>Ga0116231_10014335_pt1 | contig 10693 bp, 4 predicted proteins | sample S1TSphgellanicum_2_FD_89695 | JGI IMG/M metagenome (GOLD analysis project Ga0116231, IMG submission 89695) | Host-associated microbial communities from peat moss isolated from Minnesota, USA - S1T2_Fd - Sphagnum magellanicum MG | ecosystem: Host-associated > Plants > Peat moss > Unclassified... | reverse complement strand
GTGTTGTTGGTTTGGTTGGAGGTGCTGGCCTGCTGCGCTGGGTGGTTGGTGGGGGCGGGAGGTTGGTGGTTGGGGGGGGGGGGGGGGGGGAGTTTCAGTCCCAGTTTTGAATTTGCCTTACTTGTGCCTTGACAGATGTCTAACATCCTTCATTAAATCCTGCAAATATTCTCAACTGATACCCAGTTTCATGAAATGATGGTACCCAGTTTTTTTCTCATTTCATGGATCTCACTCAAATTGGAGATGAAACAGGTGTAGAGGTTCAAACTAAGGCCCAAAGACAGGGTAACTTTAAGGACAACTTTAATGTTAGATACAAATTTTAAGGAGCCCTAAGCTAACCTCGGGTCAACTGCCTAGATATTTTATTGGAAAAGGGCCTGTTATATTTAGTGGGAGATGTGTGCTAAGAGCTGTGCAAACCTCACACAAAGATTGCATGCAAATTGGATGATGATCCAGTTGGAAAAAAATTGAGAATTGACCAAGATACATCCATGGTTAACTAGGAGGGGCAAGGCTGAAAATTTCCAATTGTAACCCAACATTCCATTTGATTGGACCAACAAATTTTTTTTTGAAGGACTGCATATTGTGAAGACCCCAAGCAGCTTATAGATGAACTCTGTGGACAGAAGGAGTCAGCAGCCTGTTGTTTAAATTTTGTGACCTGCCCAAAGGGTCTCACACACTGGGCAAGCTCAAAATAGGCTTCAATCTTCACATGTTGTCAAATTTTTGGGGGAAAAAAACTAAAATTATAAGTGCCTCAATCCTCAGCCCCCATTGGCCATTATTGAGAGACCCAACCCCCCTTAGAAGCCTATCTTAAGGTGAATGTGTGACCCTAGATGATTGTAAGGGCTGCCTCTAGGGCCCACTTGAAATTATCTATCAACCCACATCAAGTTGATTGAACCTTTCAGGGTTAATGATTTTTTTTTTTTCAAAAAATTATTAATAAAAACATTTGGGATATTCTGGGCTGTTTTGTCCAAAAGTAGCATTTCTGCATAATAGAGGTGCAGTGGGATAAATACCCAAGGCCCACCACTTAAAGGAAGAAAATACTTTAAAATTTTATTTACTAGAATAAGATCTGAAAACTGGTTTGGTTACTAACAAATAACATGTGCAGAATTTGGAAAGGAATTTGTTTGGAAACAGAGTCAACAAAATAAAAACTCTACTCAAGATCTGATAATGCTGACATGCTGCTGATGAAAAGCTAGGGGTTTAGATGTAGGCAATGTGAAAAAAAGGAAGCATAAATTTCCATCTAAAGTTTGTGATGGGGAGTCAAAAAAATAAAATCAAATATTACCCAAATGAAAAACCATAACAGATTTTCAGTTCCCTTGAAAAAGCATGTAAGTGGGCTAGTTGTCAGTCTATCTTTAGTCAAAAATCAAAGCAAATAACACAGATTTCTTTTGATTTGGTTAGATCATTCTTTGCTTTGATTTCTTTAGATCATTGCAAAATACCTACTTCTTGGCCATACTTCTTACAAGATGCTGTGTTGGTTGGTTGGTTGGTAGTTGAAAGATATGATGTTTAGTTCAAATTTTTGCTTTTGATTAGATTACATTACATTACATTAGATCATTCTTTGCTTTGATTCCATGAGATCATTACAATTCTTCCAAATCCAATTTCTTACTATTTACAATGATGCTGCTGTTGGTGGTTGAAAGATGATTTTTTTTAAGTTCAAATTCTGTGGAACTTATAAACTAAAAACTCAACAAGGCTCAAAAGATCACACATGTTTTTCTTCTTTGTTTGTTTCACTTAAAATAACAGTTTAGCAAGTTTTACTTCACCAAATTAGCAGATGGTAGGTAGATTTGGGTGTGTGGGTATCAATATATAGGATTTAGGGTTTTGCCTTGCTCAATATATCTAGTAGCTAAGCTAACTTTTTCGTTTGTTTGTTTGCTTTTTGGATCTCCCCTTCTTCTTCCTCCTCCTCCTCCTCCTCCTTGCTATTACATTGTGTCTGGCTGCCTGCTCGGATGTTGAAATTCTCGCTGGCGACAAAAGCTTTGTTGCTCTATCTTTCTACCACCATCTTCCAAGCTCTTCTTGTGGGCGTGTTTTGAGGCAAATTTCAGGTCTGGAGGCTCTTTCTCGTGCAATTTTTCTCTGTTCTGTTTCTTTTCCGTTTTCTTGGCACCGTTTTGTTTTGGGTGATTCTGAAACCTCGTGTGGGTACGGGGGTGGGTGTATGCTTTCCTCGCAGGAGGCGTCGGCGGCGGCGGCAGCGGTGGTGGGTTGAGGACTAGACACATGCATCTCTTCCCTAAACATGTCGTGAGACTTGGGAATTTGGGCAGTTTCTTTACTCTGATGTGCTTCTTTTCGTCCTGTAGTGGGTACGAATCCAGGTCAACTCCTCTCGTGCATCTAGAGTAGAGAAGGTGATGGGGGACGAGGGTTGAGCTAGGGATGCGTCGACCACGGATATGTGTCTCGCTTTGTGGTGACTGCGAGCTCCACTGGTGACTGGGTTCTCCTCGCTAACCACGTTTTTCCCGAAGCAAATGGCCAGGCATGCATGGCTGTTTGCAGCAGTAGGCAATCGTAGTAGTACGCATGGATCGGCGAGAGAGACGTTGACATGAAGTCCGTGTTTGCACAGCAATCGTAAACATGTCGAGATGGGTAATCGTTGGGTGTCACTCGTTAATCGCCAGTCCAAGCTTCTTCAAGGGGCATGCAGGAACCAAGGTGGTTCATGGGGTGTTTTAGGTCACTACAGAGACCAGTCGGGGAGGGAACGAGAGTAGGGGAAGGATGAGATCAAGGAGAACGGTTTTGTAGGCGCCTCTTCCTTTGTAGGCGAGGGAAATTGGCGCCTACAGGGGGGCCGGACACCTTAGCCTCCTGAGGACCATCAGAGCTGTTGTTGAGCTAGCTCTGCCTGAGTTTATAAATCTCGGGCGGATCGTGCATGCTGTCGTAAATCGACCTAGCATGAATTTCGTCCCTAAGAGCTCTCGGGCTTTGATGCATCTGATGATATCAACATCTGGAAGTTGTAGCAAATCATCCACAACAAGCAAGACGAGCTTTCTAACAATTGCTCCTGTGTGGTCGTCGTGTGGTTGATTTGGAGCAAGCGCCACCTCCAATCTCTGGACGAATTGGCAGCTGAACCCTAAGCATTCAAGTGGCTGGTTGGATTGAGAGAGAGACAGAAAGAAAAGATGGTGCTCTTATGTGGCAGATTGCACAGCCATGAAGATGAAGAAGCCACAGAAGCTGAAGAAGGTGGAAATCCCCCCTCAGTTAGACGAGTTGTGAAGCAGGTCCAAGATTATTGTTTCTCAAGCCCAAGATTCAAGGGTAAACGCAGGGATGGTAATGCTTACAGAGCCTTACTTTTGATGAATTTGATTGAGGCTGCCTTCATATGTATCAATGGCATACTGGTCTATGAGATGTCAACAAAGGACTTGCAAGAAAACTTTACACACACCGTGGTCTTCCCTCTCTACTTGCCACGAGCTATGGGCATGGCAATTGCAGCCAATCACCAGGGCTCAGTTGCACTGGGCAACTTTGTTGGATTATACTTTTCCAGAGCCTACATGGGGATACGGGCACCTGAATCATTGGGACGAGGTCGCCTTTTTGCAGTTCTCCTCTTTGCACTGATTGGAACTTGTGAGTTGCAGATTGGAGCCTGGTTTATAAAGAAGCTGTTGTGCCCTAGTAAAAATCCAATGAAGAAGGTTCCAACCTTTGACAATGTAGGCCAAGCATTCTGGTACATCATTATCGTGTTTTGTACCTCTCTATTATTTGAAACTCTCATTGCTGTTGCTGAATGTTGTACAAGAATGGTGGAGTGGACCTATTTCTTCCGCTATTGGGCAACATGGTGGCTTGGGGTCCTTGCTGCAATGCTCACTGTTTCACCAGCAGTGATACATTTGATGGCTCTGGGCCCATTGCATTTGACATTTACAAGGCCAACTATGAAGAGCAGTATAAAAGCCGTTGCTCTCTGGAGTGTCACATTGGGGTTTCTTATATTGGTGTTTCTGTTTTCAGTCAGGACCTTCATCCGACCATTGCCATATTTGTTGTTTCCATTGATTATTTCTGCTACCTTTCAATTCAATCGAGTGGGGTGGTCCTTAATTGTGGCTGTGAGTTCATTATTTTGTGCAGTGGGAACCATCCACCGGGATAGTTCTCTCTACTACATGGCTGGAGCCCCTAAAAGTAGAGCGTCTCCAAGTTTAGTGATACAGATTGAGCTTTTTACATCAGTTATGGGGCTTGTGGGCATTGTGCTTGCTGCTGCTGTAAAGGAGAAGAACCAGCTGACAAGAGACCTAAATAGAACCAATGAGGATCTGGAGAAAACTGTCAAGGAGCGAACTAAGGAGCTTGTCAAGGCCAATGAAGAACTGCAGGTGTCACAGAAAAGTGCAGAGCATGCCAACCATGCAAAATCAGAATTTCTTGCCAACATGAGCCATGAGATCAGGTCTCTTATTTATTACCTTTGGACTGAACTAACTTCACATAGGGGAAACGTCTTTCTTGCATCCTTTTTTGAATTCTGTAGTCACAGTCCCAATTGGTGACCTCAGAATCCATATCTGCCAGTTTTCAATGTGCTTGCATGTGAATGTGAATGTAAAAGTTATGGAATTTTCCCTGAGATCTAAAAGGTGTTGCACCTGTGTTTTGCTTGTAATGCAGGACTCCAATCCATGGGATACTTGGACTGACCACTCTGCTGCTGGAATCTAAGCTCACTTCAGACCAGAAAGAGAGTCTTATTTCTTTGAAAGAATGTGCAGACCTTCTGCTGCATATTATCAACAGTGTGTTGGACCTGACCAAAATCGAGGCAGGTCGCTTAGAAATTGAAAAGGTGCCTTTCAGCATTCGCAGATTGGTCTCCAGTACACTCCGTATGCTTCAGACACGGGCACAAGATCGGGGACTACAGCTTCTGTGGGAAGTTGAGGGGGGTGTGCCAGATCTCCTCATTGGAGATGCAGGGAAGCTCCAACAGTGTCTTCTCAACCTTGGTATGTTCTCTATCTACTGTATTCTTTCTATGGTGGGAGCATTCCTCTATTAGGGTTAAAAGTGAATATATCAATCTAAAGCAGATTAGCTTAGCATAGAGCCACAAAGACTCAGTGTGCTGATGCACCCTTTGAAATTTGCAGAGATTGAAATTTGAACATAGTGCATGTAGTTGGGTTCTTTAGGAGGTGCATATTTGCAAGACTCCGACTGTTGTAGCCTGTACCTTTGTTTTGCCACATCCTGCCAAGTAAAGTAGGATGAGAGAAGCTGGATCTCTGAATGAACTTTTTTCCTGATTGATCTGTGGTGAGGGTTTTCCAACCTGCAGCGTCTAGTCCTGGCATAATGGTTTTCATTGGATAATCCATTGTAGTGGTTGTTAAGTGGAGTTGAGAAGGTTGTTTCTTAAGAACTTGTTATGTGTGCAGTGGGTAATGCACTGAAATTCACAAACCAAGGCAAAGTCACAGTCCATGTGGCTCTTCCCAAATCTAAGGAGCCAGCTACAGATGCTAGGATGGTATCTTTCAGGACAAGTTTGGTGCTAGAAGAAGACAGTGTACGATTGCCACTTTTGTCTTCACAGCCTGTCAAGCAACCCACTACTTTTGCCAAGTTACGCAGTTGGTCAAGTTGGCCAGGTGCCTACTTCAAAGTTGAACCTGACAAGGAGATACCAGCCGAAGTGTATGATAATGTTGAAGAGTTTGGGTCATCAAAAATAGCTCCTGTGACAGAGATTGAGGAGCGTGAGGAAAGTTCTTCTGAACTGCCTCACTCCCAACCTGTTCAAATTGAATTTGAGGTGAAGGACACAGGTATTGGAATCACGAAGGACAAGTTGGAGGATATGTTCAATCCTTTTACACAGGGTGACCCCTCAACATCACGACTTTACGGAGGCACAGGTCTTGGGCTGTGCATTGTGCAAAGGTACAATCTTGGACCTGTGATGGAGGTGTATTCCACATGACTGTTTACGGTGTCTGAGTTGCAATTAGATCGCTAAAGGGAATAAACAGACAATGCTGAACTTCAGGCTTGCATTTACAAACCCTAGCAGTTGTCATTTATTTGTAGCCGGAATCCTTTAGGTACTTCAGCCTCTCAGGTACAGCAGTATCAAATGAATTGACAAGTTCCTTGATAGTGCTCTGGAAGAAATAGTAGCAGTACAGGGCCTGTATGGCCCTGTCTCTTTCAGATGAGAATAGTGGTGATTGGACAATATTTATATACAAGTGGAGTTCCATGGCCCAGACACATTCCAACTGGATATGCACTGTTATTGCCCTTTGACCCTTCAAGACTCTACCGGTTAATTTGTGTTTGATAGGATTATTCCCTCAGGATGTTGAGAGGTCCTTCCACTTATTCAGTCTCAATTGGCTTTTGCCATCCAGTTCTAGTACTGTTGCTTTCAATGTAGAACTGAAGAAGAGCCAGTGAATTTTGTGCAGGTTTGTTGAACTTTTAGGTGGCAAAATCTGGGCTGACAGTGTGGTGGGTAAGGGCAGTACTTTTGTTTTCAAGCTGCCCTTTCCTCTAAGTGACAAAGAGGCCTCTGCAACTTCTGATCATTTCATTCGACGTCCTTTGAGATTTTCTTCTGTGGAGAATTGGCCGCTTTCCAAGGCATCTGTCAAAAGTGGGCTTTTGTTGCACCGGCGTGCCTATTCCCTAGGTGTCTTACTAAGAGGAATTAAGTTCAGCTTGCCAGCTCATTTGGCTTACAATAAAGAATACTCAAATGAAGAGGATTTGTTTGACCCTGACTCAACTGGGGTACCTGGAAACGGTGCTTCACCAGGAGATGAGTCACTCAGAACGACTCTTGGAGTAATCCAAGTAGGGAGTGGCTTGTTTCGACAGAAGGCATTCTCTGACTGGGAGTTGTTGCATAGCAAAGAAGAGGGGATCTCAGCAGGCAGGGGATCAAGGCCAGCTGGGTTGGTTTCAGTTGGGACAATGTCGAGAAAACGTGATAGTGAACGCCCTAGTTCAGCAAGAGCCGGAGGCAGTAAACTGCCCAAGAGTCCAAAGCTAGAACAGAGAGTGAGGAATCTGACTGGGCAAGTGGCAGTTCATGAAACCTCTGGAGCTCCATTACTGAACAGCTCACAACTGCGTAATCTGTCCCATCCTGCTGAAATCCCCCAAAAGCCCACGGATGTGTTTATATTGGAAAAATTGAGGAGCATGGCTCCAGCACCACCAGGAAATCAAGCTAACACTTCTTCACCTCCCTCACAGGATCAGGAGGTTTCACCAAAGAATCCTGTCTCTGTGCAAATGGAGGATTTTGTTATTGATATATTGGAGGGGAAACGCGAAGGGTTCTTGCTAGGTTCTGATCAACATACAGAGGGGGTCTCAGGGTTATCAGATTGTACAGAGGTTCCAAGTTCAAGTGATTTAGTGAGCAAGGTTGCACCAAATGGTGCTAGTTTAGTTCATAATTTGTCACCAAGCATGGGTGAAACATCACAAGATGTCCTACAAACTGAGCAGAAGTTCATAGGATCTCAGAAGAGACCACCTAAAGCAGTCACCCCTACTAAGGATTCCCCAGACAGACAACTCAAGATATTGCTGGCAGAGGACAACCCCATAAACCAGAAAGTGGCTATCCGTCAACTACAGAAGCATGGACATATAGTCACTATTGTTGGTGATGGGAAGCAGGCATTGGAAACCGTTCAATCCAATCATGATGCGTTTGACCTTGTTCTCATGGACGTTCAGGTTTGAATCCATGTAACACCTTGGCAAATCTATGTACTGTATGGATTGCATCTGACTCAGTTGTTAAATGCTATTGCATGAAGATAGATCAGGGATCTGATTGTTCAGTTGCAACTGCAGATGCCAAACATGGATGGATTGCGAGCAACTCAACTCATAAGGGAGGTAGAAAAACAACAAGGTTGGAGCAGGCTTCCGATCCTTGGACTCACAGCACATGCTATTCAAGGATACCAAGAGACATGCCTTTCACATGGAATGGATGGGTATTTGGGGAAGCCATTTGACATTAAGCAACTGCTTCTACAGATGACTGAGATCCTTTCCTCTGACAAAAAGGTCCACAGGGATGAAGGGTAAGGACTTATCCTTGTGCATCTTCATTCTGTGGAGCTTATTTTAAGATTAGTCCACATGTAGCAGTTTCTCTGCTCATCTGTAAAGAGATTAGTCTTCCCTTTTGACATAGAAAAGAAGCCATTTTGTCAGTTTGAATTAGTATGAGGTGAAAGTTTGTTTAGCGTTGACTTCTCTACAAGGTTCTGGTGATGCTGGAGAGGAGTGCCAATGAAAAGTTAGATATTGTTCTCTTGCATGTCCTTTCAAAGTAGTATTTTGGGGCATTGGAACAGAGTTTAGATTTTCAAAAGCCAGGTACAGACTCTAGAGAGGTTTAGAGAAAGATTCATTCTTTGCCAGACAGTGTGAACGAGTTTTGTGTGCACAACTAGTTAGCTCAAACTAAGAGCACACATACAACAGAAATCATTCATGTAGGTTCCAAGTGACTAAGGGACCTGACATGTTGTAACTTGCAACCTCAATGTCTTTGGAGATGTTGTCAACTACTATTGGAACTTAACACAAAGCCCTTTCAGCCTTTGTGGATCTTTGAGATAACAGAGGACATTACTTAGATTCCTCTGTGATTTTTCTTGGTACCAACTGATTGTAACCTGGATGTTTTTGGAGATGTCATCAACTACAATGGGGACAGGCAAAGGTCTGGAGTAAAAACATATGTGTAAGAGTCACTGTGGGTTGATGGCTTTGTTGATTGGATGATGTTGTATACAGGATTCTTGATGCTGGTCTCATCTGAGTTTGATTTCTTGGATTGTCTTATTAAGTCTGATTCTTATTCAGATTGTCTCCAAGTGAGCCTCCAGAAGAAGGTTTGTACATTATCTCTTAGTTCCTCAGATTCCTGATTTCTGACTTCAAGTATGCAGACATGGACCTAAGTGCCAGTGCCATATACTCTAAATCACTTTGTTGACCTAATTGTACTTCTCATGGCTTCTCTTGTAATTTCTTAGGTTTAGCAATATCCCAAGCTTCCAAGTCTTTGACATTGACATTTTTTACTACTGTTCGCAGCCAGAATATGCAGGTGTTAACACAATTCTATGTCTGATGTGATTCCAATATTTCAGATTGTGCACAACATTTGAGTTGGTCAATAGTCACTTTTATTTGGTTGTAATGCTTTGCAGCTTGAAAGGATTCTCAGTAGCTCAAATGGTGAACTTAATTTGTCTGCCGAAGACACAACATTACTGTCTGGATGTTCAATTGAGTTGAACCGGATATTTACTTACCAGAGAAGGATTCATTTCTTGTAGTTCTGCCTTAGGAATCTTGAACATGACCATTTGGCTTCTTAATTCTAAGTGGGGATGTTATGGTAGCTTGTCAAATACCATACATGATGTTGTGGCACAGGTGTGTGAATGGTGTGACTGTTGTTTGAGCTGTTCTCTCAGTTTTGTGTCTGGCTCTGTTCTTTAGGTTTGGGTTTCTTTTTTTTCCTGTCTGCTAAATGTTGTGGGATAAATCCCTTAAATGTTGCTCATCTCTTGATTCTGTTCAGGTTGACTTAAATTGAACAGTGACATTTTGTTTTTCACAATTTCCTATCAACCCAACGCAACTTGAACTTAGGTTTCTGGCTACAGTGTGGCCATATTGGGAAATAGACATCTTAGGGCTGTTTCTTCAAAGTGAAGATGGATTTTTTGACTGGTTGGTAATGTCTTGGATATGTGGAAGAACTCCACTAGGGAGATCATCCAGCCAGCCAATGAGGCAAGAAAGTGCAAAGTGCTCCTAGCAAGGTTTTGAGAAACTCCCTCCATCTCCTCAGTGTTGCGGTTAGTACGAGGTACTTGATGGTTCAGGAAAGGATTTCAAAAACTCTGCCACGGAGCATGCATCCCTTGAAGCTTTGTCTGGTTATCATCAAGCAAGATTTCTGACTGTTCTGTCTTGATACAGGGTTTTGCTACAGCTTTGAGGCTTGTGGGTTTTCCAGTTATGTTTGTTGTTGAGGGTTCTGGGTTTTCCAGTGATTTTTGTTCTTGGCTAGGTGATGAGGGTGTCACATGGGACTGTAGAATATGGCCCAGGGGAGTAGACCAGCACTAGCACCCACCAATGCACCAGTTGGCTGTTTCTGTCCATAGGATGGGCTGCGCGTCTTCATCTGGTTCCTGACCATGTGCTAACCAACATTGTACCAGGGTCAATCTTTTTGGGCAGAGTGAATCAACAGCCACCAATGCACCAGTTGGCCGTTCTGTCCACTGGATGGGTTGCGTTTTTTCATTCGGCGCAGGATGGGGTTCATCACAGTCGATTTCTTTTTGTTGCTGACCACTGTACTTTTTTTTTTTTTGTTCTTGGCCGTTTTTCCTGGACCTGATCTCACACATAGCTACCCTGCTCACTTTCCTACCCTCATAAGTATTGCACCAACCTTGGTACCTTATTTATTATCCTCTACTGACACAGCTACCCTAATAACTAGTTATCCTACTGACCTAGCTATTGTACTAACCACCTACCCTACTAACCTAGCTACTCTATTAATTACATACCCTAC
>Ga0116231_10014332_pt1 | contig 10694 bp, 9 predicted proteins | sample S1TSphgellanicum_2_FD_89695 | JGI IMG/M metagenome (GOLD analysis project Ga0116231, IMG submission 89695) | Host-associated microbial communities from peat moss isolated from Minnesota, USA - S1T2_Fd - Sphagnum magellanicum MG | ecosystem: Host-associated > Plants > Peat moss > Unclassified... | reverse complement strand
GACTGTTAGCAGTGTAGTATCATTTGGAGAGGGATTCAGATTGATTTCATTGCCATGGTAAGGACTCATGTGATTGTATGGTGATGAAAGGTTGATAGAATGAAATGGCATGTATGCCACCTCTCAGAGTTTTGTGAAAATCCAATTCCTGGTGTAGAACGGTGCCTTTTACTCCCTGGAAATGATCTTAACAAGTCTGACTTGGAAAGAAAAGCATCTGCCATTACAGAGCTTCTCTCGGCAAAAGAAGATGAAGCTGCAGAGAAGAACATTATTCTTGAAGAGGTGCTGCATTTACCATGTCTTTTACATGCATAATCTTTCATGTATCACAAAGAAAAGTCCTCCTTGGGCATGCAGTACAAAATGCAGGTGAAGGGACCAAAATCTTTGTCAACATGTTGAAAAAATCTAGGAACTATGCATGAACATTCACAGTGTTTGCATTCTCCTTCAACAAAATTTCAAATGTGTGAACTTGTTTGCACCTTGGTCTATGTTCAAAAAGTGTTGCATCCTTCTCTGTCTAGATGTTGAACCAGAGGAAAGAGCTTTTGCATGATGAATTCCCACTAAATTTTTTGTTGGTGGTCTTCTTCCAGGTGTTCGTTCTTGCTGACAAGATGATGCGAACAATCGCTATAGAATGGCAGACCTACAACAAATTTGGTGAAAAGTTGAATGAGAAAAAGCAAAACGTGCAGACTGCTAACCGTAGAATCATTGCTACTTCTTCAGAGCTCTCTCTTATGCAGGTATTTGTTTTCAAATAAGACCCTTCATAACTCATGCCTTGTACACTCTATTCTAGTTCACATCTTGGAAATCTTGTTTTGTGATTTGACATGAATCCACTTGCATAACAAAACCAACTTGTTGTGCACAATATTCAAGAGTTCTTGTAACCATGGCCTCGTGAGAAGCCAATCCTCCAAATGGTCTTGCAAGGGGTAATCTTTTGAGTTTTGGTATATTGTTTTGCTACATTTAGATTCATCAGTTTTGTTGTGATATCATGCAGGCAAGAGCCCACCATTTCCACAGAGAGAAACAAGCTGCAGGGGATCGTCTTAACCAAGCATACATATGTCTTAACATGGGACAGGTTTGCACCTATCCTAGGAATTCAATTGTCATTTGGCTTCTTTGAAACATCTTCAACGCAATTCAGTAACCCTCTCACAAAATAAGAGTTGGCAAGTAACTATTCTTTGAATAGGGGATTAACAAATAACATATGTGGCTCAACATCTTGCTAACTGTAGTTTGGTAATAATCTACTTCTATTGCATTGTGTAGGCCCCAACAAATGATATAGAGAAGAAAATGAAACGAGTGGAATCTCAATCTCTCTATTGTTTGATGCAGCGACCACAGTATTATCAAAAAACCCTATCTCATGTTTTCCCACTCATTGTCTTCCTTGTTTTGCAATAGGATATATGGACAATCATTCTATCATTTAGTACTCTCCACCTACACTTGGTGTTGAATTGCATTCCTTACTAACAAATCAACCATGCAAGTACTATTACAGGCCATATATGAAAATCCCATAGATGCACAATTTGAGCTTGTTCAAGATAGAATAGTGTAAGTAGTAGATTATGTTGAAATTGAAACTATGTGAAAATTGTGTAGGACTACACCATTGACAAGACCAGAGAAACGACCAAATGCCTACATTGGGGAGGCATTAGGAGTGCCTTTGCCTTTTGGGGCACAATCTCCCTTTAGACCATCATTGCATCGAACTAGTAGTCTTCGACAGACACAAAGACCAAGAACTGCAAAGAGCTAAACCCAATCATCCTCTTCAAGCAAACTACTTTGAAAGTTGAACAATCATACAAATAACAAACAAACCACATCTCCTTGGGAGGAGGAGGAGGGATGGGGGAAATGATGAAGGTATGTACAATCAAAAAGTTTCATTTGAAGTTCTTTCTTTTTTCTTCCCATTGACGGTTAGGGGTTTGGTGCACCTAGAAGAACATGACCACAATGAAATTAAATCTAACATTTTGAAGGGATGTACAAAGATTTGATATCATCAAATGGATTTGATAGCTACATTCAACACCAAATAGGAGATGTTGTGGATGTTCATTGTTCTAAATCTACACGAAATTGGAGAGAATTTTTCCTTATGTGACAAGCATGTTATGGACCCAACTTTGCGTCATATAGTTTTGTGCTAGTACTTAAATTGATTCCTTTTTTTCATACACAAAAATTAAAAACATCCAGCCTCTCTTGAAGATATGATGGTTCTTCTTAGTATGGATACTTGTTAAAGGTTCTTTAGGTTGATTGATATCATAGCATTGGAGCTCCATCTTATGATCAAAAGCTAAGGACTTGGCATAATGAGGATCATGACTTTGAGTTGAATAAGATTATCACAATGTTAAAGTTCCAATGATATATCATTGTTGTTGTTTGTGTTATTTCTTCAAGGTCCAAGAAAATCAAGTAGGATAGTGTAACAAATGATGAATTGATGTGTTTTGAACTAATCAATTTTGGCATGACGATTGCTTCACATTGAACAAGATCATGACCTTCATGTTCCAATGCAACCTTTTTAAGTTACTATAATTTTATTTTGTTTTGTTTCATGAAATTCTATATGGTTCAAAAAATATCATAACTCGAGATGCATTGTAGCATACATCTCAAATTCACAATTCAAAAATATAAAAAGGAATTGGCATGACTATGAAAGCAAATTATGAGTTCAATTTTATTTTATGGGCAACATTTAATGTCACAATTCCAATCTTGAGATTATGATCAAAACTTACAAGTAAACATAAGAGCAAATATGCCTTGACTTGTTGTGTGAATCTAGACCAATGTCTACTACATCCAAAAGAACATGCAAGTTATTTCTTCGTCCTTGCCCATAAACATGAAATATTGAATAATGTTTATTTTCAATCAATTAAATACCATCATCACATGGGCCAATCATTGTGATTGACCAATCAAAATTAATTGTATCACTATATTGACCTTTTTAGACATCATTACATCTTATGCATGTTTTAAGCATATTTATTAATTTATATTGATCCAAAAAAATAAGGAATGCACTACATGTTTATGTAGTTTTCCTACAAGTAAACACACATAAATATCGTTTATACCAATTGGCGAATTATAAGGATGTGTCATATTATGTGAGAACTCAAAGGAAAAAGTTTTCATGAATTAACCATGTTTAAATATTATGATTACAATGACATGTGTCGCAACCCTAGCCTTGGGCTCGCGACCAAAGCAAGGGCTTGCAAGGTTGCGAGCCAAGAAGGAAGCCCAAGAATGAAGGAAAGTGTGAGGGATTGAACTCTCACACTCCCAAAGGAGCTTCCACTTTGGGAGGTGGAGTCCCAGTGGACTCCCAAATGTTCAGAGAGTGATTGCAAGGGTCAAAACCCAATGGTTCAAGGAGTAATTTATATCATTGGAAAGATATTGAAACTTAAATGTCTAAAATGGGCTTGCATGACCCATTTGGACATCTGAAACACAAGTTATGGCCAAAAGAAGGGCCGAGAGTCAAATTGGCAATTTGACTCTTGACCACTAAAAATCAAGAATCAACCCAATGCCCTTGCTTATAGGTGGCGTGCAACACACCGTTGGAAATCTCTCAACGAAGGCTACAACTTTGTTTTAGATCTCATCTTAATCAAAGGTCTGCACACAAAGTTATGAGCCCCCAAAGTCGCAAGAGTCCCAATTTTGGCAATTTCGAAATTCCCACTTAGGAGTCCTGGGACAAAAAGTCATTTGGATGTGGGCCTTGTGGAGAGGCACAGAGTATACTATAAGGGTCCATTAAGGAGCTTGGGGGTGCATCAATTGAAATATTTAAAAACAATCGTCATGACAATAAATACAATGAATAAGACTGATGAGGGACTTGTGCAAATGATTTTTGCTACATAAAAACTTGTTTTTTTCATAAAATTAAATATTGAATTCAAGCACATGGTGAATATTATTCAATTGGGGTGGGGGGCAACAAGGTAAGTGGGGTTTAAGTTTTTAAAAGTTATATTAGAATTATGTACATTGATGATAAGTGTTTTTTAGGAAAATTTTAATGTAACTTAAATGATCATAACATATAGCAAGCAATGTAATATTTAAGGATTTTCATTTAGAATTATAGTGGCTACAAGTGAACATGGCTATTGTTTGACCATTGGTTCCATGCATATACATTTTGTATAATAAATGACAATTTAAAACATTGAGTATGAATGGAATTTCGCAAGTGACTAAACAATGTAATTTGTGTGTTCTAACTACTTTTACATGTGAAAAGTGTGGAATTTGGTGACAATTGTTAATTGTGGGTTACACTTAGACAAAAAACATAACTTAGAGTAAAGGAAAAATGTTAGACCTTCTTCAAACAACAATTGTGCAAGAAGACCAACAAATAACAACAATGTTTAAAAGCTTGAAGGAAATGAACACAAGGACACACAAAGAGCATAAATGAGCAAACTTTACAAACTATCACTCAAAGGAGGACCCCTAGTCCATGAGGACCTTGTCCCTATGACAACAATTGATTTGACATGCATGCAAGTCATTAATAAGTTTTTATAAGCAAGTGTAAGCATATATGCAAGGAATTAACCCAATGGAGAAGCTAGTGTACATTATGAAAAGAAAAAAAATGATTGCAAATCCAACAACTTGCATCATAAACTTGAACCTCAAGTAAAAGCCTAGAAATCAAATGCCTACCAACATAAGCAACATCTACAAGGAATAAACACATGAATGTAAACCTAAATTACAAAGCAATTTACAAGCCATAAATATGAAAATATGATGGTAATAAAAAAGATAACAAAACTTGTTTTCAACAACTATAAAATATTTACAAGCACTAAATTTATGGGTGCAATTTTACAAACATGTGATTAGAACCAAATTTCCTTGGCTAGAAAAAAAAAAATTTCAATAATGTCATGTGTGCAAGGAAAGTTTTTTTTGCAATCCATTTCGACCAATATTGTGTGTATATTATTCCAAATGCATCCATGACATCTTGTGCTAGGAACCTATTTTCCAACTCATCATTGACATTCGCTATTGCGTTTGAATAATGCCTTTGCACCTTGTTAATGGTGTGCTAAAACAAAATTTTAATAACATGAACATATTCACCAATGTGAGGGCAAACATAATGCATGATGATAAAAATCCTAACAATTCTGATTTCATATTCTCCAACCTAATGTTTAAATTAACACCCGACTTATGGATCATAATATATGATGATGTCCCATTCAAAAGGTTATAATACCCATGAAGACATCATCCATGTAGGCAATTTGAGAATCCATGTACCATGCACATGAGTAAGTTTAACACAATTTTACAACAACTACAAAATCACACATAAACCAACCCCAATGTTGGCTAAACTTAATGAATTGATTTAATGCTTATAACATTGGCATCACACATGAAAGTCCCAACATTATTTTTAAACCACATAACAACTAGAAGTTATTGGTAGCTTGTGATTGGTGGATGCATCTTGATGACCAAAGCTTTATGTTCCTTTAAAACCTCCTTAATTAATAGTAGCATCAAAATCCACTTTGTTTTTATATTTCATAAAAAAACCACCCTTTGATTCCATGATGTTAGTAAGCTCAAGAATTCTTATGTTTTTTTAGGACTAAAAGAAAAAATTGTAAAGGCTTTGCAATACATCTTCAATCTTGCCCATAATGCTCATCTTGGAAAAAGTTTGCAATGCCAAGTTGGTGTGATGGCTCATGCAATGCACCCCAATGTGGAAGGTGAGATTTTGCTCCTTTAACTAAACTATCACCTTACACCTTGTAAAATGTTGAACCCATTAGCCCCAAAGGTTATGAGTTTGGAAGCAATGCCGTCATGGTCAAACTTCCATATTTTTCCATCGCATCAACTAGCACTTGTTTTAGGTTTTAAAAATGGCAATATCAACCATTATTTCCAAGGAAAAAAAGAAAGGTTTATGCTAGCAATAAACAAAGGTTTATATTACACATGCCTTAATAAAGTCTCACGATTATTAATCACGAATAATATCCTCATCACATGATAGAGACAAAAATTTAACACTTCAAACATTGATCTAGTCTCCCTAATGACTAGTTGGTGTAGAAATTCAACCATCATCCAACTTGTAGAATTGAACCAATGCATTTTAGGGAATTCTTGGCATTGAAAAAATATAGTAACTTGCCCTCAAATAACATGTGAAATCAAAGAACAAATTGAACAAGCTTCTTTCACCTATCTTATATTGCACCATACTATAGTTGATTTAGTACATTGCATTGACTTATAATTGCATATAAACATTTATTTTTTACACAAATAAACTCTTTGTTCACATAAAAACTTTCTAGTTTTACACACACTAAGGATTGTGACTACTACTTTCCTCCTCCCACCATGTTTGAGCAAGTTGTCTAACTTGGGAACTAAGAGCTTTTCTTTGCCTTCAATTTTAGTACACACTTAGCGTCTAACTAGATGCACCTTAACATCCCATCCAACAACAAATTAAGCCCATGGGAACTTGATTTTTAAAACATTTTGAAATACTTTGCTTTGTTCACACCTTTTTTTTTCCTATTTTTTTGGTATATCTAAATAGATCCTCTTGAGAGGGAAGGATAGCTTGAGGTGGTGTTTGTTGGTTAGATGAAGTTAATGTTTGATCAATAGCAAGAAAATGTCCAAAAAAAATGTTTGAATTTAAAATGTTGAGAGCGAAATTTAAGGTTGGTGTCACATGCATGCCCACAATTTACATATCAAGGTGCAATAAGATAAAGAAAAACCTTAGTTTACTATACACAACTTGAATGAAACAATTACAATTGCCTTCTATGACCTTATAAAGGCATCAAGTCAAGAACCAAAATGCACACACAAAGCAAAAATTTAAGAAATTCAAAAGGCATATGAACTAAGGAAATAGAAAACAAGATAGGGGTGTGAATTTGAATTACAATTTGATAGTCTCGGAACCCCAAGAAATCTCTTGCAAATGCTTTTCATTCAATACCTTTGTCATCCTTATATATAATATTTTAGGTGTCTGTCTATCTGGTCATCCTCCTTGGGGGTAAGGGGGTTAGGGTTAGCACGCCCTTCATAATGAATATTTTTGGGCTTATGATATAGTTTACCTTATGCTTTACAATGGGGGGGGGAGTAAGGCCCATGGGTGGGGTGGGTTTTAGAAATAAGGGGTCTAGGAGGAGGGGCTTTACACTATACTTAAGTAATTTTTAGTTTTTAGAGCATGTAAAGACTTGAAATAAAACTAAATTTTGCCAAGTTGGGAATTGGGATCAGGTTTTCTTTCTTATAATTTTTTAAAAATAAAATTTTAAAAATAAATTATTTATAAATTTGTGATATCAAAAATTTGGCGAAAATTTCAAAAATACTAGGAAAATTAGTTGAATTTACACTAGGGAAACAAAAAAAATCCCTATTTACTACAAGAAATTTAGTTAATTATCAAGAATAAAACCCACCCATCCACCCACCCATCCAAATTCCAATGACCATGGTCCATAATCCATTAGTACAAGTTAATGCAACAAAAGGAATATTAAATTTAATAACAAACCTTTAGATTTGAGTCACAATTTTTGCACAAACTTATCAAACAAGCAAAAGAACATAGTTTGAAGAACCAATAGGAAGTTCTAGCAAGTGGAGCTTTTAGGCCCACTTTAAAGTTTTAAAAAGAATCTTTCACATGACAACTAAAACAAAAACTCATTTGAAATGATAAACATTGAAAGTTGAAATGCATAGTGCACACATTGGATTATGGAATTTAAAAAAGAAATCTAATGTGACAACAAAAACCAAGCAAAGATGTTACAAGTGCTTGTCATTCAAACCTTCCATGCTCTCTACATGATGTTTCATAATGAATTTCTCATTAACAACTACACTATTCACTAAAACTAAAGGAACATGACACATATTTAATATTCATTACCTTGAAAAAAAAAATGGCAAACATGTTTTGAAGAATCTAATCTCTTGTGTTGATGGGCACCTTATTGTTGGTGAAAGCAGTTGGCAATTTTGTGGAATATGGAGGTTGGTTTGGTTTGGCACCATCCCTTTTTTTCAAGTTGCTACATACAATGATTAAAAGGTATAAAACTTGGTTAGTTGGCAAGCCCCTACCTTTATGGTGTAGCCATTTGGTGTGAAGGGGGCATAATTTGCCACCATTTTGAAACATGCATGTAGACGACCCTATTTCAAGGCCAAAAGTTGGCAATTTTTCACCTATAAAAAAATTGTTGATAGGAAGATTTTTTTTAAAAAATAGCAATTGTCCATAGGAAGATTTGGTCAAACTTGGTTATAAGCCAAATATGAAATACAAATCTTTAATCAACTTATGTATGGTTACACATTGAAAACCAAATCTAAAAATCTAACAATTTTTTTTTCCCCCATTTGCTTTTGCTATTGTAACCCTCCAAAATCATTTCATTTAACATGCACACATATATTTTTTATTTTCATATTTTGAAAAAAAATTTGCTAGGGGAAAAAAAAAGGTTAATGATTTTTTTTAATAACATGGTGGAGGTGTGGTTTCAAAAAAATGGGAGATTGTATCCATGTCATGTAGGTTGATTGAGATATATATCATGATGGAAATTTTTGCCCGCACTTGTTTACAAAATTATATTCAAACAAAGTGGAAGCAAATGCATTATGAGACAAACAAACATGTAATCACATAATAACTTTGCCCTTTATGGTATGTTCAAATTTCAAACCTTTTTTCCTCAAAATATGGTAACTTTTGTGTATTTTTTTCATAAAAAAACCTTTTGTACATTTTGCACTAGATTTATTTTTGTTGTTTTAATATGAAATTTTGCTCCAAAGAAAGCATTGATATCAATATGTTAAAAACACTTAGTGAAAACATGCTCATTACCATAATAGATAGGGTTGACCATGTTTGTATTTTCATGAAAGAATTGCACATTCAAACAAAAGGTGAGTTCAAATTACCTTGTTAAAAAAACATAACAAAAATGAAATGCTTGTCAATTATGAAACAAGGTGAAAAAAAAGGAGTTAAAAAAGGAACAATTGCAAATAAAACATAGTGTGAAAATGGATTCAAAGCACAAAAAGCTCGAAAAGTGAAAAAAAATAGAAAAAAAAGATTAATTGGATGACAAGAAAAGTTCAAATCATAGCACATCTACCAAAAAAAAAAAAACCCCTCAATGGGAACAACCTAATATTTTTTTATGAGATAAAATGCCTTTTTAATAATTCCCTCAAACCAAAGCAAGGCAAATCAAGCATTACCATAACTTCCCAAAATTCATACAAATTCAAAAGGATGCTAACTATCATTTCCTATAATCTAACTTTTTGGGAGGATCTTAAAGCAATGGCATCACATTTTTTTCATTGAACTAAATTCAATTTTGTAAAGCATTTGTACAAATTTCCTAGTGTATTTGGAGGGCACTTTATATTTTATATTTTTCAATATCCCTTTGAGAAAAGAGCAAATATATTTTTTGGGACATTCCCATTATGCGAGGGTTGGCTCAAGTACCTCACCTTGTCCCGAGCCTTATTTTGGGATGACTTTCTCAAGCCCACAATTCAAAGAATTAAATCATAAAATTGGTGACATAATAGATAAAAAGATTGAAGAAAAATATTTTAAAATGGAATTGTTTTGAGATTTTCAATGGATTGACTAGTTCTATGTGTTTAGTGAGTACAATTAGTGAAGTCTAATCTTGTATTAGCAGATGTAGATTAGATTAGTCCCATGATTAGGGCACACTGCACAATCTTCACTACTCGCGTTTTGTAGTCTATTGCTGCAGTTGGGGTTTTTGGCTTTCGCAACGAGCTTCCAACCATTGACGCCATGGCGGCTGCGGCGGAGGATCCAGTAGCTGCATCCGAAATCTCTCCTGTCCCTGCACCTTCCTCTTCGTCTGTGGAGACTGCCTTCTCGAGGTATGCATGCACACAAGCCGCCCTGCTTTGTTTTGTTTTCCCTCTTTGTCTCTGTCTCTGTCTCTTTCTCTGTGTGTGTCCTCTCATCGGAGATTTGTGTAGTGGAAGGTTTGTGATTTTAGGGTTTAGAGCTGGAGTTCATGGGGTTTATGCCTCTCCTGGCATTTTTATTTTTTATTTTTTTTAAAAAAAATTTGGGGTAGGTGGTTACGACTGGTCTGGTGTTTTGATTGTTGTGATTTCGGCAGAATGAGTTTGGATGAGAAGTATGAGCTGGTGCTGAGCGTTGGAGAGGAATGCATTCAGAAGGAAGAGCTCCGGAACCTGTTGGAGAAGAAGGTGAATCCTATTTGTTATGATGGGTTTGAACCCTCTGGCAGAATGCACATTGCCCAGGTATGTTATATATGTTGCACACACAGCCTGGATATTGATTGATTTGGATTGTAGTGGATTTTGGGTTCTGAAGGAAAAAACAGAGGCTTTTTTTTTGGTGGGGGGGGGGGGGGGGGGTGCCCCTTTTTTTTTTTTGGGGGTTTTTGTTTTGGATGGGCTTTTTTTTTCTCTCGTTGTGGTGTCGTTTTATTTTCTCCTTTTTTTTTTTTTTTTTTTTTTTT
>Ga0116231_10014331_pt1 | contig 10697 bp, 7 predicted proteins | sample S1TSphgellanicum_2_FD_89695 | JGI IMG/M metagenome (GOLD analysis project Ga0116231, IMG submission 89695) | Host-associated microbial communities from peat moss isolated from Minnesota, USA - S1T2_Fd - Sphagnum magellanicum MG | ecosystem: Host-associated > Plants > Peat moss > Unclassified... | reverse complement strand
AGGGTGTCCCGAATGCTAAACTAACCCGATTTGGTTGGTTTTTGGATGCAGATTCACACGAGCTAAGCTAGTCCCTCTTCCTAGTCTAATCCCGGGGCTCCCAACTCGACCCTCTACCCCTTTTTAGAGTTGGAAACCGGGAGCGTGCTACCAAGTTCAACTTTCCGCAACTTGACTTTGTGAAAACCCTCAAGTGGGTTTCACCCCGTGACTTGGGAGCGCGTCACAAACCTTTCTAGTTAATTACATCAACACCTAGAGGGAGAAGCAATTCGAATAAAAGATATATCAAAATTAAATACTCCACCATAATATTTTTTTTAGTGAAATCATTCCACATAGCTCAGGAAAGGCAATGGAAGATTGCTGCCCCCTTAATACATCATTTTCAATATGGGGTGGATTTTTTTCTCCACATACTAAAACTGAAAATGTAATGGTGCCTTCGGTTGTGTCTTCATTGAAGTTGTTGGAAGACCATCTATTTCAATCAAGAGATTTTGCCTAGACAATGGGTAACATTTCAAAAGCTTTTCAGTTGGCCATAACCGAAAAAAACACTATAAAGGAGGTGTTGCAAAAAAGTTTGCAAGAGGTAGCCAATTTGAAAGGCTAGCTCCAGCACCTACAAATTGCCAACTGGCAAGATTCTATGACCATCGAACATCTATAGACCGAGCTATAAAATTTGGAAAGAATGAAAAAAAAGGTTCAAGAGTTGGAAATCAAAAATTCCAACTATCAAAATGAGCTACCAGATCTTCTCAAATGGTTTACCAAAATTAGTAAGATGTTAGGTTCCATCGATTCATAACAATTTATGCTCAAGTAGATTTTTGAACAAAGGCAAACCAACCAAAAGGTTGTTGAACATTCCTTGAGCTTAATCGAAAAGTTGCTTAGGTTGACAAAGGGGAAGGTAGAATAGTTAGAAGGCCAAAATGAGGCATTTACTAGAAAGGTGCATAAGTAGCAACTAGAATTGTAGTAGTTAATTGATAAATTTTAATTGATGTTACAAGATTTGGATGAATTGAGGCAGAATTTGGGCATTATTCAAGAGGAGTTGGATGCTTTAAAGGAGGAAATGAGGACATCGAAACAGAAGGTGGAATTGGTAGATCTTTACCACAACCATATGGAGGAATTTGACAACTTCAAATGAAATATGTTTTCATGAAGGTAGAACTTCTAATTTATTAGAAGAGGAGTAAGAGAAGCCAAGTTGACCAATGGGAGCTTATTAAGGAACAAGTTGGTGAAATCATTCGGGGAACATTCAAATCCTATTAGAAAGATGAAGAGTTGTACTAATTGTGTTTGGAGACCTATCAAAAAGTAATGCCACATTCAGTGATGCCACCTTTTAATTCCGATAAAGCACAAGCCCACTCCGAATTTGCATCTGAATTCAATATGCATAAGAATGAAGAACAGATTGAAAGCAAGAACATGGAGGTGAATTCAGCGATCACACCAAAATCGCAACCTACTAAACTTGAAATGACTTGTAGTACTAGAAATGTTTTTAGTGCTGCATATGTTTTTGGTAAAGAAGAAGGTTCTATATTATTTCAAGCCTCTGCCCCCTACAAAAGCTAGAAGACATTATAGTGGCACAACTAATTAGACGTTCCTTAGTACAATATTCAAGGACAAGGGTATAATTTTGGTGGTTGGAATGAGTATGGAGGTGGAGATTTCAATTTCGACACAACCAGGATCTACTACTGTCCATGTTTCCATTGCAACAAATCCTTTTGCTAAACTAGAAGATGTAAGGCTAGATGTTAAGGTAGAGGTAACATAGGCTATGGTTATGGAAGATTAGTATAGGTAGTGTAATTATGAGCATGTAATCCTAATTAGAAAAGGGGATGATGTTGAAAGTAGATTTTACCAAAATTGGAATTTTATTGAAATGTTACCGAAATTGAATTTTCCCCACTAAAACCGATTTCCCAAGGTTCCTCTACCAAAAACTTTATTACTGAAACCAAATTTTTATTACTGATTTTAGACTACATATATTTAAGACAAACTTATTTGGGATTAAGCTAATTACATGTCCCATCGTTTTTTACTTTTTTTCTTGGAGGTACTTTAGACTCCATCCCTTTGTGGACTATATAGGAGAATATTTTATGAAGTGAAATTATATTTTTCTTACCATATTGTTGTATGTAGAAGTTTTATGTGTAGTTTTCTTCCATATGTTTTGCGTATTCTAACTTTTTGGTATGCAAGTCTTCTTCCTTGTATTTTTTGTTTTAGGTTTGTTTTTGCAAAATGTTTATGAAGTTGTTTTACTGAGATTTGATAATCCCATTTGTGTTGAAGCTTTTTGCTTATCTAAGGAGAGTAAGAAGATTTTAACTTCTACTATTTTATTGTATTCCTTTAAAATCCTAGTAGTTCACCAAATGGCCTTAATAAGGAGCTTTTGAAAAAGATGAAATTGTGGATTTATAAATTGTTGAATATATATTCAAAATCAAAATTTTTGTCAAAAAAATAATGTTAAAAAATAATATTTCAAAAAAAAATTGAAAAGTTTGACATCTAACTTGTGAAAACTAGTAAAGAAAACTGATTTTTTTGAATTAATAAAAACTGCCAAGCTTGATAGCCAATTTTTTTTTTGTTTGAAAAAATATAATATCCGAGATGGTTCACATAAGCCCATGTTTAAAAAAAAAGTAAGAACCGAGATGATTTTCACACATTGCCTTAAAGAAATATAATTGATGGTTCTATAAAATTAATGTGAACTACTCAACACTAGTACATATCTAGATTTTGTGTTATGAACATGCCATAATGAAGTTGAATCATTCCTTAGATGATACACAACTAAAAAAACAATAGGAAAAATCATTACACGAATTTTGGAACGTTTGTTACTTGCCATTTTTGTTGTGCATTCAAAATTTGATCATGTTGGATTTGAAAGTGCAAAACAAATTGGTAGTTTCAAAGAATGTTTAACCCAACAACATTCCCAAATGTGAAAGAAAAAATTATGTGAATATCTTCACTTTTGGTCATGGAATTATCAAGCAATTACTTAATCTTTCATGCCATTTTAACACACTTCTGAATAATCAAAGTTGATTTGATACTCAATATCCAAGAGATATAAAAGTCTGAAAATCCCTACTACATCATGTAGCAAGAATATGTTAAATATTTTCCAACACAAAATGTTTTATACCTTTTGATCAAGCTACAAAGTTTTAGGAAAGTATGTTTTGTTTGAGTTTGGTTTATAATGGAAGGGTTTTATGAAGATGTGTGTTGAACATAGTAACAAAAATTTTGGGTTAATGCCTAAGTGGGAATATGAACAAAATAACATGCATTTCTTTCATTATAGTATCAATTTGTTTGCTTTAGTTACTTTTTCAATGAAGGCACTACCTTGTGCAAATATCCCAATCGTCCCTATAGAGTTTATATCTTGATTAATCAATTTTCTAGTTATTTTTGAACGAAAGATTGATGTTTAGCTACAATCACATGGATAAGCATTACTCTCCATACAATTGCTTCATAAGAATCACAATTCATTGAAGGAGTTTGTCATACCCATGATGCAAATTCAAAGTTCAATTCCAATGCTTTGGTTGAAATGTCTATGCAAAGGTTCATAGAATTTAAAGAAATCACAAAAGTGGATAGCTAGATGAATCAAGCTGAATACAACACTTGGTTAGTGGTGTGATTGAAACTAGCACAAATCCAAGGTAGAATCAATTTTCTAGTAGGAAAAAATTGTATGAATATTTCACATCATGCCCCTTCTAAAAGTATTCATAGACCCACAATGCCAATATCTTTTTTTGTGAGTCATCTATTATTGTATATGACCTAAAACAAATGAGAGAAAATCCTTAACAATTATGGGTGAAAGCATGGTAAAGTAGACAAATTTTGATCCTTGTTGCAAAAAACAACAAAAAGCCATAAACGAGTTTTAATGTATTGAAAGTATAAATGTTTTTAATTTAATGATCAACATGAGGATAATTTTTAATTTTATCACAATAAGGTTGATTAATCACATATTTAATATGCATTCAAGTAGGTTTTTAAAAAATAACTATATATTTTTCCTATTTTTTTTGGGTGTCCAAACTTGTACAAGTAGGTGACAGTAGATGAATTATTGAGTGTTTTCCATTTTCAACATAATGTAACTCTAAATGTACTTTTAAGTTCTAAACATTTAAATATCATAGTCAAATACATCAAACTTCTAATGAGAAAGTAGGTTTAAACTCAATTTGACCAGTTATTTTCAAACATATTTGTTTTCTATTTTTGTTATGCCAAAGGCTTTCAAATTTTGTAATCACCTCATTATAAACTCAAAGAGAAAACATGTTTTTATTATTTTTAAAATTATTTTCAATCTACTTTCTTCTACTTGTGTCAAAAACTAAACCAATTTCTGACTACCTTGGAGATAACTACTTTTTATGTATACTTTTACCCCAATGGCAAATCGTAGTTTATTTCTTTTTAACAAATTTTCAATTGAAAACATCAACTTCAATCAATGCATTTCTAGATACATAGACTAATGTTTTCAAATCTCAAATTAGATTATTAGGACATACTTACATTGAATCTCATGCCAACCATTGTTAGAAATAGTGCATGTTTTTCAATTGCCACAAATTTTCAACATCCCTTATCATTCCAACCACTTTAGTGTAATAGAATAGAAAATCCTAATTTGTGACATTTTGCAACTATCATTGTGACCATTACAAAAACATAAATTAGTTCATTTGAGTTATAACGATTCAATTTACATAGTAAATATATGTGTTGCAAATTCCCAATAACTAGACACAAGTTAAATGACGTTCTATGTATGAAAAAAATGTTATAAAAAAGTAAGAAATCCTATTTTGTTAAAAATTTCTTTTAATGTTCATGGATGTTTAAACTATTGAGTAGGAAAGAAAATTGTCACTTATAATTTGTCAAGAAAATTTGATTATGATTATGGATCATGTAATGACAAAAACACAATTATTTCACAACTGACCATTAACATAATCCATAAATATATAACCATTTTTGTTGATGGGTATGTTTTCAATTTGATTGGCAACGGTATCACAGTTTAAAACAAACTAAGGGTGTAAAAAGTCTTCTTGCATGCATAAAAATGGGTAAAACCCATAAATATTGACATGAAATTTGTTTATAATGAGATTGGTATAACCTTGGATTTTATTATTATTTTTTATTTGGGTGACTTTAAATTGAAAAAAATTGTAGATTCTTTGGTTCTTACAATATAAACTGGTGTAGTCCAATTTTAGGTATTGAGGAGAACCTTTGGTTTCATTTTTAACTACTTTGTAATTTTATGTAACCTTTAGTCAAGTTTTAAGATTAATTTTTCGCATTTTTGAACCTTCAATTCCTAGATCTTTCAAAAATAATCCACCTAGGTTTAGTAGTTCCACTTAATTCCAAACATGTTGAAATTGAATAAGTAACATTCATGTACAACCAAATCAAATTGACCTCCTAATTAAGAAATACAATCTACTTGCAACGTTTTCAAAAATCGTATACATACACATATGTTTGCTTGAAAATCATTGAAAGTTGTCTAAAAAATTGGAATTTGCAATAAAAGTTGTGTACCCAAGTTCCAATTCCAAGTTGGGTTTTGGATTTGAAGTTTGATTCTAATTTTAATCCCATCAAGAATGTTAATTCAAGGTCAAGTTTTGATTTTTCCAATGTGTAAAATTTGCAATTCAACATGTATTCAAATTCTAGATTAGGAATTAAACTTAAAATCAACTCAAACGCTAAAATGGAAAACTATGGATATATGTATGCATATATCGGTGTTGAACCAATATATTCACATTGGTTTTGTGTACCTAACTTTACGTTGATATCATTCAAACAAACTACTGGGGTTATACATGTGTTGCACAATAGTTAGATTATTATAAACTTCATTGAAACCAAACTAAATTGGTTTATGTTGTTCATAACAACTTGTGATAATAGTACTTGCAAATTATGAAGTAAGTAATTGGCTTGAGCATACAAGTTTGAAAACACTTCACTAGGTTTTTGCTCATTTGATGCATTTTTTAATCTTTTGTTTTGAGGTAATGTAGGTGTTCTTTCAAGTTGCGATCATGATTATCAAATTACATAACATTGATCTTATCCATTACATCCATAAGAAATTTGTTGTTTATGTTTGTAAATTCAATGATGGAAGAGAAGATACGATTGCATTTTCTTTTAATTTTAGTATTGTCATGTGCATGGTTTATAGGAAAATCAACAAGATTGATCCTAAAAGGCTGATGAATATTGCATAACAATAATTTTGTTTCTTTAGATTAATCCACAAAACTTGCAACTTTTGGCACATTAGGAACATTTGGAATTAGATATTAAGATTCATTGACATTGTCTTATGATTAGAAGTCATCATTTTCATCATCTGTTTCCTATGCAAGTGTTGGTCTATGGACTTTGTTGCCTTTAACATTGATGTCCTTGCCATGCAAGGGAACAATGACTCGCTTGAAATGCCTCAATTGATTCATAGAACTTTTTATTAAATTGACAAGGTAAATGAAACATTTTTTTGTTTTCAAACAATAGACCCAAAAAACATGTATGATTCATGGTTCTTTTGTGATAGTCAACAAAAATTTTATAATCAAAATTCTAAGAGTTCCATTTATTTTTGCATATTGTTCCTTTCCTTGGAAATTTGATTTTGGTTCTTTGTTGCAACTTTTCAACAATCTTGTCCAATGTAGGAATCATTTGTGTTCAGGGATTGATTGACTTTTTCATAGTTGTGTAATCTGCATGTTTGTATGAAATTAATGTTAACATTTCCATTTGTTCCTAGTTGTCATGGGTTTGATGAGGAGTTGTAGACTTTTCATTGTTGCCATTACAACTTGCTTTGTTGCCACCTTGACCACTTATTGGTTTGCCTACATTCCATTGTGTTCCTATTTATATTTCAACTTGTGAATTTTCAATCGGCACCTATGAATTTGACACCTATGAATGGGCTCCTAAATGTATTCCTACTTGTAATTGAGTATTGCTTGCAATTGCCACCAAGATTGATGCCATCACTTTTTCAACTATATCACTTTTTTACAACTTTTTGTAACAAAATGCTTTTTCAAAATTCTCTACAACATAGTGTTTTGTTGTGCTTATTCACAACCAATAGTGTTCCAATGTTATTTTAACATTTTTGTTTTTGATTTACTAGTTTAATAATGTTGTTAAAGCTAGGAACAAACATGAATCTAAAAAATTGAAATTTTAAGAATTTCATGCTTGTGTCCTAACATTGGGTTATTACATGTTAATACTTTAAAAAAAAGTATGCCACATAGATAATACATGTCACCTAACTAACTATTGAAAGACATCAACATGTATGAACATGTCAAATTAAAGACAATTTATTGATGCTACTATCTTTTGGTGTGAATTGAATTATATGTAACCAAAAAGTGATGAAAATTTATATATGTTGGTGTGTATTGATTTTAAAAAAAAATTGTTTTTATAATTTTCAAGGAGAAAAAAAAGACAAATTGGTTTAAATTTATGCCTTGGAATTGGTCTATTCCTTCTTTCTTTATCTATCCAACAAATAAAAATATCATTTTAAATTATTGAATAAGAATACATCCATTTATGTCAATGTATGTTGACAAGTTTTCACCAAATTTTAATACATAGTTTTGTTGATTTATGTACTTCCCATATTCTATGTATTTGATTGTTGAAAATACCCATAGAAGAACCAAAACTTGATTAAATATTAGAAAAAGTGAAATTGGAATTTAAGTCTTTTAATTTCTATTTTTGGTAAAACTATTTTTCCTTTAACTTTTAAGGAAGATTTTGTCATATTTCAAAATTTTAAAAGCTAAATTTGATTGCCATCATTTTTAGGTGGCTATTGAACCTTTAAAAATTTAAGTTATAGGTTTTTGACGCATTGGTCGTTTTGGTACAAATCCTTTTGTAGCTATTCGTTTTTTCATTTTAACATTTTCAACATTATTCGTCCACTTGCTACATATGCTCCTTGAAAATCCTTGTTGTAAGTTGTTTGGTCATACATGTGTTAATAATGAGAAATCAAAAACTAATTCACCACTAGTTGATTTAAAAAAAAAATTCCAAAAATGAAATTCTTTAATTGGTTCCATATTTCATCCTATTGATTTATGTAGATGTATTTCATCCATTTTCACCACATTGTTTTGTTGCTTTTCAAGGATGCATTATTGTCACAATCCAATACCATAGTATCTTGGCTGCTAGCTTAGACACTAATAATATTGTTTGGATTTTTTTTCAAAAATTTCAACAACAAAATTCAAAGAACAAAAGTTTGTGAAAGAAAATAGAGAATCTTTTTTAATATTTTAAAACATTCAAAATTTCAACATGAAAGTTTAAAAATAAATTCCAATGACCATGTCAGGGTTTTTTTTTCTTCGAAATTCCTCGAGTAAGTCCAATGGCGAGGATCCACAACATATAATTAGCATTAAATGGCAATTGTCCTAGGAGAGGTAGGCTGTGACATTTTTTTATAAAAGTGGTGTTACAAGTGACAACCTAGAAAGTGCCTAGGTTTAGAGTCTAGATGTGGCTAATCTAATTATTTTTATTTCAAAAAAATGGCGAAAAAAAACCTAAAAATCACAAGAAATTTCATCCTGCTTTTTTTTCATTTTCTGAAAAACAAATTCGCCAAGTTTGCCAAAATTCGAAAAAAATACTGATCGTAATCGAGACTGGTTTAGGCGAAACAGTTATAGGGCCCAATAGTATTGTGTTCAACTTGACAATTCCGTGTGGAATTGTACTGAAGGTGGAATCAAGCCCTACATTCCAGAAAAGGCTGCTGTTGCAGTCCGCCTTGCGGCGCTCCTGGCGAGGAGAAAGGGAGGGAAGGAGAGAGCGGCGGAAGAGAGGGTGTGGCCTTTGAGGATGCGCTTTTCTTGAGAGATCTATTAAGCTTGCCATAAGGCGGCTGAAGGGATGGCGCATTTGTTGCTTGCAGTTCTCCGAGAGCGCGAGCTTTTGGGAGAGGTGAAGGTGGCTTCTGAGATTCGTGTCATTCAGGGCGCCATGGCTGCTGCTGTTCGTGGTATCCTCTCCGACCTCTCCGAGGCAAAGGTAGGGTTTTTTTCCCCTTCCCTTTCTTGGTGTTTTCTGTTGTCTTTCCCTGTGATTGCAAACTAGTCCCCGTAATGATCTTTCAACGCGCAGAGAATGCTGGCGCGTGTCAGGGCTCCTCGCTCTTCATTTTGTGGTTTCTGCAGTTCTTCCGCCTGTTTTTGCTGCTGCCGCATTTGCCAAGGACTCGTCTGTTTGATCTTTTTTTTGTTGCAGATCCAAAGTGCTGAGGATGTCAACTCCAAGTGTGTCATTTGTACAATGCCGTCCATTTTGGAGGTGATTCTTCAAAATACAAAGAGGCAAAGATCACGCAGCAAACTCACAAGGTGTTCTCTTGTCTTCCAGGTCTTTGCTTTTAGTAGATGAGATATTATTTTTCTGTGTATCATTTCTACTGTAGCACTGCAATTGAAAAGGGACTCCATGGTAAAGAATGTGCTCCTTCAAAGTGAGGTCATGTTAGGTGAAGACTAAGCTTGTGGTTTGGAAGTTGGTACTCTGCTCGAGTCTGTTTCGTTGAGAGTTTTTTGGTAACTATTGACTGCAACTATGATATAAGGCCATGATGAACTCTGATAATAAGTTCTGGCTGAAATTATTGCAAACATTCAGAAAATCTCTGGTTCTGACCAGTTCCTTTGCTGTGCAGTATGGCTTGTCTACTACATAATGATATGGATAAGGAGAAGGACCATTTGAAGGCTCTGAACTATTTGTGAAGAGGTTTCTCTTCACCCTTAAGTCTAATGCTCCTCTTTGGAGCTGTTCAACCCTGTGATGAACATTGGAGACACTCATGGTCCTTGTAACAAATTTAAGGTCTAATGGCAGACTAGAGTCTCAGGTTGCGTTTTTCTCTGACACAAATTATCACTGAAAGTCACCTATATTGAACAATGGTTAACTTCTCCTGTTGCCAAATGTGGGTAATTTAAGCACCCCCACTGTGGAACTGAATTTGACATCACTTTCTTTGAACTGGATTTGATACATATGGATTTGATACATAGACTGAAAGTCACCTATATTAAACAATGGTTACTGCTTACCAGAAAGCTATTAGAAACACTCCCAACTCGTGCCCATTCATTAATGTGGATCTGAATGCCCTGCAGGTTGGCAAAGATATGGATCTGGTGTAATGTCCTTTAGAATTGTTCAGTGGTCTGGTGGTAAAGTCAGTTGTCAATGCTCCTCCATGCTCTCAAGTGGCTTGCTCCTGTAAGGTATGATCTGGCTCCAATTTTATGCTTTTGCAGGAGTTCCTCTTGAATTTTTTTAATGCCAATGGTTGTCATCATTCAAAGCATTTGGAATATGCTTCGTTACTTGCTGTGTCTGCATTCTCGTTTCCCTAGCTTTGTTGATTCCCATCATGGTCATGTTATTTCTGCTAACCTTAATATCCTTTCAAGGCCCAGCCTAATTGAACTCTTTTCTAGAGGCACTAAGTTCAGAAGTGGCTT
>Ga0116231_10014330_pt1 | contig 10699 bp, 9 predicted proteins | sample S1TSphgellanicum_2_FD_89695 | JGI IMG/M metagenome (GOLD analysis project Ga0116231, IMG submission 89695) | Host-associated microbial communities from peat moss isolated from Minnesota, USA - S1T2_Fd - Sphagnum magellanicum MG | ecosystem: Host-associated > Plants > Peat moss > Unclassified... | reverse complement strand
GGGGCTCGCTCCGTCTTTGCGCGCCTGGGGCGGGGGGGCGGGGTGGGGGGTGGGGGGGAGCGTGGATTGGGGGGGGGGGGCACAAGGAAATACGCGGCAGGGTTTTCAACACTGTAAAGGTTTTGAAAAAATGGAATGTCCCGGCATTTTCTTCTTTCTTCTTTCCATGATACCTGCGCGGTATCATTGGGAAAAAAGGAAATTAAATATGGGCCAGGATTTTACTTAGTGTAAAGGTTTTGAAAATGGGAATGCCTGACCATATTTTTCTGTTTTCTTTCCATGATACCTGCAGCGTATCAAGGGGGAAATAGCAATTTTAATATGATGCAGGGTTTTACTTAGTGTAAAGGTTTTGAAAAAGGGCATGCCTGAACATATTTTTCTCTTTTCTCTCCATGATACCTGCCTGGGAAAAAAATATGACTCAGGGCTTTCCTTCCGGTTAAGCGCCTGCAAGCTTCACCTACCACTTTCTGCATGCAGCCCCTTATTGTAGCAATTACAGAGTCCTACTTAAATCGTGTTGACTTTTCCAGCCACGTGAAAGAGGTTTTGACTGAAATGCGAACCACGTACCCTAAACCCCCACTTAGTTGATCAGTAGGTGGTGAAAGAGGTTTTTGGTTAAAACGCGTACCCTGTACACACCAATACTTAGTGGATCAGTAGGTGATGAAAGAGGTTTTTGGTTGAAATGCGGACCTTGTACATACCAGTGTTGGGCGGGTATCACATTTTTATGATACCAATCAGATCCCGTTTTCATAAAACAATTTATAAAAGGGTCCAGTTTTCATCCTTTTTTTCCCTCTAACATTTATATGCCGAGAAAGGGTATCAATTTTTTTTTAAAAACCAGTTCTCTGTATGCTGGTTGTCAAAATTTTGAAAACAGCCAGTTCTCATTTGCCAGTTCTCACAAATCAGATATTACTTATTCATTGGTTGTCATTAAAAAAATTCCAGAAAATTAAAATTAATTAAAAAAAATCTCAATGTTATTAATTTTCTTACTAATGAAAAATTTACAAACATTGTTACAAACAACTTTTCAACACTAAATAATATTTTATTTATTGAAGTTTTACACTTCAACAACTTCATCCCTTTCAAATTCACCTTCAAACTCTTCAAACTCCTCTTCTAGATCTACATCCTTTTCAAGGAATTTCATTGAATTAGATGGAGACTTACAACCTATTCTAAAATCATTAGGCTAGTATTTGTTGACAAATATCAACTTCTCTAAATTTTCAATTTGCAAATGACATTTCTTAAGGTTGGTAAGTATTCCAACCAAAGGAAAAAAAAAATTGTTTCAATTTGATATTGAACAACACCCAAAATTTGTCGAGCTAAAAATCCAATTGTAGGAAACATTGTTTCATTATTTCTACCATCATTGAAGAGGACATTTGATGTCCTTAACATCCAATTGCTATCTCTTGAAAACCGACAACTCCTTTTTCACAAGCTTTTTTGCTTGTTCACTTGTGCTTGCAATTTGTTCAAAAATATTGTGGTCAGCACAAATCCTATCTAACCTTACCAAAGGATGCAAATGCCCATGGCATTTCACCAACATAGGATACAAGGATTTTCTATCATATTCCGTAACAAGAGCAACACCTTGTTCCTTTCCAACAAATGAGAATATTATACGAAGACTCTTCAACCTAAGGTTTAGCATTAAAAATATCATATTATGAACTTTCCTGTTTTCATATTTCTTCAAAAATGAAAAGAAATAATCTAACACATTGATTACCTCCTTTCTAATGTTAAAGGCCAACAAAAATAACTCATAAAAAATAATGGAATCATCTTCCACTAGGCTTTCAAATGAAGGAATAATTTAATTTTCCTCTTTCAATTTCAAACTCATGGAAATAGTAGAATTTAAAACATCATTGAGGAACCAATGGTCTCAAAAGCATAGACAATATTGCTTGAAAAAACATGAAACTTTTACTTAATGTCAAAAAGATTTTGAAATTTTACAACTAATGAATGAAGATATTAAACATTGAGAGAAATCACATGTGGCAAAGTCAAGGTTGACAACAAAAGAGTTAGGGGAGAGCATGTTTTGACTACGGCCTACAAGGTAAGAACATGAATATCTTTGGTTTTTTTAAATGGTGCACCAAAAGAAGAGAGAGTCATTGATGTCTTAGAAATCTAGTTGTAAAGAATGTCCTCCAACACAAATATCCTTTGAAAATATGTAGTAGGAGAAGGGTGGGAAAATATGGAAGTTCTCCAAAAAAAAAAGAACAGCCCTATTGACAAGAGTCACAAACAATTGAAAAGAATTCAGATTGTTGGTGCCAAGAATGGGGAGAAAAATAAACAAGGTTCAGAAAATAACATACATTTTACTCATGTCCTCAAAGTTGCAAAGTGGAAGTGATTTGATGACAACCCACTTTCGTTTGATAATGAAATTTTGACTATTGATGAAAGAGGGGATTTCCTTAAGCACACATAGGTCATCTAGGGAAAAAAAGAAAGATTACATTGTTCTTAGAAAGGAAACAATTTGCAAAGATAAAAATTGATATGACATAGTCCTTTAAACTCATGTTCCATGAAGGAATCAAGGAAAGGGGATTGGAAACGAAGGGGACAAGGACACTTTGCAGAATGCTTGCATGGTTTTACTCATTGTAATTCTTCTATAGACTATATTTACACATTTTTTCTTCACAATTATTATTATTTTTATTTCTTAGATCCTCAATTATCTTTAATAATCAAAATTCGTGATTAGGGTTCATAATTTAATTAGAAAACACAAAATTTTAAAACTAGTTTCACTATTTCCTCATCCATACTTTACTTTTTTTTTGTACTTAGAATTAAATATATCAAACATTTGTGGTATAAAGTGCAAAAATCCAAAATGAAAATTGTGAGGTGACTTTCTGCCCTTCTATTTCCAGTTCTATAAGGTGATTATACTTGGAGGTACATCTGTTATTGGTGAAGGAAAAATGCAAAGTGTATTTCTAGTATTAAATTGCGTTTATAGTCAAAAACCAATAGTTTACTTTCTATGCATAATTTATGATTTGGAATTGATAGATTTATTTTCTAAGTTCAAAATCTCCAAATCCTAGAATTTTATGTTAAATTATCACCCACCTAAATCAATTTATAAGGATTTGACAATATGTTCAACTTGTCAACATACCTCCAGTCACTCAAAACATTGTTTCCATCACATATGTTATCCAAATCTAGTTTGCATTAATTCATTGAAAAGCTAGCTACAAGCCACACTTGCCTACCAAATTTCAAGTTTTACACCTAAATCACTAAAAAGTTGTGCCATAGAACCTGAGAAAGTTTCACGAAACAAAAAGCTCAACTTGACAACAAACCTCCAATCGTTTAAAACATTATTGCCATCACATACTTTATTCAAATCTAACTTGCATCAGTTCATTAAAAAGCTAATTACAGGGCACACATGCTTACCAAATTTCAAGTTTTGCACCTAAATGAAAAAAAAATGTTATAAAACCCAAAAGGTCGTGTGAAACTTTTCTAAGATTTCAAGCTCCCAAAATTACCCCTATCACTTCCATTTTTTCAAAAATACTAATATCATCCAATCTATTTTCCCTTTTTCCGCCATTTATTAAGATTAATCATTTTTTTCCTCTCAAGAAAAGTTATAGGAATAAGTTTTTTCAAAGATTGAAATAAAAATTATGTTCGAAAAGATAGCACCAAATGATCCAAATTCCCGCCTTTAAAGAGAAGGAAAAGGAAGAAAGTGAAGGAAGACCCCAACTTGGTGGCCAATGGAAGGTTCCAATGCTTAGTGGCCCTTGGAAGGTTCCAATGTTTGGTGGCCTTGGAAGGAGAAAGAAAAACATCATTTTCACATTTTCTTACTTTCCCCCCAACAAATTTTACTTAAATTTTTTTCTCATTGATTTTAAGGTTTTATTTTACCATAGTTTTAGACCATTACTTTATGTCTTTCCTTCTTTTTCCTTGACCTATAAATTACAACCACGCATTTCAATGTACCAAGTCTTCCACACATTCATCGCCAAGTTGATTTTGATTGAATATTTTTTCCATTTTTTAAATTCATGGCATCACACATGACCACATCTTTCGAGTCTCAAGCCGCATAATTGAATGAAGAATCGCCTCAGGATTCATCCCTACATTTGACATTAACCCAACATCTTCATGATGAAAACTTCAAACCGCGAGAGGTGCACCTTTGTCTTGAAGTTGAACCCCATCGAGTTTGGTATTATCGCATTTTTTCGAACTTTTATACTTTGGTGATTTTGTTACAGGTCAACCCCGCTTCTGATGATGAGCTTGAAATTGTCTATAAAGGTTTTTACAAAACTAAGGACACCTCCATCTTTGCACAATCTTTAATTCTCGGTGTTGGACACTATCGTTGGTTGTGTGGTTTGATTTGTCGATTGCCTCCTAATAGCAAGGCGGATTATTTAGTTTGCACCATTTGACACATCCTAAATTTCTTACAGTTATGAATTATCATTATGACATAGCCTAGGACTCAACATGTAATTGTAGCTCCTCGTTGAGCTTATCCATAACTTGAATAAAAGCTTCATTCATCATGAAATCCATGTTGCCATTATCACCTTATCACACTATTTATTTTAATTATTATGTTGTTTCAAATTAATCTTATGCTTACAATGTTTGAAGATTATTTTATCTTCATTGGACCTTTCATTGACACCCCTTTCATTGACACCCCTTCAACTACTTCACAAATTTCAATCATCTTCGCTTACACAATTATCCATTAATACCAGAACAAGACCAATGTTTTACTGAACATTATGAATTTTGGTGTTTACTTTTAACCCAAACATTCTAAAGATTTCTCGCCCCTAATCACACCATTGAGGTTCTAAAACTATGATTAATATCTTTTGTTGAATAAAAGAATTAACCCTACACCTCATCCATCCAATATTGAATTTTTGGGAAAAAAAAACCCCTCATGCAACCATGCACACTCATCATTCCTTATTCTAACATGAAGTTGCTAAAAACCCGTAATAGTTTTACCACACCCCAATATCCTTGATGCAATTCTTAAAAATTGAAAGTACTGCGTATGTCTGTGTTGGTATGGTTCACAAAAATTAAAAAATCTATGATTCACAACCCAACAAAACTTGAAACTACACATTATGTTTCTATTTTATTTTCTAACATCTCTCTAATTTTCTATGTGTGTGAATACAATTTCTACATCCTCCTAAAAGTTTAGAAGTACATCTTAAGTCTTTTCCTTCCAAAATTAATTTGAACATCAAACTAATGAAACATTTTAATCCTATCCAATTCATCAACCATCTTCATCCCACCTTGTTGAATATTTGCCATTCACATAGTAACAATTTACCTTGTTTAATATCTATCATTCACTTGGTAACATCTCCCATCAGCAGAAACTTGAAATTGTAACATTTTGTTAGAAATATGAGAGCAAGACATGAACTAGATAAAATATAAATGGATTAATTTCCAAAAGGAAGGTTGTTAATGACAATGTTGAAGTCTCCTAGTTATGTTGTCTACATCACATATGTTCTCTTATTCTTTAATCCATTGTAGATACTTATTAAATGTTCTAATCATTAGCATGTAAATGTATTTTACAACTATTGTGGTTGCATGGGTTTTGTAAAGCTTAACACTAACGACCTTTTATGGAACTAAATGGCAACTAATATAGCCACATGTGTAGTGCCACTAACAACTATGTATGGAACCATAATAGTTATGTACATACAACTATGTTCTCACATGAATTTAAAACACACCACATGGAAATTAGTAATCAAATTATGAATTTCCACATTGAAATAATTAAATATATAAAAAGAAATATTATTTTTTATTTCCTGGCAAATGGTTGACTACCAAGTGTAAAAATATGATTTGCCACAAGGCAAATATTTAATATAATATAAAATGTTTAAATGATTTTTAGCAAATGGTGACTTTCCATGTGTAAATTTTATCTTCAACTAACAATAAAATAACAACATTAAAGATAAATTATTTAGAATCCAACAAATAATTAAGTACCATGTGGAGCCATTGTTGCCAAATGGCAATTATTAGATAACTTTTATTGATATTCTAGACTTCATCTAATATTTATCATGTTGCCATGTGGAAATTTAATATTCAAAAATTAAAAAATAATTATTAATTATAACATATTAAAAATTGCCATGTGTATATTAATGAATGGGATTTACTTTATCGATAATATTTATTTAATGGTCATCATTGTTGGTTAATGATTACATTGCTAAATCAAGAGCAACCATCATTAGATACATGGCAACATTTAAGCAAATTAAAATTATAGTTGCAAATATTACTCATAAATTTTAGTCATAAATCTAATTACAAAGGTTGGGTTCATATACACACATAGGTTCATGTCATATTAAACATCATCCATGATGATAGATGAGAAATTGGTTGGTAGTTATAAGAGTTTGCAACTACTCATGCGACTTCATTAACACGTGGTGTCATTTACGACTAAGTGTCATTTGCCACTTGTCTTTGGTGATTATGGATTTTTAAATTGTAAGGGTCCATTATGACTCAAAATAAGTCACAAAATAAATTGTTAATTTTGAAACTTCTTATAGTGAATTTTGGGATTCATTTTTTTAAAAGAAGGAAAAACACATGGTCTTAAAAATATAGAAATCGTAGTGAAGATGCCAGTACCCAAAACACCCCAAGAAATACAAGTATTCCATGGGACGGCACAATTTTATCAATGTTTCATCAAAGATTTTGCTTATTTTATGGCACCCATTACAAAATTACTAAAGAAAATTGAGGCATTCGATTGGACGACTGAATGTCAAAATGTTTGGGAAGAAATAAAAAATTGATATGTTCAAGCACTCATTTTGATCAAGCTAGCCTAGTTGGGAATTGGAATTCCATGTGCAATCTAATGCAACTAGTTAGCAATAGGAGTAATGCTTGCCCATAATCCAATTGGTAGGTTTGATTAACTGATCATGTACTCCTTTAGGTTGTTAAATCCTATCAAGAGGAATTATATCAATATTAAGAGAAAGGCTTTAGCTATGGTCTACACATTGCATAAGTTTAAACACTATCTATTAGGTAATAGGTTTGTGTTTTATATTGTTGACCATATGGCTTTAGTTTACAAGTGGTGAACAAGCCACAAGTTTTTGGCTAGTTGTTTAGAGGGTTGTTATTATTCTTGGAGTATGATTCCCAAATAGTCTATAAACCTAGTAGATTTCACCTTATGGTAGAAGCAATGAGCATGTTACCTAACAACATTTAACTTGTTGGAATACCAAATCAAACGTCATGTTCCAACATGGTTGCATTAGAGTTTGAATGGTTATAGATTGTTTATGAGTATTCCTTAGGAGTGATGCTAAAGAGATTGATAATTTCACAAAGACAATATTTAGCTCAACAAACTAAATGTTTTATCCTTCATGATGGGGTTTTATACAAGTTTGGGCAAGATAATAAGTTTAGACGAGTTTTACAACCAAAATAGATGCTTACAATATTACAAGAATTGCATTTTGGGGTTGTTAGAGGGCATTTTTCCTTAGTTATTGTTGTACACAAAATTCTTGATGTAGGCTATTGCTCATCCACCATGAATTAACATGGTCATGAATTTTGTCAACACGCATGATCAATATCGACACATTGAATAACCTATTGTCGCAACATTTGGCAAAATTGGTTACAACATTATTTGAAGAACCATTTTAAAAATGGGGACTTGATTTTATTGGACCTATCAAATCAGCTAACAAATACTCAAGCAATTGGTATATACTAATAGTTATTGACTATGTTATTAAGTGGACAAAAGCACATGCATTGTGTACCAAACAATTGTGATGACTGTTAAGTTTTTATACAAACACATATCGATTCAGTTTGGATGTCACTCAACCATTGTCATGGACAAGTTATTCATCTCATGAATGTTGTTATCTAGTGTCTTATTGATTGTTTTATTTTCAAACATATTAGTTCCATTATCTATTATCTACAAGGAAATGGAGAGGTTGAGAACACTAATAAAGTTTTTGGAACTTTACAAAGTTAGTGAATGAGAACATAATCAATTAAGATGAGCACCTGTCCACAATGTTATTTTCATATAGGGCAACATTTGAAGTTGGAATAGGTCACACACCCTTCCGACTAATTTATGGATTACATTTGTTGTTACCCATTGAATACCTATTACCATCAAAACTAGGTCAATCATTAAATCCCACACATGTTAAGGTTCTAACTAGAAAAATTACAAGAAAACATGTTAGTAACACATGATTTTTTTGTTGCTAACTAATGGAATAGGTCTTTATGGTCTCAAAATAAATACATTGATACAAAATTTCAATTTGGAGGTTTTGTGTTATGATTTATTGGTGTTATACAAACACATTTTTCCAAATTTTAGAAGAGATGGTTTGGACTTTATATGATTTAGTATTGTCTGCCTAATAACAGTGTAATGCTAATAACCATAGATAAATTTGACCCAAATTTTTTTTTGGTCAATATTAACAAGCACTAATAGAAATATTCAAATATATGATTAAATTTTTTACTAGTATTTTAATCATTAAGGACAAAAATGACAAATGGCTTTAAAGTCATTATGAACAAATTACTTAGGACAATAGTTATTTAGGACATGATGTGGCATGATGATGTGACAAATATCATCCATTAGCCATAAAGGACATATGTGAAATCATTAGTGATAATTTAATCATAATTTAAAATTTTTTTACAATTACAAATTGGACCCAAGAACTTGGGGAACATTTTTTTAAAAATTTATAATGTTTATTATTATAGATTTATTATATATAATATAAGCAATAAGTTTTATTTTTATTTTTATTTTTATTTCATCCTATCAATTGTTGACATGTGTCATCACCTAAATGAAATTAAAAACCTAATTTAAATGGGTAAGTAGACCACCTAACCTAAGTAGTTTACATAGGCACAAAATATTCTATCAATATTCCAATGTTGACCAAAACACATGTCATTTGTGAAGTTTCATCCTTGGACCCTAAGGATGGAGTTCAATTCCTTTACCACCAAGCCACCCAACTTGTTATGTAAATGATTTAATATTTTAAAAATTTAGACCATACTTCATTTAAACATCACACAAACTTCAATTTCATTAATTTGTACTTCATTGTTAATTTGTCCAAATGAAAATTTGAAGACTTATCCATAAATTTCCTTCAATAATGTAAAAAAAAAAATAATTTATTTTTAAAATGTAAATTTAATTCAAAAGAAAATTACTTGAATTTTATTATTGAATAAAATTTCAATGACCATACTTTGGAAAAATAAAAGTCAAACACATGATTTTTAAATGAAAATTTTTAATGGTTAATACATGAATATATTTTTGTATATTCATGTATATACAAAAATATACATATTTTTCATGTCTTAAACTTTCATTTGGTTTAAGAATTTATCTTATGCAATTTTGCTTCCAATATATCATAATTTTATTAATAACTTTTAATTTAGACATATGAATCTATATAATTTATCCACATAAAATATTTATTAATGGATCATAAATCAATTATATCTTCATATATTAAAATTTTATATATTAATAATATTAAATATGAAGGTATAAATTTAATCTATATACTTTAGTTTAATTTGAATAATAACTAATTAACATTAAAATATTAACTAATTTTCTGAAATATAATTTTATTCGTTTTTACACATATAATCTAACATAATTATGTAATAATATATTTTTACAACTGTAAAATAAAGAAATTTATTTTTATACATATATTATACAAATTTTTATTTAAATTTATGATACAAGTTTAATGTACAAATCAATTATATATTTTCCACATCTTATACTTTTATTTTATTTTTAAATTTAAATATTAAGAATTATTTATATGTATCATAAATTTACCATTAAAATTTATTTCAATGTATAATATTGAATTTAGTCACATTGATTATTTAAAATGGATTGCATATTAGGTATATTTTCAACAATAATAAAAAAAAAATTACCTATATTTATAATATTAATCAAAATCAATTCTTCACATGTTGTAGTTTATTATGTCCATTTTTACTCATATTAAATTACCAATAATCATTACATGAATGATGTCTTGAAACATGTCTTAGCACAATCCAGTGATTTGGAACTTGTGGAAAAAGAAAACATTACTAATTTTGAACTTGTGTAGACAAAAATCAATAATTCAAAACCTTTTACTATATTAATTGGTACTAAGATTGTTGATATGCAACTTGTAATATTAAATTGTCATCATTCAAGTGACACACCTAATTATAGCTATATAGATGTCTATTTTCTAGTGGGTTTGTAGCCCTAGAAGGTAATATGTTCCACAATGTACTTGCTTTTATGAGCCACCACAAAGGTATAAAGAACAATAATGTTTTTTTTTATGTTTTTTTTTTTTTTTTTTTCCCAATTTTTTTTTTTTGCCTTGGGTTAAATTTTTGTTGAAATTTTGAGAAAGAAAGCAAAGGAAAAAAAAATTTCCATTAATAAAAAAAAAAAAAATAAAATTTTATT
>Ga0116231_10014329_pt1 | contig 10699 bp, 5 predicted proteins | sample S1TSphgellanicum_2_FD_89695 | JGI IMG/M metagenome (GOLD analysis project Ga0116231, IMG submission 89695) | Host-associated microbial communities from peat moss isolated from Minnesota, USA - S1T2_Fd - Sphagnum magellanicum MG | ecosystem: Host-associated > Plants > Peat moss > Unclassified... | reverse complement strand
TGCCGGTCCTGGTCAAACAGGTCGCACGCGTGTATGTCGGCCACGTCCCGCGCCTCGGGATCGCCGGGCGCGATCACGACGACGACGTCGTGGCCGCGATCGTGGTCATGGGCCGCCCCCAGCACACCAACGACATCGTGCCGAAGGTCAAGGACATGGTCGCGAAGTTGAACAGCGACGGTTCGTTGCCCCCGGGCGTGAAGATCGTGCCCTACTACGACCGCTCGTCGCTGGTCGGCGTCACCACGCACACGGTGCTGCACAACCTGATCTTCGGCTGCCTCCTCGTGTTCCTGATCCAGTGGATCTTCCTCGGCGATTTGCGCAGCGCCATCATCGTTGGCGTGAATATTCCGTTCGCGCTGTTCTTCGCCATCATCATCCTGGTGGTACAGGGTCAGGACGCGAACCTGCTGTCGATCGGCGCCGTGGACTTCGGCATCATCATCGATTCCGCGGTGATCCTCGTCGAGAACGTCTTTCGCAATCTGCAGGCGAGTCCCGCCCAACGCCAGCAGCTCATGGAGGACTTGCACGAGGACACCTACGGCGCCGACCCGACGCGCAAGAGCTCGGTCTGGACGACGCGCCTACGCACGATCTTCGTCTCGGCGCTGCAGGTCGACAATGCCATTTTGTTCTCGACCGCGATCACGATCGCGGCCTTCGGTCCGCTGTTCACGATGACCGGCGTCGAGGGCCAGATCTTCGGCCCCATGGCGCGCACCTATGGATATGCGCTCGCCGGCGCACTGATCGCGACCTTCACGATCACCCCGGTCCTCGCCTCGATTCTGCTGCCTGCCGAGGTCAAAGAGGTCGAGACGATCGTGGTGCGGGTGCTGCATCGGATCTACATGCCGGTGCTCGATTTCTCGTTGAAGCGGCGCAAGCTCGTGGTCTCGGTCGGTATCGCCTTCGTCGCGCTCGTGGGCTGCCTCGCGCCATTTCTCGGCAGTGAATTTCTGCCGGCCCTCGAGGAGGGCAATTACTGGATCCGGGCCGCGATGCCGCAGACGATGTCCCTGGACGCCGGCACCGAGGCCACGCGCAAGATGCGGGAGATCCTGCTCCGTCATCCGGAGATCCTGACCGTGGTCTCGCAGCACGGCCGGCCCGACAACGGCAGCGATGCCTCTTCGTTCGCGAACGTCGAACTGTTCGCACCCTTGAAACCGTTCGACGAGTGGCCGTCGGGCATGACGAAGGAGAAGCTCACGGAGCAGCTGCAGACCGAGTTCAGCGACGCGCTGCCCGGCGTCGTGTTCAATTTCTCCCAGTACATCCAGGACAATGTCGAGGAGGCGCTCTCCGGGGTCAAGGGCGCCAACTCGGTCAAGATCCTGGGCCCGAATCTCACGGTGCTGACCGCACTCGCGGATCAGGTGCAGCGCGAGATGCAACAGGTCAAGGGCATGGCCGATCTCGGCATCTTTCAGATCCTCGGACAACCGAACCTCGACATCCGGATCGACCGCGCCAAGGCAGCCCGCTACGGCTTGAATACCGGCGACGTCAACACGGTGATCCAGACCGCGCTCGCGGGGTCGGTGGCCACGACCGTGCTCGAGAGCGACCGCCAGTTCAATCTGACGGTCCGGCTCGCCCCCGGGTTTCGCGACAGCATTCGCAAGATCGGCAGCGTCAAGGTCGGCTACCAGACCCCGAGCGGCACCTACGCCTACGTGCCCTTGAGCGAACTCGCCGACATCAGCCTGGATTCGGGCGCGAGCTACATCTATCACGAGACGACGAGCCGCTTCATTCCGATCAAGTTCAGCGTGCGCGGCCGGGATCTCGGCAGCACGGTGGCCGAGGCACAGCAGCGCATCGCCAAGAACATCAAATTGCCGACCGGCTATCGGATCGTCTGGGCCGGGGAATTCCAAGACCTGCAGACCGCCAAGCAGAGACTGGCGGTGTTCGTGCCCTTGAGCCTGGGATTGATTCTCGTGCTGTTGTTCAGCCTGTTCAATTCGCTGCGCGACAGCCTGCTTGCCCTCGCGGGCATCCCGTTCTCGATCACGGGCGGCATCATCGCCTTGTTCGTGGCCGGACTGCCGTTCAGCGTCTCGGCCGCGATCGGCTTCATCTCGCTGTTCGGCGTCTCGGTCATGAACGGCATCCTCGTGATCACGTTCTACAACCAGCTCGTCGTCACCATGTCGCCCCTCGAAGCGATGGAACACGCGGCCGAAAAGCGCATGCGGCCCATGCTGATGACCGCCTTGTCGGCCTGCATCGGTCTCGTACCCGCCGCCCTCTCGCACGGCATCGGCAGCCAGGTCCAGCGGCCGCTCGCCACGGTCGTGGTCGGCGGCATGTTGATCGGCCCGGTCATGCTGCTCGTGGTCGTGCCGGCCCTGCAGCTCATGTTCGCGCGCAAAGACGAGGGCACACCGATCGATCCCGAGGAGTCCGGTCGCGGCGCTGGCGACCGGCCGCCCGTCGGGCCGGTGGCCGACGGATGAGACGGCACGCGCAGCTGGGACTGTTCGGTGTCCTGTTGCTTGGCGCTGTCGTCGTCGCCGAGGCAGAGGTCGGCGCAGCGGCGCACTCGGTCACCTCGGCGCCGGCTCACCCCGCGCCGGCTCACCCCGCGCCGGCCCACCCGGCAGCGGCCGCCGCACACCGCGACAGCGCCGCCGGTCGAGGTCGCCGGTCCGTGGGCACCCCCGTCGCACCCGGGCCGCACGCCGCGACGGCGGGTCGCGTGCACGCACCTCGGCCACCCAGTGCGCCGCGACGCTCACCGCCGGCGTCTCCCGCAGCGCCTCTCGGGATCGGCACGCTTCTCAAGCGCCCGGACGCGCCCAAGGTTTCCGCGCGCACCGGCACGCGCGTGCCCACGATCCCCGAACGCCTTCATGCCGCGGCACTCGGCACCCCCGTGCGCGCGCCCGGTCGGGGCGTCGGGACTCTCGGGGGTCCTGCGCACGCCGACGGGGTGCGCAGGAAGCCCTGAAGACGTCCGGCGGGCTCTGAAATTCTGACGATCGGTTGCGCCGATTGGGGACAGGACGGCAGTGGGGTTCTCGGACAACCCAACTGGTCAGGATCGCGCCCAATAGGGTCGGTAGTTTGGCGTACACCTTTCATTCCCCACACCTTGCCGGTTACTCGGCGCACGGAGAACGACATGCATACCTTCATTCCCGTTTGGATCATCGGCGGTCCTTTCATTGGCATTTTGCTGTTGTCTTTTGCGTACAGGGGCCCGAGCGCGATGGGCGGCTCGCTGCCTCGCATCCCTCCGCGGCGGGCGGGTGGCTTGGATCACTCCGCACCGATCTTCGATCCCCTGCACCCAGACGCGCCACGACGGTCCGTCTGAAATCAACGGGCACGCCGGCACATAACGCCGGCTGCGCCCGGTGGATGACCCCGTCATCGATCGCATGTCGCTTTAGCCTCGTGAGGCCGAAGGTCGACGCAAATCATTCAAGTCAGTGGGTGAAGTAGCGTTGATTCAACAGGTCGCCGACCTTCGTGTAGCGTGCCTCCAACTGGGCCGTGGTCGTCTGCAAGAACGCCTTCAGGTGCGGGTCGGTTTCAAGCCCCATCATCACCCCGGTAAGGTGCCGCTGCTCGTTCAGCACGTCGTAAAACATGAGCAATGCCTCGCGCTCGAAATCAATGCCCGCCTTGCCGACGACCGGCGCAAAGTCCTTGGCCAAGTCCTCACCCATGGCTTTCTGCGCGTCGGCCTCGATCTTGGCCATGGGAAGCTCATCGATGCGCATGGCGGGATACTGTTTGGCTAGTCTCTGCATGGTGTCAGCCAGGCGCCGATAATAGTCGTCAAGCCCACTCGTGAGCTCGTCCATGGGTTCATGCTTCTCCTTGAACATCAGGAGCCACTTTAGTTTTGGAATGCTGTCGGCCTGTTGATATAGCAAGCTGTAGCCGATGGACAGCTGTGCCCGTGACGCGTCACTCTCCAGGGCGCACTCTCTGATCTCCGGCACTTTCCTACAAGCCTGCAGAGTCAACGCCAATGCCACCGCGATCACGCCAAACAGGGTCGAACGCCGAGCCACATAAGACGTTTGCACGATAGGATCGCCCGACGTCACCATGCAACGGACTCCGCTGTTTGGCCAAGTTCCGCGGCTCTGCTCGTATACATGCCTTTCCACGATCGAGGGTCCGATATGGCGTCTACCGACGCAGTATCAGAATCGAGGCCTACTGCCGCTGTAGGTAGTCCTCAGCTACTGTGTATAGGTTTTTTCTGGCACCGGAAATGCCGGAATCATCTCGGCTTTCATCCCCATCCGTCAGCGCTGTGCGCTCTGCCAGTTCGGCGCGACGTAAAAGGGTGCCGTCGCGGGCGCGAGCGGCTGCAAGCCGAGTATGTGATCCGCGGCCTTCTCGGCGAGCATGATGGTCGGCGCATTGAGATTCCCCGTCGTCACCGACGGCATGATCGAGGAATCCACCACGCGCAGGCGTTCGATACCGATGACGCGGGCCTCTGGATCGACGACGGCCATCGGATCGTCCGGCGCTCCCATCTTGCAGGAACAGGACGGATGGTAGGCGCTTTCAACCTTGGCCCGCACGAAGTCATCGATCTCGGCATCGCTCACGACCCCCGCGCCCGGTTGGATCTCGCGGCCCCGATAGGGAGCGAAGGCGGGCTGCGCAAAGATCTCGCGCGTGAGCCGCACGCAGGCGCGCATCTCGACGAGGTCGTCGGGATGCTGCAGGTAATTAAACAGGATGGCCGGCTTGTCGAGCGGATTCGACGACTTGAGCCGCACCCAACCACGGCTCTTCGAGCGCATCGGTCCCACATGCGCCTGAAAGCCGTGTTCCTGGGCAAGCGTGCTGCCATCGTAAGCCACCGCCATCGGCAGAAAATGGTATTGGATGTCCGGATACGGGATCCCGGCGCGGCTGCGGATGAAGCCGCAGGACTCGAAGTGGTTGGTCGCCCCGAGTCCGTTCTTGAACAGCATCCAGCGTGCGCCGATCAGCAGCTTCGGGATGGGCTTGATCGACGAGTAGAGCGTGATCGGCTGCTTGCAGGCGACTTGAAAATAGAACTCGAGGTGATCCTGCAGATTCTCGCCGACGCCGGGCCGATCGAGCACGACGGCAATCCCGTGCTCCCGGAGTTCCGCGGCCGGTCCTATCCCTGAGAGCTTGAGGAGTTGCGGAGAATTGATCGGGCCGCCGCTCAAGATCAACTCGCGGCCGATGCGAACCGAGTGCGACGTGTCGCCGCGCCGATAATCGAGGCCGACCACGCGCCGGCCCTCGAACCGAATGCGCGTCGCCAGGGCATGGGTCATCACGCTCACGTTGTTGCGCCGCATGGCCGGGCGTAAATACGCGTTGGCGGCACTCGAGCGGCGGCCGCTGCCCACCGTCATGTCCATGCGGCCGAATCCCTCCTGCTGGAACCCGTTGACGTCCGCGCTCAACGGGTAGCCGGCCTGCTGCGCCGCTGCAAGCCACGCGGCATGCAGCGGATTCTCGAGGCTGCCGTAGCTGGTCTCGAGCGGACCCGCGTCGCCGCGATAGTCGTTGCCGCCTTCGGCGCGCTTCTCGGCGCGCCGGAAGTACGGCAGCACGTCCGCATACCCCCATCCCGCGGCGCCTTCGCTCTGCCAACGTTCGAAATCCTGCGGGTTGCCGCGAATGTAGACGAGGCCGTTGATCGAGGAGGAACCGCCCAACACCTTGCCGCGCGGCGTATGCATGACACGCCCGCCGAGACCGGGTTCGGGTTGCGTATGGTAGAACCAGTTGTACTTCGGCATGTTCATCGGGATCGACAATGCCGAGGGCATCTGGATGAAGATCGAACGGTCCGATCCGCCGTACTCGAGCACCAGCACGCGGTATTTGCCGTCGGCGCTCAATCGGTCGGCCAGCACGCAGCCCGCGGAGCCCGCCCCGACGATCACGTAATCGAAGATCTCATCCGCCACGACCGTCTCCGTCAGTAAGGAGCCTCGACGTCGCCCAGCGCGACATAGACGCTCTTGAGCTGGGTGTAGTGTTCGATGGCGGCGCGGCCGTTCTCACGTCCGAGTCCCGAGAGTTTCACGCCGCCGAACGGCAGCTCGACGGGCGTCACGTTGTAATGATTGATCCAGCAGGTCCCGGCCTGCAGCGCGGCGATGACCCGATGACCGCGCGCGAGATCGTTCGTGAACACGCCCGCCGAGAGGCCGAACTCCGTTGCGTTCGCACGCTCGATGACTTCGGCTTCCGACTCGAATTCCAGCACCGACATGACCGGCCCGAAGATCTCCTCGCGCACGATGGTCATCTCGTCGCGGCAGCCGTCGAACACGGTCGGCGCGACGAAATGACCCCGCGCGAGCGCGCCGTCCATGACGCGGTGGCCACCAATCAGCACGCGCGCGCCCTCCTCCCGGCCACGCTCGATGTATCCCAACACTTTGTGCATGTGCGCCTGCGACACCAGCGGACCGACCTGTGTCGCGGGGTCGAGCGGATCGCCGATGCGCATCGCCGCGACGCGCGCGACGAGCCGTTCGAGGAAGGCCGCCTTGACCGCGCGGTGCACGAACACGCGCGTGCCGTTCGAGCAGACCTGACCGGAGGAGTAGAAATTCGCGAGCAGCGCGCCGCCGACGGCGTTGTCGAGCGTGGCGTCCTCAAAGACGATCAACGGGGACTTTCCGCCGAGTTCGAGCGTGACGTTCTTGAGCGAGGCGGCGGCATCGACCATGACGGCCTTGCCGGTGCCGACCTCTCCGGTCAGCGACACCTTGCGAATGTCGGGATGGCGGGTCAACAGGCGCCCGGTGTCCGCGAAGCCCTGCACGACCTGGAAGACGCCGGCCGGCAGGCCGGCTTCGAGAAAAATCTCCTCGAGTTTGACGGCGGTCAGCGGGGTGAGCTCCGCCGGCTTGAAGATCATCGCATTGCCGCAGGCGAGCGCCGGCGCCGCCTTCCAGCAGGCGATCTGCAGCGGGTAATTCCAGGCGCCGATACCGGCAACCACGCCCAGGGGTTCGCGCCGCGTGTAACCGAACGCCGCGGATCCGAAATCGAGGTGTTCACCGGCGAGCGACTGTCCGACGGCGGCAAAATACTCGATGCAGTCCGCGCCCGACGCGACGTCGACGACACGCGTCTCTTGGATCGGCTTGCCGGTGTCGCGCGTTTCGAGTTCGGCGAGCGCATCGTTGCGGGCTCGCAGCAGCGCGGCCGCGGCGCGCAAGCGCCGGGCCCGCTCCGCTGCCGGCAATGCGGCCCACTCTGCCTGGCCGCGTTGTGCCGCACGCACCGCGGCATCGATCTCGGCGGTCCCGGCCACGGTCACATAGCCCAGCGTCTCACCGGTCGCGGGGTTGGTCGAGGCAAAGCGTTCGCCGGGCTGCGGCGGACGCACACCGGGCGGTTGCGCGCGCGGCGCGGCGCGCAGGCGCCCCTCGACGAAGGCCGTCAACAGTGCGCGCGCACTCGCACTGTCCGCCTCCCGCCATCCCGACAGCGCCGCACGCAACCACACGCCGTCGATCATCGCCGCGATCATTGCCGCCAGGCTGCCCGCCTCGTCCGCCGGCAACAGGGGCTTGAGTGCTGCCCGCAGCGTGCCCAAGGTGCGGCGCTGATACGCCGATTGCACGCGGCGTAGCCGCGGATCGTGCAGCACCTGTCCCCAGAACGCGAGCCAGGCGGTACCGGTCTTCTGCTCGAATTCCTCCGGCGCCAAATTCGCGTCGATGACTGCTTGGATGCGCCCGCGCGCACTCTCGGCCTGGCGCAACCGGAAGCGTACGCGCTCGCCGACCCGGCGCGCGAGAGCGCGAAACGCCGCGTCGAGCAAACTCTCCTTGTCGCCGAAATAATGCGCGACGAGACCGGGGGACACGCCGGCCCTGCCCGCAATTTGTGCCAAGGTCGTGCCCGCAAAGCCGAGTTCCGCCAGGCTGTCGATCGTGACGTCGATGAGCTGCCGCCGCCGCGCGTCCTCGACGGGTTCCCGCGAACCGTCGACCCGGATCGTTGAGTGAGTATTCAATCAGGCTCGCCTCGAGGGTTTCGCCGGCCCGCTGCTGGACGCCGGATCGAGTTTGTGCCTAACATCGATCGGTCCGCACGGGATCCGTATTTATAAGCACACGGGATGTAAGGGTGACCGACATACAGCCGGCGTTAAACGTTCATTCAATTACCGTCTTGCCGCCCGCATCATGCCGTTTCGCTCGTAATCCGGTCAAGCCCCGGATCCGCCACTTGAATCGATTCGCCCGCGCGCTGGCGGCCTGCGCCCTGCTGCTGGGCGCGCTCGGGCAGGCGCGGGCGGACGATGCGGCTCCGGCGACGGTCGGCGCACCAACGCCCACGGAGCCGCCGACACGAGATCCGGAGTCCTGCCGCACGGTGCGCTTCTCCGACGTCGGCTGGACCGACGTATCGGCGACGACCGCCCTCGTGACCGAGTTGCTGCGCGCGATCGGCTATGCGCCGACCACGACGGTGCTGTCCGTGCCCGTGACCTTTGCCTCCCTGCAGAACAAGGACATCGACGTGTTCCTCGGCAACTGGATGCCGGCCCAGGAGGCCGACCGCAGCAAGTATCTCGAGAACGGATCGATCGAAGTCATCGGCGCGAATCTCACAGGAGCGAAATACACGCTCGCGGTGCCCGACTACACCTATGCCGCGGGCCTGCACGACTTTGCCGACATCCAGCGCTTTGCGCCGGCGCTCAAGGACGACATCTACGGCATCGAACCCGGCAACGACGGCAACCGTCTCGTGCTCAAGATGCTGAGTCAAAACTTCGACGGTCTCGGCGGCTTCAAGCTGGTCGAATCGAGCGAACAGGGCATGCTCGCCCAGGTCGAGCGTGCGGTGCGGGCCAAGGAGCCGATCGTGTTCCTCGCCTGGGAGCCGCATCCGATGAACATGCGTTTCGAGCTCAAGTATCTGACCGGCGGCGATGCGATCTTCGGTCCGAACTTCGGCGGCGCCACGATCTACACCGTGACGCGCCAGGGCTACGTCGCAGCGTGCCCCAACTTGGGACGGCTGCTCAAGAACTTGAAGTTCACGCTGCGCGGCGAGAGCGAAATGATGGCCGGCATCCTCGACCGCCATGAACCGCCGCAGGTCGCGGCCGAGGAATGGCTCAAGGCCAATCCGACCGCGACCAAGGCCTGGCTCGACGGGGTGCTGACCTTCGACGGCAAACCGGCGTTCAGCGCGCTCGCGCACGCCGCGCCGCCGCCGCGACCCGGCGGGTTCGAACAATGGGTCATCAGCCACAAGATTCCGGTCGGCGACGGCATGGCCGTGGCGATCGACTGGATCAAGGCGCACGGTACCTACCTGTTCGACGGGATCTCGATCGTCATCAAGGGCGCGGTCGACGGGCTCACGTACCTGCTGCGGGTGCTGCCGGCGCCGCTGCTGATCGTCGCGGCGGCGCTGCTGACCTGGGTGCTGCGCCGCTCGATCGGACTCGCCGTCTTCGTGGCGCTCGCGCTGTTGTTCATCTTGAATCAGGGCTACTGGCTCGCCACCATCGAAACACTCGCACTCGTGATGGTCGCCGCCCTGACGGCCGCCTTGATCGGCGTACCGCTCGGCATTGCGGCGGCCCATCGGCCCCGTCTGTTCGCGGCGCTGCGGCCCGTGCTCGACCTCATGCAGACGCTGCCGACGTTCGTGTACCTGATTCCGACGCTCGTGCTGTTCGGCTTGGGCGTCGTGCCCGGACTGATCTCGACCGTGATCTTCGCGCTTCCGGCACCGATCCGCCTGACGCACCTCGGCATCTCCTCGGTGCCGAAGACGCTGCTCGAGGCCGGCGAGGCCTTCGGCGCGACGCCGCTGCAGCTGTTGTGGAAGGTCGAGCTGCCGAGTGCGTCCTCGACGATCGTTGCCGGCATCACCCAATGCATCATGCTTTCGCTGTCGATGGTCGTCATCGCAGCGCTCGTGGGCGCCGGCGGGCTCGGCGTGCCGGTCGTCCGGGCGCTCAATTCCGTGCAGGTCGGCATGGGCTTCGAGGCCGGATTCACGATCGTGCTGCTCGCCATCATCCTCGATCGCATCAGTCGGCCGACCGACCGGCGTGCGTCCCGATGAGCGTCGCCGTCGACTTCAAGGCGGTCGATATCCTGTTCGCCCGCGCGCCGGGTCGGGAAGGCCGCCGCGCCATCCGCGCGGCGCTCGCGTTGCTCGATCAGGGCGGAACACGGGCGCAGATCTCGGAGCAATACGGCGTGATCGTCGGCGTTGCCGGCGCCAATCTCAGCGTCGAGCGCGGCGACATCTCGGTGCTGATGGGATTGTCCGGCTCCGGCAAGTCCACGCTGCTGCGGGCCGCGAACGGACTGAATCCGGTGACCCGGGGTCAGGTGCTCGTGCAAGACGGCGACGTGGGTATCGACGTCGCCCACTGCAACACGCAGGAGCTGCGCCGGGTGCGCCGCGAGCGCGTGGCCATGGTGTTCCAGCAATTCGGGCTGCTCCCCTGGCGCACGGTGCGCGAAAACGTCGGTTTCGGTCTCGAGCTGCGCGGCGAACCGAGCAACGAGCGGCGCAAAATTGTCGAGGAAAAACTCGAGCTCGTGGGCCTGTCGCAATGGGCCGAGCGCTACGTGAGCGAACTGTCGGGCGGCATGCAGCAGCGCGTCGGTCTCGCGCGCGCCTTCGCCACCGATGCCGACATCCTGCTCATGGACGAGCCTTTCTCCGC
>Ga0116231_10014328_pt1 | contig 10701 bp, 9 predicted proteins | sample S1TSphgellanicum_2_FD_89695 | JGI IMG/M metagenome (GOLD analysis project Ga0116231, IMG submission 89695) | Host-associated microbial communities from peat moss isolated from Minnesota, USA - S1T2_Fd - Sphagnum magellanicum MG | ecosystem: Host-associated > Plants > Peat moss > Unclassified... | reverse complement strand
TTTTTGTTTGTGGGTGTTGTTGTTTTTCCTATCTCTGAGAGAGAGAGAGAGAGTGCGTGTGTGCGTGTATTTGTTTTTGTGCGTGTGGGTGTATGTTTTGACGGAGGAGAGGGAAGAATGAGAGAAAGCGTGGTGGGTGCATTAGTGGAGGCTTCCATGGCTTCTTCAGCTGCTGCTGGCATGGTGCGTGTTGTTCCTGGGAGTCAATCGGATCAAGCTGCGGAGCCGGCGGTGCACGAAAAGACTTTAACCGCTGATGAGTATGCGCAACAGGCCTTGGAGAAGCTGTTCGCCTCGCCTCTCTTCGCGTCCTCGGTTTGCTCCTCCCTCTCCACATCTCTCCATCTCTTGTCTCTCCATCTCTATATCTCTGTCTCCTTTCGGTCCTTGTAGCGATGGAAGATGGGAGAAAGAAAATGGTGGATGGGTGCCATTTGCAGTTACCCTAATGTGGGGTTGATATGTTCCTTTTGCCCTATAAAAAAAAATAAAAATAAAAATCCTCATTCAATGCAAGCAGGCAAGGAAGAGACATCTTTGATTCTAGGTCTTCCTTTGGTTTGAGAGACACTATGCCCCAAGTGAAAGAAGGAAGGAAAACACCCATTTCATGTACAGACAGCTGAGGTGCAAAGGGAAGGATGCACACAAAAAGCTTTGCTTGCTAGTGAAGTTGTTGTCTCTTACTTATGAGGAGTGGGTGAATTGGAACCATGGCTGCAAATTGGCACAGAAAGTGGGCATGATTGAATGGGGTTTGGATGGACTCAGGATGCTGAGCTGGGAAAAGCAGAGCAGCAAGTTGCTGACCTAACTGTCACAAGTGGTGATCTAACATTTGGGGACGAGACCAGGTCAGCTTTTGAGCAGCATTGTGTTTGTTCCTTCTCCATTTCTGAATTACTAGGGTTGCAGATCTGAATCCATGGTGTAATGGAATGCGTGAGTAGAAGAATCAGCTCTTGATCCCTCAGAGAGAGAATATTCAAGCTGAAGACAGAATCTGATCAGACCATACTTGACATGACAGTGATGAAGTCTCACTTGATGGACTACAGGAAGAGCTTGAAAACCTCCAAGGCCAACAGGTCCCCCCCTTTCTCGCTTCTGTCTCCTCATCCATTTCACAACTTTTTCTTTGTCTTTGCAGTGTCCAGGTCCTCTGTGTACCCTTTGAGCAACTCCACCAGTGCTCAGTATGTGACCCTGCAACTTAAAATTGGATGCAGAAAAGTCAAAACATGCTGGTTTGGCTCAGCAAAATGGTTGTGGCCCAATATTTTCATACAGTTTGCTGAGGCTGGTAAAAGGCACAACAAAGCCTAGCACCTGCCAGAGAAGAGTGTAATAAACATGATCTGACTGCTGCTCCTTGATCCTGATTGGTCAGTCCTAATGATTTGTCTAGGTGGTTTGCTATTGGTAGTCTCCCACCTATTTGCAGTCCCTATTAAATTTTATAGGTGGGATTGGAAAAAAGTAAATAACTAAACTTGGATGTGAAAAATATTTTTGTGGGGTCACATACTGAGCCCTACTGGAGATGCTCTTAGTCTGTAGATACCTACCAGTAGTATCAAAGGAAAGAAGTTGCTAGAATGGTGGTTATCCTGCACTGGGATGAAAGAGATTGTGCTCTAAGTTCAGGAATTTCTTACTTTTCTGTCATTTCCTTGTTGCTTGTTGCCACTCTTCTTGTGTTTGATGTTTGGAGTAGGACAGTGAAAAAATCCACTTTTGTAGATGATAATCTGAGATGGTGTTTGTTCAGATGATAGCAAACATTCTTGGACAAGGCAGTCAATTACGAGAATATGCTTGTGATGTGGAGGAAAAGCTACGTCAAGTGGAGTTGGAGTCTATTCAGGTTTGTCAATGATCAGATGTGGAGTACATGGCCGAAGCAAATGTTGAGATTGGGTTCTCTGTAACAGAGATTCCTGTGTATTGCAAAGTGTGTCTAGTGAAGCTTTCGTGGGACCATACATGGTGGAATCTGGTATGCACCTTCTGTCACGATTTGGAGATGTGGCAATGAAATACTGAAAGTATGCAAGCTTGCAGGACTACATGAAAGAGAGTGACAACCTGGTATCCTTGCATGCAAAAATAAGGGAGTGCGATACCATTCTCACTCACATGGAATCATTACTTGGTGGCTTTCAGGTAAGATGGAGGTGTAACCAGTAAAGCTCACTTCAACAACTAGACAACAGCTTATATATATATATATATATATATATTTGCAGAGAGCTTGAGCTTCTGAGTCCTTGAGGAATGATTTGAGTAAAATAAGTCCCAGTTATTGTAGTATAAAGTATCCATGTCTGGAAGAAAAAGTAACAATACTGTTGAGGCTGGATTGATGCTCAGTTGTACATCATCACATACATGCTCTCATTCGTTCTGTTTTCCCTGAAGGCCTCCAACTTGTGCCCTTTTTTAAAATTAGTTTTGAAGAGGCAGAGGTGGTTCTAATTACCTTTTGTGTTGGCATGTTATGATGTCCAGGCAGATCTGGGATCAATAAGCTCTGAGATCAAGAATCTTCAGGAGCAATCGATGAGCATGGGGATCAAACTCAGAAACCGCAAGGTAGGGCTGCAAACTACCATGATATTTAGTAACTTCACAATGGGTGACAAATGTCAATTGATGGGTCTGATGCTTTTATGAGCTGCACTCATGAGGTCATGACCATGATCATTCCGTTCATGTTTGTTTTGGCTTGATTTGGCTGGAACTCAGAAAACAGGTGCCTTCAAAGTGTTGCTGTGTTTAGTTTTCTCATAGAGGTGTCTCCAGTCGTTTTTTTACCTTGATATCAGAACACAACAATTCACTGGAGTGATAGGAAATGCACACTTCATTACATGGGTTGCTGTGTAGGTGGCAGAAGTAAGGTTGGCGCGCTTTGTTGAAGAAATGGTGGTTCCACCGAATATGATTGATACCATTGTTGATGGTGAGGTGGGCACCTTGATCTACAGCCTTCTCTTTTGTGTATGTTATGCAGAATACGATTGGAAATTAGATGTCACTGTTGTTGTTGTTGATCCAAGTATCCACCTTCTCCAGCTTTTACTTGTTCCAATTTGCAGGTAAACGAGGAATTCTTGAGGGTCCTTCAGATTCTAAGCAAGAAATTGACTTATGTTGCTGAAAACAGCACCACCAAGGACTATGCAGCATTACGGGATGTTATTCCCGAAATTGAGAAACTCCGAATCAAGGCAGTGTCTAAGGTCTGGAACCCTACTTCTTTTCAATGATTTTCAGGGTGTGGAGCCTTTGGAGTCATGACAGAAGTGATTGTTGTTATGAGATGGCAGCAGTTGTCCCTGATGCAGTTTGGGTTATGCTCATTGTTCAGTGCTGTGCTCTTGTTCAACCCATAATGCAGTGTGGGTCATGCTTATTGTTTGGTGCTTTGCTCTTCTTCAACTCCTATGTGTGCTGCCAAGTCACAAATTTCTTGAGAATGTGCAGGCACGAGACTTTTTGATGCAGAAGCTGTATGCTCTGAGACGGCCCAAAACAAACATCCAAATTTTGCAGCAGAATGTTCTTCTGAAATATAAGTCAGTGAGGATATATTTCTATGGTGTTTCTGTTGTTGATGCAGGGGTCTGGTTCAAGCTTGTAATTTTCTTAGCAAACACTTCCAAAACGAGTTCATTTGTATATCTGTTCAAGACTGTTTTGTGTAGCAGCAGGCAGCATCAGGTACAACCTGCTGGATCTAATCTGTTTCATGTGTGGATGCAACCATGGGGTACCAGATATGTGGCTACATTCTTGCGTACCCATGGCCAGGAGGTTTTTCCAGAGATCCGAGCTGCTTATGTTGACACCATGAACAAGGTAGAATTACTGTACTCCTGCTCTCGTCATCTGGTATACTGTGGACAAAGTGGTGCAGGAGCTGGATCATCTTGGGAATGAAAGGATCAAGGGAAAATAACAACTGTAAGAGGTTTTGTTGCTGCATTTGGGTTCAATGGGTACCCAAAATCAGCACATTCTGCGCTTGACAGTTGACTCTTGGTGCCGACTTCTCTGTATTGAGCAGTGCTAGTTGTTGTGATATTATCTGCAGTTTGCTGCAGTTGGGATTCTAACTGTCAGAAAGATGGGAAAAAATTGCAGGTGCTGAGTGCGCACTTTCGAACTTATATACAAGCACTGGAGAGGCTGCAGCTAGACATTGTAACCAAGAGTGATCTTATTGGGGTGGAGGACACAGGCACTCGTAGCCCTGGTCTGTTTTCTCGAGCTCGGGAGCCTCTAAAGAACCGTGCTGCTGTATTTGCTCTTGGTGATCGAGCGTTGGTGTTAAAAGTAAGCTCTAGCAGTCATTCAGGTTTCAACTTAGTTAAAATATGATATGAAGGATTTGGTCAGATGTTTGTCAATAAGAGGAAAAAAACCAGCAGGAGTTGTAGTTTCAGGTACAAAATATAATAAGAAATGATGCTATGTGGAAGTGCTGGTGGATTGGAGAGTGCAGGAAGTAGATGAGGCGGCAATCATCCCACACATTGCAGAAGCAAGTGGCCATAAGTACCCATATGAGGTGCTTTTCCGCAACCTGCACAAGCTACTGATGGACACAGCCACCTCCGAGTAAAAGCACTCTCTGTCTCAACTCTCTGTTGTCTTTTTATTGCTAACATTTTCTTTCTTCTTGATGGATTCCTCCATGACCAAAGTATTCTTCCATGACCCAAGATGCCTCTACAAGAGAACTGGGTGCTGATGACCTGCTGCAATTTTTTTCCCTTTGCAGGTATCTCTTCTGCTCCAGCTTTTTTGGGGAAGATGCAATATTCAATGAAATCTTTGCTGGTATTGCTGGACTTCCCTCTTGTATTCACTTCAGCACGAGTACATTAGGTTGCAACCTTAGTGAATGATGGGCAAGAAAGATGATCATACCTGGAGCATGTTGAGGTTGCTAAAATGTGATCATTGTTGTTTACAACACAGGACCCTTTGCAGTAATAGAGGAGCATATGACTGCAGTAATGCCTAATTGCTATGATGCAATTGGCCTTTTGCTCATGATCCACTTGACATACCAACATCAGGTTCATTCGTGGGTCCATCTATTCTTCTCTGTGGTTCTGTTCCATCTGTTATCATGTACCGAGGTTGATCATGATCTTCTGTTCTCTGCTTTTAGCTGAATTTCATAAGCTCATGCAGTTGAGGATCTGGCAATGCAGCTCATCATGTCAAAGAGGCGGGTGCCTTGCTTGGACTCCTACTTTGACAAGGTAAGAGAGTTCTTGAACAAGAATGCACGACTCTATCCTCTTTGTATTGCAACTTGTGACCCCTTGAAATCAAACTGGAAAAAAACACTCTGTTTGAGTTCTGTATTGCCACTGTGCAATACAATTCTCTTGTCAAGTGTTGATGGGATTTCTTTTGGCTTGCTTTCCTTGCTTTTGCAGTTGAATCTGGTCCTGTGGCCTCGTTTCAAGATGGTGATTGACATGCATCTCAGCAGTTTGCGTACTGCAAACGCCCGGACACTTTGGGAAGACGATGTGCGTCCACACTATGTAACCAGACGTTATGCAGAATTTGCTGCTAGTCTTCTCCATCTCAATGTCAACTATGGAGATGGTCAGGTCAGTGCTGAACTTTTCTGTGACATTTTATGATGTACAAATAGGTTGTAAAGCCATCTTGGCTTTCTGAATCAGCTTTCTCTATACGATGATGTAGACCTAGTACTGCCACAGACAAGAACTACTTGTGATATGATACATCTGCTAGTTGGGTTGTTTGGAGTGAAGTTATAACATAAGCAGGATGGAAAAAAATGCACTTGCAACTCTGTTTTTTGCCAGTCTGACTGGATGGAAGTTTCCATGGGGAAACCTTTTTTTGCAGCTTGATTTGAATTTGGAACGATTACGTGTGGCAGTCGATGACTTACTGGTCAAGCTGTCACGCATGTTCCGCCAGCAAAAGCAACAAACCATATTCCTCATCAACAACTATGACCTGGTTCTTTCTGTGCTCAAGGTTGATAGATATACATGCTCCTGAACTTCTGTAATATACTATCATCATCATTACCATTTTCCTACTATCTCTAGAATGACTGGAAAACCGTAAGACTGAATGTTCATGTGTTTCCTCATGAAATAGGGAGAAATCATCCTCAGTACCCACAAGGATGTAGTTCTTAAGGAGAAATCCTCAGTACTCATGAGGGCATGGTTCTCATCTTTCTCAGGAAGCTGGTACAGATGGTGGGAAGACACAGCAACAATTTGAAGAATTGCTCAAAAGCAGCAGTACTGTGTTTGTGGTAAGTACAATTTTGTGACCCGGTTATTGTTCTTGCTTGGTTGGTTACACCTGAGTATTGGTACCCTCTCAGGCTACTACCCAAGTCTCAGAGTCCCATTAGTTCTCTCTCCTGTCCTACTTTGTGTTGAAACAATGAGTCACATGGTTCTGTGGTTGTGCAATGCTATGGAAGACAAATCTCACAGAGTGAAGCTTTTGTCTGTTTTTCCTTTGCTTCCCCACAACTCTTTTGAGTTGTCTTGAGAGAGGTACCTATATGGCTATCTGTACGTGGGTCACAGGCAGCATAAGGATTGTAAAAGCTGTAACACAGTTACATATGGTGCATGTGGTGTAGGAGGAGGAGCTTCGGGAACACTTCATGCCGATGATTCAATTTGTGAAGACTCGTGCAGGTCTGTTTGTTTTCTTTTTGTTTTTCCAATGCCTGGTCTGTTTTCTGGAGAGAAAGGAGAAAAGGCGTGTGTATTATTCTTCTTTGCAAGCAAGCATTTTTGTGTTAGTAGGATGCTGTGTTTTTGCTGATAAAGAGTGGGTTGTGGGGAAACATGGTTGATGATGACAGGAGAGGATGCAGCAGCAGGGTCAAGCAATGCACAGCCAATAACAATCGAAGAAGTGGAACCGTTGGTGAAGGATTTTGCAGCTCGGTGGAAGGGTGCAATAGAAATCATGCATAAGGATGTGATCACGTCTTTCAGCAACTTTGTCTGTGGCATGGAGATTTTGCGAGCAGCACTTACACAGTTGCTGCTTTACTACACTCGCCTCTCTGACTCCCTTAAGCGTGTGAGTGATGGTGCAAGCGTTGGTAAGGATGTTGTGTCCATCTCTTCCATCATGTATGAGATTAAGAAGTATTCCAGAACATTCTAGAAACCTACATGCCAGAAGGAAACCCATGTGCACCCCCATGCCCCCATGTTGCTCCCTCATTTGTCTCATCAAAATAGCTGCAAGAAAACCTTACAGCAAAACCCAAAGTCTGCAATTGTTTCAAACGCTCTCTTTCTCTCTCTTGCTTTGTTTCACAGGCACGTCATCTTCACAGCTCAACCACATAATAATGTGATCTCTGGCACTTCTTTTTGCATGTTTCTGAGTGCTGGTGCTGTTATGTACAATTTCTGTCTCCTCTTCTCCCAACTCACACAAGGTTCACAGCAGCAGCAGGACTTATTCTTTCAGTTGTGATGTACAAGGATCAATGGTGGCTGGTTGCATATTCTGAACAACTATGTCCTCTGAGACAGAACACTTTGTACAATGATTTGCTTGTTCTGAGCTGATGATGATCACAAGCTTTTTTTCTCTGGCTTTTGTTCTCTTGAATTGTCAGGGAAAGCTAATGATGGTCTTAAGCTTTGTGCTCTGTTTTTCGTCTCTCTTGATGTGAGAGTGAAATCTGATGGTGGTATTAAAACTCACTTCTCTGTTTTTCTCTTGACTGTTAGATGCAAAGCTCATGATCTTCAGCTTTATTCAGTATATAATTTGAAGAGGGAAATTGTTGCAATTGCAGCAAAAGGTGCAAACACAAGACAATCTGGGAACTTGATGCAATTGCAGTAATAGGGTGCACATACAAAACAAACTGGCAGTTGATCAGTCTTTGGCACATGTATGTCGGTCTGTCTTTTCTTGTGTTGGCGAGAGTTCTGTATGTAGATCTTTCTGGTTTTGGTGAACATTTTCCTTTTGCAGAGATGCCACAGAGTCTTGGTGAGCATTTTTGCTGTCAGAGGGATGCAGAGTGCTCTTGGTTGCGGTTGTGTTATTTTGGACAAAGATAACACAACCCTGAGGTCAGAGAGAGAGAGAGAGAGTTATCTCATTGAACCTTGTGTTGGACGAGGTTTCTCTTGCTCTCGCTCTCTCTCTATGCCATGCAAGCCAAGGTGTTTCTATTTCCAATTTTGTGAAGTAGGTTTGATTCATGTACTGGACAAGAGGAATGAACCAAATTTTGCTAGAGGTCAGCATTCTGGTGGCCTACTGGAACTCATTTTCTATATATGATGACTTCTAGACTTTCTTTCTGCAAAATACGGTGACTTTTGCATACCTGGTTTTGTATATTTTTGAAAATTCGCCCAAAAATAACAAAGCACCGCCACAAGCACAGGATGATTCTCCTACGGTTTAGTTGGTATTCGTCCCATCTCCAGCGTCGCCGGAAAATCCTTCCCAAGATATCCATCGTCGCCGCTCCAACACCTCTGGAGCCGCCGCGGCCAAGGAGGAGGAAAATAGAAAGATCCCTCTCCCCAAAACATTCACGCGCATCCTTCACGGAGGAGCAGGTGCATGTACCTAGATCTGGTAAATCTTCTTCATTCACTTACCTGTGATCGATTTTTGGTCAAGAAAAGGCGGTGGAAAAGGCCGAGCGATAGACCCTGGAGTCTTCTTCTTCTTCTTTTTCTTCCGTTCACTGACGAAGATCGAAAGGAAGTGTAAGAGCTCGGAGAAAACGAGCAATTAATATTATTCTCGATCATCTTCATTTGGAAAAAGAAGAATCTTCTTGCAGAAAAAACTTCCGGAAAAGAAAGAGGTCCAAACTTCAGATGCCCACCACGATGATCAACAAAAGCTTGCCGGATATAGATTTGCTCGATTTGAAGTCAGGTGCACGTGAGCTTTCGAGAAGAAGAGAAGATGATCGACAACATATGCGACCGAGCTAACTTTCGATAAGAAGAAGAGGAGGATCGACAACAGATGCGACCGACCTTTCGAGGAGAAGAAGAAGAAGAAGAAGCAGATCATGGATAACAAATGCGAGGTCCCTCCCTCTGTCTCTCTCTGTCTCTCTGTATCTCTCTCTCTACGAGATCATCAACAATAGATGCATGCGAGCGAGCTTTTGAGAAGATCATCATAGACAGCAAGTGCGAGCGAGCTTTCGAGAAGAAGATCATCGACAACGCATTCTTCTCGTTCTTCCTCCACAATTCAACTGTGTAGCAGCAGCAGTGAATCTCGATACAAACTTCCAGCATGATGATGATGATGATGTACTAGTGTGCACATCGTGACAATAACAAGAAGAGATCATTACGACAGTAGTACTTCTTCGTCTTCTTCTCGTTCTTCTTCTGCTATGGACCAGCGAATTCATGTTTTGCGGAGGCGGCGCAATATGATGCTTCGCAGTTTTTCGTGGAGTTATCAAAACTAAAGATAGAACTCAGCGCAATTTTGCACGACAGAAATTTCCTCTTCCACAGATCTGGCAATGGAATCTCTGAACTCCGCCAATTTCTGTCTCTCCAGCGACTCACGGGGGGTGCAGCTTTCGTTTTGCACCTGTCAACAAGCAAATTTGAGAAAGGCAACAAACACAAAAAGCCAAAAAGATTGTTGCCTGTGAAAAAAAAATGCAACCAAGAAAACACAAAAAAGACAAGGGGTGTGTCACAATGTGGCCTTTGCCATTATAGATCTTAAGGCAAAAGAAGAATTATGGAAACTCAAATATTTCACCATGCAAAAATATCATCTTCAAAAAAAAAATCCTCTGAAAGAAGAAACCAAAAATCCTTCAACATATTATAACTCTAATTATAACTAATTTCAAGTTTCAACAAACGCCAAAATATCACCATTCAAAAATTCTTTGTTGTCAGTGTTTTTTCTTGTGAAATTTGTGAGAGAGCCAAAGTGGTGATCATCCATAGGAAGATTTAGCCAAATTTTGGCTACAAGCTAAATATGAAAGTAAAAAAACACTTTTAAACTTCCTTCCATAGTTTGGCTACCTAGTTGAACAATGTATAGAAATCTGTTGATTCTCTTAAAATTTGGTTCGTGCAAATTTTTGGCTATTGAAAAACTTAAAATTTAAAATTTAAAAAAAAAACTTAATCTCAGCACTTTTAGGTTTTAATTAATTTCAATTTTTTTATTGACCTTTTTGGCTATATTATATAGCCAGAAAAAATACAAAGTCTGCTTGTCATGTGAAATGCATTTGTTAAAATTACCCCATCACAGTGAAAATGCAAAACGAAAACTAAGTTGTCAAAAATAAAAATAATAGTAATCTTATTAAAATTTTGGCTATTTGCTGGAACCTATTATAAAAAATCTGTTGATTCTCTTAAATTTTGGTTCCTTCGAATTTCTGGCTATTGAAATTTTTTAAAATTTTTTTGGAAACACACATAATTTCAGCACTTTTAGTTTTTCAATTAATTTCAACACTTCATTTTAATTTTTACTTTTTTAAAATTCCTTTTTTGGCTATATAATAGAGCCAGCCAAAAGAAAAAAAGAAAAAAAGAAGTCCGCTTGCCATGTGAAATGCTGGCTGGTTGGCTGTTCTCACGTCTCTACAGTACTTGCGTTGCTTTGCTTTGCTTTGCT
>Ga0116231_10014327_pt1 | contig 10701 bp, 11 predicted proteins | sample S1TSphgellanicum_2_FD_89695 | JGI IMG/M metagenome (GOLD analysis project Ga0116231, IMG submission 89695) | Host-associated microbial communities from peat moss isolated from Minnesota, USA - S1T2_Fd - Sphagnum magellanicum MG | ecosystem: Host-associated > Plants > Peat moss > Unclassified... | reverse complement strand
GGCCCACGACGCAATGGACGAGACGGCGAGCACTGACCTCATTTTCGTGAGCTACTCTCAGGCCGACCGCGAGACGGCTTACGAACTCGTCGCGGGTTTGGAAGCCCGCGGCCTACGGTGCTGGATTGCACCGCGCGACATCGCTCCCTCGGCCGAGTGGGCCGCCGAGATCATCACCGCCATTTCGGCCGCCCGGATCATGGTTCTGTTGTTCTCGCGCGCCAGCAATGATTCGCCGCAGGTGCGCCGCGAAGTCGAACGCGCCGTGCACAAGCGGGTGCCGGTCATCGCATTCCGCATCGAGGACGTGCTGCCGGAGCGGAGCCTGGAGTACTTCCTGAGTGCGCAGCACTGGCTCGATGCCTTCCCCGCCCCGCGTGAACACTACTACGCGAGCCTCTACCAGTACCTGCGTCGCGCCCTCGCCTCGAAGGCGGCACCGTCGCTCACGCAAGCGCCCGTGACGCGCGGTCCAACCGAGCCGACGATCACAGTGCCCGCGTCGGCACCCATCGCGCCGCCCATGGCGCCGCCCATCGACGCGCCGTGGAACGCGGGCGATCTCGAGGCGCTCGAACGGGGCCTGAGCGATTACCTGGGCCCGATCGCGGCTCTGCTCGTCAAGCGCGCGGCGGCGAAGGCGGGAAATCTCGCCGACTTGCGCTCGAGTCTCGCCGGGGAATTGGCTACGGAGACGGAAAGGCGCCAGTTCCTTTCGCGGGTCTCGAATTAGGCGCGTGCCGCCACCGCGTCGCTAAAGCCCTTTGCATCGATCCAGGTCTTGTTGAACAGCCGCGACTGATACTTGGCGCCGCCGTCGCAGAGAATCGTCACGATCCTGTGTCCCGGCCCCATTTGCCTTGCGATCCGCACGGCTCCGGCCACGTTGATGCCCGAGGTGCTGCCGAGCAGCAAGCCCTCTTCGCGGAGCAGGCGATAGACGTAATGCATGGTCTCCTCGTCGGGGATCCGTAGCGCGTCGTCGATCGGTGCACCGGCGAGATTGGCCGTGACACGCCCCGTGCCGATGCCCTCGGTGATCGACGAACCGCCGTCCGATTTCAGTTCCCCGTCCTTGACGAAATGATAGAGCGCACTGCCGGGTGGATCGAGGAGCACGATGCGGACAGAACCGGACTTTGATTTGAGATATCGCGCCACGCCGGCGAGCGTGCCGCCGGTGCCCGTGGCCGCACAAAACGCGTCGATCCCGCCATCGGTCCCGTGCCAGATCTCGGGACCCGTCGACTCGAAATGCGCGTCGCGATTGGCCGTGTTGTCGAATTGATTGGCCCACACGGCGTTCGGCAGTTCCTGCGCGAGCCGACCCGCGACTTTTTGAAATTGATTCGGATTACTGTAGGGAACGGCCGGAACCTTGCGTAGTTCCGCGCCGAGCGCCTCGATGATCCGATATTTCTCGTCGGATTGATTGTCCGGCATGACGATCACGCACTTGTAGCCGCGGGCATTGCAAACGTGCGCGATACCGATGCCCGTGTTGCCCGCGGTGCCTTCCACCACGGTGCCCCCGGGCTGCAGCACGCCGCGGCGCTCGGCATCGAGCACGATCCAGGTTGCCGCGCGATCCTTGACCGAACCGCCGGGATTCATGAACTCCGCTTTGCCGAGAATCTCGCAGCCGGTTTCCTCGCTCAAGCGCCGGAGCCTGATCAGCGGCGTATTGCCGACGGCGCCGATGAATCCCTCGCGAATGCTCATCGCGCCACCGCTACCAAGGCAGCGCCTCGCCGGCGTAATTGAAGAATTTGCCGGAATCCGCCGCTGACAAGCCGGCGATCACGCGCAGCATGCCGGCGACGCTGGTTTGTACGTCGATATCGGCGCCGGGTCCGCCCATATCGGTGCGCACCCAGCCGGGGTGGATCGGCACGGCAATGATGCCCCGACCCTTGAGGTCATTACTCAGCGATTTCATGACCGCGTTGACCGCGGCCTTGCTCGAGCGGTAGCTGTACATGCCGCCCGTCTCGTTGGCACCGACCGATCCCAAGATGCTGCTGAGCGTGACGATCTTTTTCTGCTCGCTAGCCGCGACGTGCGAGACGAAACACTCCGCCATTTTCAGGGGACCCAGCGTGTTGATTCGCAGCGCGTCGAGCCAGGAGGCGTAGTTGGTCTTACCGAAGATCGCCATGCCGCCGACACCGGCCACATTGAGCAACACGTCGATCTTGGTTCCGGCAAGCCGCTTCGCGAGCGCCTCGATCGCGGCAAGATCGCCCACGTCCAAGGCATGCAAGTCGATCTTGCGGGCGGGATCCCGCGCGAGTTCATCGAGCGCCGCGGATTTCTCCGGCGCGCGTGCGCACGCGAGCACATGCCAGCCGTCGCGCGAATACTGACGAACGAATTCGAGACCGAGCCCGCGGCCGGCACCCGTAACGAGCACGATTGCCATGAGGCGGAATCTTAGGCGATTTTGAAGTGCTGCGGGGGCCGTTCGGAGCGGATCAACAGCAACGCGCCTTGGGGCGCGGTGATGGGCGCGTGCACGGCACCCGGACTCGCGACGTGCATGTCGCCGCGCATCAGACGCAGCTCGCCGATGAAGACCTCGCCTTCGAGGATCAGGCACTCCTCTTCCTGTGTGTGCCGGTGCCCGACGACGACCGCGCCCGGCTGCATGCGGATCAGCACGGTTTGGTCGTTGCGCTCGTCGTTGCTGCGCAAGACCATGACCTCGACGCCGGGACCGGCGCTGACCCAACGCATCTCGGTCGCCCGAATCGTGTAGGTCAACGGTGGCGACGGCGCTTGGATGCGCGCGACGATGCGGGCGTGCATCGCATCTCGGTCGGCCTGCGACAATTCCGCTGGCGCGATGGCCTGAGCCACGGCCGCGGCGAGATCGGCGTCGATGACCGGCTTGTTCATGGCTGCCGCGGCATCAGGGCCGCCTGCAATACGCAGAGCGCGCGTCGTACGTGCGACTTCACCGTGCCCAGTGGAATTCCGGTCGAATCGGCGATCTCCTGGTGACTCATGTCTTGGAAGAATGCCAGCGCAATCAGGCGGCGACGCTCGGGCGGCAAGCACTCGAGCGCACGGTGCACGGCGCTACCCGCCTGAAAACGCGCGAGGATGTCCTCGGGACCCATTGCCGCGTCCGCGGGCCAATCCTCCGGATGCTGCGTGGCGTCGCTCAAGGCCACCTGTTTGCGCCGTTGGCGCAGTCGATCGACGGCGCGATTCCTGGCCATGATCGCGAGCCACGCCATGACGCTGCCGCGCGCGGGATCGTAATTGCGCGCGGTTTGCCAGGCATGCGTATAGACGTCGCAGACGATTTCCTCGGCATCCTCCTTGGACCGCAGCATGAAGCGTGCGATGCCGAAGACTTGCGCGACGGTCTGCTCGTAAATGCACGACAGCGCCGTGGCATCGCCGGCCGCCATGGCCCTCACGAGAGACTCCAGGCCACCGTCCGTTCGGGGCGCGAAGGGAACGCTCGAGTCCATGCTGGTCTGCATACCAGAGCTTTTCGAGCCAGGGGGGCGGTCGGATTCATGATCAGAAAAGTATCCCCGGACTTGCCGGGGATCCGAGTGGAACAGGTGCTGGGTAATAACCCTACACGTCCTGTATGGAAGATGCGCGGCCCAAACGGTACCTGTACGCTCTACCTTCTTCAGTTTTCGCCATTGTGGCGAGTAACTCACGCGGGACACGCGTTGCGTGCACCTCTGACCGCCAGTGTAACCGAGATAACTTACAAATCCAAGGCTTAAGATACATAGTTCAACTTCAGCAGAGGCCCTAACCGAGTGACAATCCCGCAACACCAGCGCATCCTTACGGCTTTGCGCGTAAGGGGCGGAGGCACGCATGAAATACCTGCATACCATGGTCCGGGTCACGGACATCGAGCAGTCGCTGCGCTTTTATCGGGATGCGCTCGGCCTCGTGGAGCTTTCCAGGCGCGAGTACCCGAAAGGCCGTTACACGCTCGTGTTCCTGGCAGCCGCCGCCAATCCCGAGTCCCAGGTGGAATTGACCTACAACTGGGATCCGGAGGATTACGCAGGCGGCCGCAATTTCGGGCATCTGGCGTATGAGGTGGACGACATCTATGCCGTCTGTGAGCGGCTCCGCGCGCATGGCGTGACGATCAACCGTCCGCCGCGCGACGGCCGGATGGCGTTCGTGCGCTCACCGGACCAGATCTCGATCGAATTGCTGCAAAAAGGCGGCGCGTTGCCGCCTGCGGAACCCTGGGCGTCGATGCCGAATACCGGCGTCTGGTAGCCGCCGCCTGCGGGCGGTTAGAACATTTTGGAGGCGTCGGGGGCCTCGATCTCGACCTTCGTTCGGGAGGCGATATGGTCTCCCGTGATCATCGCGTCGTAGCCCTGGCCCGGTCCGACCATCGGATACACGCCCGCATCGACGTCGATCATGACCTCGAGGAACGCCGGCCCTTCGAAGCGGATGAATTCCTCGATCACGCGCGGCACGTCGGCCTTGGCCTCGAGCCGCACGGCATATTTGAAACCGTCGGCGAGCGCCGCCTTGACGAAATCCTTCTTGTGTAGGCTCTTGTCGCTCGCGCTCAAGCGCCCCTTGAAGAATAGCTTCTGCCATTGCTTGACCATGCCGTCGCCGCAGTTGTTGAGCACCACGACCTTGACCGGCAGATCGTAGGTCGTCACGGTCTCCAGCTCGCCGAGATTCATGCGAATGCTCGCGTCGCCGTCGACGTCGATGACGAGACGGTCGCGCCGCGCGAACTGTGCGCCGACAGCGGCCGGGAGACCGAAGCCCATCGTGCCCATGCTGCCCGACGTGAGCCACAGCCGCGGACTGCGGAAATCGAAATACTGCGCGGCCCACATCTGATGCTGACCGACGCCCGTCGAAATGATCGCCTCGCCCTGCGTCAGGCGGTTGATCTCTTCGATCACGTAATAAGGCTGAATCAACTCGCTCTCGCGATCGTAGTTCATCGCATGTGCGCGGCGCAGCGCGTCGCAGGTCGCGAGCCATTCCGACCAGTCGCGCTTGAAACCATGGCGTTTGGCATGGTCACAGAGCGCCAGCAGCGCGTCCGGAACGAGGCCCACGTGGCTCCAATCGATGTGCTTGACCTTGTTGATCTCGGAACCGTCGATGTCGAGATGCGCGATGAATTTGGCGTTGGGCGCAAATTTCGCGGGATTGCCGGCGACGCGATCGTCGAAGCGGGCGCCGACGGCGATCAGGCAATCGCAATCATCGACCGCGTAGTTCGCGAACGCCGCGCCGTGCATGCCGAGCATGCGCATCGACAGCGGGTCGCGCGTATCGATCGCACCGATGCCCATGAGCGTCGTGACCACGGGAACGCTGAATTCGCGCGCGAATTCGCGCAGCGTATGGGCGGCATTGCCGTTGACGACTCCGCCGCCCGCATAGATCAAAGGCCGCTGCGCGCGCCCGAGCGCCGCGAAGAAATCGGCGCAGGCCGCCTCCGACAGCTTGTTGGCACCGAGGCGATTCATGCGTTGCCGATAGCCCGGCACCGGCAGGCGTCCCGAGCCCTGAAATACCCCCTTCCAGTTTTGCACGTCCTTCGGGATATCGAGTACGACAGGGCCGGGCCGCCCCGTGCGCGCGATCTCGAATGCCGTGCGCACGGTGGCTTCGAGTTTGGCGGGCTCCGTGATCAGAAAGACATGCTTGGCAACCGCTCCCATGATGCTCGGCACCGGCGCCTCCTGGAAGGCATCCGTGCCGATCGCGGTCGTCGCGACCTGACCGCAGATGACGACGATCGGCACGGAGTCCGCCATGCAGTCGCGCACCGGAGTCACCATGTTCGTGGCTCCGGGACCGGAGGTCACCATCGCGACACCGACGCGGCCGCTCGCGCGCGCGAAACCCGCAGCCATGAAGCCCGCGCCCTGTTCGTTGGCGGGTACGATCAAGGGCATCGCCGCATCGTGTTCCTGGTTGTAACGGAACACCGCATCGTAGATCGGCAGAATGGCGCCGCCGCTGTAGCCGAAAATCGTGTCGACGCCCTCGTCCGCGAGCACTTGCACGACCATTTCAGCGCCGGTCATGCCGGCGCCGGCTTGCCGATGAGCCGCCTGATTTAACATGTCAAAACGATCTTTCACGCGTAAAGCCTAGCAGTTCCGGCGCTGGCGCCCAAGTGCCGCGGTCCCGTATGCTTGGGAGTTATGCGCCATTTGATCGCGATTCTGCTGCAGAACGAGGCCGGGGCACTCACGCGCGTGACCGGATTGATCTCGAGCCGCGGCTACAACATCGAGTCACTCTCGGTCGCCCCGACCAACGATCCGACCGTGTCGCGAATCACGCTCGTCACGATCGGCACCGAGTCGGTCATCGCGCAGATCAACGCACAGCTGCTCAAACTCGTCGATGTGGTCGCGGTCGAGGACATGACGGGCGGCGACCATCTGGCGCGCGAGTTGCTGCTCATCAAATTACAGCTCGCCGCCGAACACGTCGATGCGGTCGCCGAGCTCCTGCGGCGCGCCGGAGGCCGCGTGCTCGCGGCGAACCCGTCGAGCTTCATCGTCGAGCTCACGAGCACGGAAACGGAGATCGGCGAATTCATCGCCAACGTCGGTGCTTTCGGCGAAATCGTCGAGGTCGTACGCAGCGGCGTGCTCGGCATCGCACGCTCGAATCCGCGCCTGCACATCGTCAAATAGGTACGCTGATCCGTTGTGGACACAGCCTCTCGCGCGGCATAGAAAATGGGTGCCGGAATCGCCGGAGCGCGCCCAAACTTGCGAAAATTTTTATGGGGAATATTCTTAGCGACTGACGAGTTGGGGGATAGAGCACAGAACATCAATTCAAAGGTGCGTCGCACGCGAGGAGACATCCATGGCTGGAAGTTCGGATTTGAACGCGAGTCGTCGTTTATTCGTCAAGATCCTGGGTCAGACCACGGTCCTGATCCCGATCGCGGGCTTGAGCGCCTGCGGCAAACCGCCAACGGCGGCCAGTACCGGAGCATCACCGCCGCCACCGCCCGCACCTCCCGGCGCGGCTCCGGGTACCGGCATGGATGCCCAAGCCGGCGAGGTTGCCAATACAGCACAACCTCCCGCCTCCGGGAACGATCTGCCGCATATCGGCCTCGACGATCCGGCGGCGCGAGCGCTCGGTTACTCGTTCGACGCGGCGACCGTCGACAATGCGAAGTATCCGGAACACCTGAAGGGCCAGTCCTGCCGCAAGTGCGCGCAATTCAAGGGCGGCCCGAACGATGCCTGGGGTCCCTGCATGGTGTTCGCGGGCAAGCAGGTCAACGCGCACGGTTGGTGCACGGCGTTCGTCGCGAAACCCGCCTGACGGGGTTCGGAAGAGCGCATGATCGGGGTTCATGTACACGCATTTCAAAGACTTCGAAAAGGACTTCCGCGCCGCCGGCTACGACGAGGTCGTCGCGGTAACCTGGCCTCCGAACACGGTGCTCGAGTCGCATCGGCATCCTTTTGCGGCCAAGGCGCTCGTCGTCCAGGGCGAAATGTGGCTCACGATCGGGACGCATAGCCGCCACCTGCGTCGCGGCTTCGAATTCCAGCTCGCGGCCGACGAGCTGCATTCCGAGCGCTACGGCGCCGAGGGCGCGACGTATTGGGTCGCGCGCCGCGGCGCGGTGTAGGTCGCGGTTTCCAGGCCATAGAAGCCGATGCGCTCCGCCCGGCTGAAGGCGACGCCGGGTTGATCGTAATACGAGAAAACCGCGATCAACCGGCTGATGTCGCCCGCCACCGGCGTGACCCGGTGCGCGGTGTTTCGGCCCGCGAACACATTGAGCGTGCCGGCCGCCATCGCATGGGTCGCGACACTCGAATCGCGATCCTTTACCAGGCGGGCCACGCCCTCATAATTGGGGTCGGACTCTGAGCGCAGTCCGCTGCGATACTGGAATTCGCCGCCCATCGACTTCTCGCGTCTCAGTTATTCTAATCAGAATGCGCACCCGATTGGTTTTCATCGTGCCGCTGCTGGCACTCGTCGCGTGCGCGGGCAAACCCGATTCCTCGGCGCTACCGCCCGCGGCAGCGCCGGATAGCCTGCGTTCGGTGACCAGCGGCGATATCGTCGGTTTCCAGAACACGGCCGGGGGCCACACCTGGCTCGGCATCCCGTATGCGGCCGCGCCGGTTGGCGCCCTGCGCTGGCGCCCACCGCAGCGCCCCGACGCATGGCACGGCGTGCGCCCGGCACTCACGGCGGGTTCGCCGTGCGTCCAGTATGGCTGGCCGCTCGGCGGCGTCGGCAAGAGCGGCACTCATCAGGGTTCCGAAGACTGTCTGTATCTCAACGTCTATGCCCCGGCCATGGATGCCCGGTCGGCGCGCGCGGCCCGACTGCCGGTCATGGTCTGGGTGCACGGCGGCAGCAATACGATCGGCCATGCCGCCGCCTACGATGGCAGCCGGCTCGCGACGCGTGAGAAGGTCGTCGTCGTCATGATCAATTACCGGCTGGGTCCCTTCGGGTGGTTCGTCGTGCCGCCGGGCGGTGCGGCGGGCCAGCCTGCCGTCGATCCAATCGAGGCCTCCGGCAACTGGGGCATCCTCGATCAACTCGCGACTTTGCGCTGGGTCCATGAGAATGCGGCCGCGTTCGGCGGGGATCCCGGCAACGTGACGGTCTTCGGCGAATCCGCGGGAGCGACCGATGCGCTCGCGCTGTTGGTCTCCCCGTTGAGCGCCGGCTTGCTGCACAAGGTCATCGTCGAGAGCCTCGGGTTCGGCCTAGCCGCCATGCCGCGCGTCACGCACTACACCGACGATGCCGCGCCGGGCGGCGAGTACAGCAGCGGTGAGATTCTGTTGAAGCTGCTCGTCCGCGCGGGGCGAGCGGCGGACCGCGGGGCCGCGAAACGGCTCGTCGCGGCGTCGAGCCGCGAGCAAATCGCGGCTTTCCTGCGGACCATCGATCCTTGGACGCTATACGCCGCCTATCATCCGTCGAGCATCGAGACTGCGAAGTTTCCGACCGTTTTCCAGGACGGCGCGGTCATTCGCGACGGTCCACTCGAGGAACTGCTCGCTGACCCGGCGCGGCATCTGTCCATCCCGACTCTGATCGGCAGTAACCGCGACGAACCGAAGCTGTTCATGGCGTTCGATCCGCGCCTCGTCGTGAGCCTTGGCGGCACCCCCCTCTGGATCCGCGACCCGGCCGCCTACGATCGGGAGGCGCAATACCGCGCGCTGCTCTGGAAGGCCAACGCCGTTGACTCCGTGGCTCGCGCACTGTCGGCGGGCGGCACGCCGGTGTACGCGTATCGCTGGGACTGGCGCGAAGAGGGACGCCGCTATGGCTTTCTGAATGCGACGCGGCTGCTCGGGGCGGCCCACGGCCTGGAAATCCCGTTCGTGCTCGGTGACTTCGAGATCGGCGCCGGGTCGGACCTCTTGTTCACGAAAGCCAACGCGGCCGCGCGGCTCGACTTGAGCAGCGCGATGATGTCTTACTGGACGGAATTTGCGGGCACGGGGCGCCCGGACCGGGGCCGTGACGGCACGCTGGTTCCGTGGCTGCCGTGGTCCTCTGATCCGGCAGCACCGCGACTCATGATTTTCGACACGCTCGCCGGCGGCGGCATCCGCGCCGCGAGCGAGCTCGCGACGCGCGACGGTGTCGTCGCGCTCATGGAAGCCCAGGAACCGAACGACGCCTCGGCTTGCGCGATGTTTCGCGCGACCTTTCGCACGCGCGACGACGCGTATGCCTGGGCGGCCTGGCGCCGCTTCAAGGCGGGTTACTGTGTCGCGCGCGAGCCGGATGCCTACACGGCCGGGTAAGCGCAGTAGCGATAGCGCACTCGACCCACCGTCAGGCCGGCTCGATCGTGCCGACGACCGCACCGGCGTCGTAGTCCTTGCCGTATTGCTTCCAGGCGGCACGCATTTTTGCGGTCGCAGCCGCGGCGAGCTTGCGCGCCGCATGTCTCCAATCGGATTCACGAACGTAAGTCTGCAGCGCCTCGACGTTGCTCGTTCCGAAATGCCCGCAGCCTCGCAGGTGCGCCCACGCGGTCGTGTGACCCATGGAAACGACGGCTTCGCGAATACGCCGCGGCTTGCCGCGCCACTGCGAAAAATCCAGCCGATCGATGCTCGGCTGCATTTCCTTCAAGATGAACGGCGCAGCCTCGAACTCGACGGCGCGCAGCATGGCCGGCGGAATCGCCTGCATGATGCGTTGTATGCGCACGACGCGGTCGGACTCGCTCGCGAACTGCGGCTGCGCAGACCCAAGCCATGCCGCGACGGCGGATGGCGCCGCGTACTTCAAGTCGAGCGCATAGTTCGCATCGGGCGACCCACGGCCCTCGATCAACAACAAATAGCGCGGCAGCCCGAGGCTGCCGTTGCCGGCGATCCGGCGTGATGCTTCGAGCAGTCGAAAGAAGGAAGGGTTCGGCTCGCCGCGGCGAAACTCCTTCATGAACTTGCGCAGGCGCTTCGCTTCGCCGTCGCGCAGCGCTAGCGTTCGCCTGCCATCGATGCGGATATGCCGCTCGCCGTCGCGCAGCTTGCTGAAGCGGTCGAGCAGCGCCGGCCGCGTGCGCCGGATGGCCCGTCGCAGCAAACCGCGAAAGATTCCGGTCGCGAGCGAGCGCTCGATCCAGCGCGGCTTGCCGTCGGCGATCGAAGCCGCGTACCCGTGCAGAAAGTCGTGTGCCAGCTCGCGCGC
>Ga0116231_10014326_pt1 | contig 10702 bp, 4 predicted proteins | sample S1TSphgellanicum_2_FD_89695 | JGI IMG/M metagenome (GOLD analysis project Ga0116231, IMG submission 89695) | Host-associated microbial communities from peat moss isolated from Minnesota, USA - S1T2_Fd - Sphagnum magellanicum MG | ecosystem: Host-associated > Plants > Peat moss > Unclassified... | reverse complement strand
TTTTTTTTTTTTTTTTTTTTTTTTTTTTTTTTTTTTTTTTTTTTTTTTTTTTTTTTTTTTTTTTTATTTTTTTTTCCCTTTTTTTTTTTTTTTTTTTTTTTTTTGCTCGACGGGTGCATTGTGCATCGGGTTCACACTAGTTTTGATTAAAAGCTTGAAACATGTACTTTATGATCAATCAATTTGACTAAAGTGATTTATTTGACAAATACATCTAATTAAGTTAGACAACCTTAGTGAAAATGGCCAATGGGCTTTAATCAAATGGGACATCTAATAAAATTAAACATAAGAAATTCACATTATTAATCAAAATGACCAATGTCCTTTAATCAAATGGGATATCTTACGCCTATTACATATTTACCTCCCATTTATAATTTTACAACCTACTTACTTACCAATGCACCCACCTACTTACATGCATATTATTTAACCACCCACCCACCTATCTCCTATAACCTACTTACTTTCGTACCTCATAGTTTTGTAATGATGTGTTGAAGTAAAAAAACCACCTTGGTCACAATGGATATTTCAAAATCGACTTGTATAAAATGATAGAGTGGCATTTTTGACCCCTATTCAAATTGGGTATTTTTTACTATATTTGTTAATAAAAAACCATTTTTTAAAATAGTGGAATGATTGTTTTTTCATTGCAATTTTTCATCCATATGGCATCCATGATTGATGACAAAGTGATGTCAATGTCCAAAATATCATTTGAAAATGTGAGAACTTTTATTACATTTTTATTAAATATACTTGATATATGATCCATTAAAAATATTTTATGTGAATATATTAATTATTATACATTGAAATAATTTTAATGGTAAGAATATGATATACTATAAATAATTTTTTATATTTAATTTAAAAATCAAATAGATGTGTAAGGAAATATATAATTTATTTGTACATTGATCTCTTATCATAAAATTAAGAGTAAATAAATAAATAAATACATTTTACATGTGTAAAAATGAGTAAATTTTAAATTCTTAAAAATTAATTAATATTATTATATTAATTATTATTTTGAAAGCTTAATTAAAATATTTGGAATAAAGTTATACATCATACTTAATAGGACTAGTATAAAAAAATTTAAGATATACATTTAAAATATAATTGATTTATGGTCCATTTATAAATATTTTATGTGGATAAAAAATATGGATTCATATGTCTAAATTAAAAGTTATTAGTAAAATTATGATATATTGGGAAAAAATGTATAATATAAATTCCTTAATCAAATGAAAGTTTAAGATATGAAAGATATATTTTATTAAATTTTTATTACCCACAAAGGTTTTTCCATTTACAAATCATGTGTTTGAATTTATTTTTTCCATAGAATGGTCATTTAAATGCTATTCAATAACAATTCAAATATTTTTCTTTTGAAATGAAGTTATATGTTATTCTAAAAATATATACAATTGTGTACATTATTGAAAGAATTTTATGAATAAAGTTTGAATTGTTTCATTTGGACAAATTATCAAAAAAAGGTTTTGTGTAATGTTTAAATGAAGTATGCTCTAAATATAACAAACACTAGATTATTTATATAACAAGCGGGGTGGCTTGATGGTAGATGAATTGAATTCCATCCTTGGGGTCCAAGGATCAAACTTCACAAATGACATTCATTGCGTTCAACAATGAAATATTGATTAAATATTCCTCATTTATTTAGAATACCTAGGTTAGGTGCTTACTTAAGTAGATTAAATGGTTTACTTAGCCACATGAACTAGGTTTTTAACCTAGCTTAGGTGGTGAAATGTGTCAAAAATTGATAGGATGAAAAATGTTGAAATAAAAATTAATTAATTAATTAATTAATCTTATTATTCATAACTTTATGTATAATAAATCTATGATAATAAATATTATAATTACAAAAATTAATGTTGCCCAAGTTTTTTGGGACTGTCCAATTTGTAATAATAAAAAATAATTACACAATGATTAAATTATCATTAATGACTTCACATATGTCCATTATGACTAATGAATGAAATGTGGTTGCAGTTTTGTTAATAGGAACCAAAAGCAGTCGTAACCACTGCTTAATTTTGTGTTTTTTACACCAAATTGTTTTTATAAAATTTAACTTGAAAATAAGTTAAATTTTTAACACATTATCAAATTTAATATCTTATTTTATAAATGTCCAAAATATGAACATTTGGACCTTCAAAAGTAGTGTAAAAGGACTTGTAACCACCATTTTTAAACAATAAAAAAACTTGTAAATAGACTTGGAAAACTTTGACAATGATATATTTTTGGCAAATTTTCAACACAAACCTTAACAAAATAGTACAAAGAAATTTTTAAAGATCTAAAAAAAATTTTGAAGATTTTTTCAAGAATATTCCTCAAAATAGTCACTTAAGGGAGTGCCAAGTGGTTCCTATTAGCCCGTTTGCACTCAACACGTGCCACATCATATCCTAAATGACGATTGATTTAAACAATTTGTTTATAATGACTTTAAATCTATTAGTTATTTTTGTCCTTTATGACCAAAATACTAGTCATAACTCAGTGATATATTTGAAGATTTTTTCTAGTGATACTTGCTAAGCGGAACTTACTTAACCTACCTAGCCTAACTACTTTTCATGATTATTTGTCATATAATTGTAAATCATAATCATGTAATAAGACTAAATTCACATAATTATGATTAAAAACACATATGACTAGAATTCATATGATTCCATAACCAAGTTCGGACATTAATTGCAAAACGTTTTAGTCATAGATGCTTTGTTTTTTTCTACATGAAACATTTACTTTATCAATATAATTTATTTCATCACCATGAATAAACTACATCCATGGCATATCATTCGTATAAATTTTCATTGATTACCTTCAATAATCTTAACCAAAGAACATATAGTTATGTGCTTCAAACTTTAGTAAAATGTATTTGTAGATAGTTGCATAGAAACAAATCTTAGTTGTAGCCTTAGTTGATATGTTTTATATGACTAATGAGTGTCATGAATGGATTGCATGCATAATTGTTATTGCAATTGAACTATTTCCCATCAAATCAAGATATTAGAGTTCTTTGTAAAATACTTCAAACTAAAGGCTACTAGGATCTAATTTGGCGAAACTTGGGGACAAAATGAAAAGTTGGGATGCACATGCTCGAGTGTTTGCAAGTTAAAATGTTTACTTTTGAACATCACAACATCATTTTTTTTTCACCCTGATGGATTAAAATGTGTCTCATGTCAAATCATGTTTTTAATTTTATGAAAAGGGACTCAATCTTATGATTTTTATATAATCTCGTTCGATACAAAATTGAAAAAATTTGAAACCAAAAGTTTTATAGCAAATGGGGGATTTTTAATTGTAAACAAGTTGCAACGTGACAATCCCTATAGATGATGGAAATGGATTCATTATAATCATGGTATGTAATGATATAACCCAAATTATGTATTCTTTAAAATTTATAAATGTAGTGTGCAATTCAAAATGAACTCTTCTAAACCATTTCAACATCATACGAAAGTTTTATGGACTTTTACTAAAACCAAAAATCAACAAAATGGCAAAGTCCTCCATGTCATGATTTTGTAGAATTTTTAAAAAGCAATTCATGAAGATTGTAACTTAGTTTATATTATAGGGTCAAGTTCATTATTCATTGGAAAAGATGATTGTTTTTACAAATTCATAACTTAAAATTTTTACTTTATAAAAAAGACATTATGAAAAATAATATTAGGGATTCAAAATAAACTTGGTCGAGTGTGGATCATTGTAGCTTACAAATACCCATGAAACAAAGAAGGACCAAATTAAATTTTCCCTTGTTTTAAAGGTCTTCTAGTTGGGTCAAAACCTGTCACTAGGAGCTAAAGGGATTATTTTGGAAAAGGACTACACGTCCTTTTTCCCAAAAAACACTTTTACATGCAAATGAATTTTTGATAACTTGTTTTAAAAAAAATTTAAATGTTCCCCATGAATCACATTTTTTTGGTTAGTCATTATTGAATAAATATAAAATTTTAAAAGTGTGCAAATTCTTTAAACAAATTCAATGTTCCATTTTGAAAAATGATCAAAATCTTAAATCATCACCAAAAATAAAAATTTCACTATCTTTAGTTTTGTTATACTCTAAGTTGTAACTTTTTCTTCATACATCATGTACATTATAACTCATTTATATGTGGTAAAGGACTCTTGAAGCTCTAAAATTCTAAAATAATTTTGAAACATTCTTCGAATTTTTAAAGTTTTAGAATTCCACATTTTGAAAAGTATGAGTGTTTTTTGAGTTTGGTTAATATGTTCTTATGATCTATATTTTTTGCAATGAAAATTCTTTTATTATATGAATCCTTTTCATAGTCCTTTGCAAAATTGGCTCCATCTAACATAGTTGGTGCACATTTTCAAACGTCTTAAATTAAAACCAAAATTTAAAATTGGATCAAATGAATTTTTATTTTAAGTTTTTTGACATTCATATGAGGGAAAAATGACTAGTTTTAAATGGTAGTAAAAAAAATGCTTGATTTTGACGAATTATTTCTAACATCTGACATCCTTTTTGGTTTTTAGTTATGTGATATGATCCAATTCTTAAATTTTAATGGCCACCAGGTTTATCTATTGTCATGTATGTTAATTGTTATGAGGGTGAAAAAACATTATTATGAAGATTTGTTGTTTCAACACTTTGTTTGGTGGCCATCAGGTTGAAAATGTTATTCTATTTTTCTTTCAATTCTCAAAATTGATTGTTTTTATTTTTGGCATGTTTCAAAGTCTAGAATTAATTAAATGTGTGTTTAATTTTTAAGACCTATATTGGTTGTAAGGGAAGTTTCATGGTTTTGGAATTGTTGTAGCTATTTTTTTAACAACCATTATTTATTTTTCATTAGTTGAAGGCTTGTCAAAATAAAATTTTGCAAATATTTGGAATTGATACCCAATTTTGTTCACTTTACAAAGACATTCAAATTGGTAATGAAACATGGATTAAAAACTCTATTGTGACATTATAGTTCATGAATTTCATGCCTAATTATGAAAGACAATTATGGTTCAAATGTTTAGACACTGTGGTTTTTTGAACTTTGCAAATATTAGGTGAACAAATCCCAATATGAAAGTTATATACTATTCATTATTTACACCTAATTAAAATTGACAACTTTGCTAATTATAGTTCTAATTATTTCAAAACATTCAAAGAATTAGCTAATTTCATGAAAGAATTGATAAAAATTGTTGTTTTATAACAAGTTGTTTGATTTTGTTTTGTTTTTTTTTTTTGGTTTTATAATACAATAATTATATTGTAATGCCTTCTTAGGTTCAACATTGATGTGCTGAATAATTAATATAATTTGAAGATTCTAATTTGGCACTTGAGTCTTTGATTTTGAACATTTCGGCATATAAGGAGTAAATTCAATAATATTGTTAATATTTTCATTAGTTTCTTGCTATGTTTTTGGTTAGACTAATGAAAGGCTTCATTACTTTGTTGAACTAATTGTGGGTTTGAATTTGGCCACTTGAATTGAATTTTCAAGCTTTTTGACATTCAATATTGTTTTTTTCTGAAAAATATGGCGAAAGTGAAAATAATATAATTTGTGTTGAACCTAAAAAGTACTATGATATATTAAAACAAGTATTTTGATTTTACGACACCATGGTTATCAAGTTAAAGAATTACCCTTTTTGTTGGCATTTCTAATCAAGGTTGTCAAGTGCCATTAGTACAAAATTATTGTTTTTATGTTGACTTTCTATAAAATTTAGTCAAGTTTCTAGTCATAATGACCTTATGACTACTATCAAAGTTTGTCAAGGTGATTTATACAACATGTATTGTGAACAATCTTCCAACTTTATTGCAAACCCTTTTTGGGCCTTCAGGTCATTGCCTAAGTGCAAGTATGAAAACATCCAAATGAAATGAATACCTGATTTTAATTTTGGAGTATAACATTTGGCTTTTGAGATAAATGGCCAACATGTATGGGTAGTGCATCAAGATTGGAAGACCACGATTATTGCCTTTGTCACTAAAGATGTATTTGTTGTTGTTGAACCAATGTTAAATGAGAACCAATGCAAGTTGTGCATTTGCATTTGTTTTCATTTAACATAATGCAATGTATTCTCTAAAAAAATTCTCATTTGTTAATGAGTTTTCAGTGAAAAACATTTTTCAAAGTTCAATATCTCCTACACCTTAGGTCTAAAAATTAGAAATTCATGTCCATCCAGCTCATTGGGTTTTTTTTAACAACACAAAGAATGTGCCCCAACTTCTTGAACTGAAATCTGAGATCCAATTCATTTTTTCATTGAAAAGTTAGTTTTCATTTGACTAAATAGTTTTTAAAAATCATAATGAACATACATAATTTTGGTGATAATCAAATCAAACATAAGTAGTCATTTTAGATTAGTAGCTTTGATTTTATAGTCAATTTAGTCATGATGCTACTAGCATAAAGACTATGGTTTTGTAATAATGTAGGATAGATATAACTAAATGAGACCCCCTTGTATGTTTGTTGATATCCCTAGGCACAATCATGCTAAAGTAGACCAATTGTAGATTCTTATTTAAATTTAAGTAAAAGTGGGTGAATAGTAGATTTTTCACTTTTGAGTTTTAAGCCTTTTACCAATGGTATAAATTTTGGGATGTACTTACTATATTATATAAATCATATTTGGTCATCCCCAATCTATATTATTATTTGAGCTATTTTATTTATTTATTGCAAGTTTATATTTGATACTTTTTCCAAATCAAACTATTCAAATGATATGTTATTAATATTTGAGCCATCATGCATATTGATACACATTTTTTGGAACTTGAATATTTTAATTATGACAATCTTAAACCTTCTAAAAATAGTTTTTTAAAATATAGGTTTGAAGCACCAAAAACCTACTTTTCAATATGAATTACAAATTCATTTTGTGTTTGTAACATGGTAATATGTGCTTTAAAAATAATTTGAAAGAGCCAGAAGAATGAATTAAAAAAATGAAAGGTCTTGGTTATAGTTTATGTTTATTTTGTGCAAAATAGGACAACAACACCAAATAAAGAAAAGTCACTGAAAGTAGGTGAGAAAAAAATTAAACACAACATCTTAAGCTTTTAAAAACTTTCTCATGTTATACTACATATGATCATGTAGTTTAAATGTCAATTTTCAAAGAGAGTGATCTATTTTTTAACCTCCAAAGTTGAAAATTTTGTTTTTTTGCGTCTGGATATTTTTTTGACCTTCTTTAACATTCTTATGTCCCCCCTTCAAATTGGTAAAATTTCTCAATGTCATTTTTTAAAAACTTAAATTTACCTTTTTTGTCTAAGCTATGGTTCAAATGTACTCAAATGCCAAGGATAATGTTTGAACAACAAGTAAATCTTGGAATATTAGAGAAGATGTGGAATGATAAGAATAAGGGAATGACTTGGGAACTTGACATGGTGATGGGAGGATTGTCAAAAAGATTGGAACATGAACACTTGTTGCATATTTGTTCACTTAATGTTTTTATCATTCACCTCACGATGCACTTTGCCATCTTTGTTGTTCATCCATCATGCCCCGTTCATCCACCACTTGTTGTTGTTGCAATTTTTTTTCCCGCTGGTAGTTATATCCACCTCGTCATCCTTGTTTGTCCAACATGCAACCAAAAACAATTCCATTCCAATGCTCCTAACATTGCCCTGTTGTCCATTGACATGGTGCATCCCCATTGTGGTCCCTTGTCAATGGCATCTCATTGTCCCACATTATTTGCCATACCATTCCCCCCCATTCCCCATTGTCCTGCTCTTTCGCCTAATCATCCCTACCATTATCAACCATATTAGATTGGGATGTCCCCAAACCAAAACACCTTGAATTTAGAATGCAAGTCTTTTTTACTAGGATGCTAATTGGATTTGGGACATTTGACATGTTGATGTCCCATGCAATGTCCCTAGGATGTCCTTTTGGGATGTGGGGTTGGCAACCTTGTTTTTAATACCCACCAAACATTAGCTTGAACTAACCAAACCAAGTTTGCTTAAAGAAGAATATATGTATGAATGTGTATGTATTATGAACAAGAAAGGCAACTAGGTCCTTGTGCTTGGTTGTAAAAAAAGTGGGTGTAGAACAGGTGGGTTGGTAGTGAAATTTAATAATGTGTGTGTTGTTGTACCCTACAATTGTTGTCCAGTTATTGTAATGCACAAATAGATTCAATACAAACATGTTGAATAATTTATTTATTTATTAAAACGTTTTCAACATATTATATATATGTAATTTCAGCTTACTATGTGTATTTTTTCACAATTATATCTACAAGAACTACCTTCACCACACAAAAGTAGGCATGTGGTTTTAGCATCCTTTGTAATCTTTAATGGTCACCATTTCCAACAAACACATGAGCCCTCTTCAATGCACAACAAATTATAACACCACAGAGACACCTTTTTTCTTGAAATCAAAGCACTTGAGGAAAAAATTTAAGTTGTTTCTTTAGATTAACATTATTGGCCATGCCACTTGCCTCCATTCAAAACTTATGATTAACATATTTCAAAAGACATTGTGATAGTTTCATTTTTAGGTTTTCACAACTTTCAATGTTGGGGTAATATACAGGTGGATCAAAAATGGCACATGTGGTGTCCGTAAATTACAAGGAAAATGACTTCTAACAAGGTATCAATTTTTATAAAAAAAATTGTATTACATTTTAAAATTGTTATAATTTTAAATTTCTATTTGGCATAAAAAATGAACTATAATAATTTCCTTTCCTATAAAAGGTTTTTTTTATTTCAATAAATTAATATGGACTCTTGTGCAAATTGGTAGTTTTGTGAAGTCCATCTATTAAATTAAATATCAAAGTTTGCATGTTCAACCTTTATTTTAACATTGCAATAACACCATGTTCATATTAGAAAAAGATATCATTTTTTGCATTTATAAATGGTCTAATTGGAGTCTATAAATATTTTTTCTATCAACCATGATTGGGGATGTTGTATTGCTTGTCAAATTTGATGATTAAACCCTTGTTGCTATGCACTACTAGTGACAATCAATTGATGAAAAAAATAAATTCATTTTGTGAGAATTAAGTTCCATTCAAACAAAAATATTGAATGATATTGCATGCAACTTGAATTGAATTGAATTCCACTTCAATTCAATTCAACAATTGGACTAAGATTCAATTATAATGAAGATAAACAAGATGTAAATTGGTGAATAAGGTATTGAAAATCTGCTCATGAATATGGTGTTGAGCATAATATTGGGGTATAAAAAAGAACACCTTTCTATGGCTCTTATTAGGGAAGGGGCTAAACAAATTCCAATTTAAAATTGTTCAAGTCCCAACTTATGACTTATGGAATCTAAAGTTGTCTTGAAGTAAGTTTGATGAATCATCATCATTGAAAATTTGAACTATAAATAACAATTGTTTGTGTTATTATTTTTGAAGATGTATTAGTTCTATTCTTCATATAACTAAAGGGACAGGTGAAAAGGAATGTATAAAAAGATTATAATGAATGTAATCATGATAGGTTGAAAAATGTTATATGCTATTATGTTCGTAATGCCACATCCGTTTATGCGTTGTATTTGAAATCATACTTTGACCTAGGCAAGGTTTTGCCAACCACTTATCTTATAGCTTGCATAAAAAATACACCTTAGATTGAGGATGGCTATTATGGATTGTTTGTGCCCAAAAATGATGTGAGGCATAACCTATCATTAGAATGTCATTTGTAGAGAAAAAGACAAAATTGGTTTCTAACATGGTTGGTTTTGGTTGGATAAAAGGGTTCTAACTAGAGACATTATATACTTGTTGTGGTATGGTAAATCAAAAACTTTCACAAGAATTATTTCAATGTTCTATCACCTAGGACAAAATCTAATGGCTAAAAGGAAATTTACAACATCAAAGAAAACTAAGATTGCCATCCTACAAGCATGATGGAATGTCTCTACGCCTTTCCTATGGAGGTGATCACCTAGAATGCAATCCTATTTAACTATCATAATTAAGGGGGGGAAGGTGATGGGAGGAGAAACTGAAAGGACTTCAAGACCCTTTAAGATTTTGCAATGCCTTTAAGATTAAATGATTTTCTTACGAATTAGGTTGTAACATCAAAAAATGATAAATTTAAATGTGTAGATGCATCACTTATATGAATATTCTCAAATGCCATATACATGCAACCAAATAAATAAAACTATATATATTCATTCTTGTGTTTTGTCAAATTTCTAATATTGTGTCATATGTGAGCATCCCAAGAGCGATTTAGCATTGAATGGTGACATGTTTCTAGAGCCTGTCCAGAAAGTTAAAAAAGTTGGTTAAAAATGCCTCCCTTTAGAACCATGTAAAAACATGGTGAAAAAAATTCAATTCTTTTTTTGAAAATCTGCCCCGGGGGGAAGGAGGGGCACCCCTTCAACTTTTGGGATCCCCCCCCCCCCCTGCTCTTTTTTTTTTTTCTTTCTTTTTTTTCCCACTTTTTTTTTTGGTTTTTTTTTTTTCCCAACTCTCCTCTTTTCCAATCTTATTTTTTATTTTTTTTTTTCTTTTTTTTTGG
>Ga0116231_10014325_pt1 | contig 10702 bp, 12 predicted proteins | sample S1TSphgellanicum_2_FD_89695 | JGI IMG/M metagenome (GOLD analysis project Ga0116231, IMG submission 89695) | Host-associated microbial communities from peat moss isolated from Minnesota, USA - S1T2_Fd - Sphagnum magellanicum MG | ecosystem: Host-associated > Plants > Peat moss > Unclassified... | reverse complement strand
ATCAACGAAATGGTGACTTTGCTTGGTGTCACTCCGATTTCGCTCAACGAAGGACTTGCACGAGCGTTTTCAGAGCCGCAGAAGATATAAAACCTGAATGCAGGAGAATTAAGTGGCCGTCATTAATCGCATTGCCGAATTCCAGCAGGACATGACGGCTTGGCGCCGTGACCTTCACGCGCACCCTGAATTGGCGCTGGAAGAAGTGCGCACCAGCGCCATGGTGCAGGAGCAGTTGCGGGCGTTTGGGGTGGATGAAATTGTCACTGGCCTGGCACGCACTGGGGTGGTGGGCGTCATTCATGGGCGTGGCGGCAATAGCAGCGCTGCCATCGGTCTGCGCGCCGATATGGATGCGCTGCCGATGGCGGAAGACACGGGGCTGCCCTATGCGTCAACGGTGCCCGGTAAGATGCACGCGTGCGGGCATGACGGGCATACCGCCATGCTTCTGGGTGCGGCAAAATTTCTGTCAGAGACGCGCAACTTTGACGGCACCGTGTATGTGATTTTCCAACCGGCCGAAGAAGCTCTCGGCGGCGGCAAGATCATGGTCGAAGACGGTCTGTTTGAGCGTTTCCCGATGTCGCAAGTCTTTGGAATGCACAACATGCCGAACGGCGATTTCGGCGTGTTTTACTGGCGTGATGGGCCGATGATGGCAGCGGTCGGCAATATTGAAATCGACGTGACGGGAAAAGGCGGGCATGGCGCCCATCCGGACCGAACGATCGACCCGATTTTGGTGTCTGCACAGATTATCACAGCGCTCCAGAGTATCGTTGCCCGCACGTTAGACCCAACTGAAGCCGGGGTGGTCAGCATCGGGCAAATCATTGGCGGCCAGACGCATAATATCATCCCACAAACACTCCATATGAAGGGAACCGCGCGGTGGTTTGAGCCTGTGGTCGGCGACAAATTGGAGCGCGGCATACGGCGCCTCGCGACAGGCATCGCCGAAAGCTTTGGTGCCAAGGCCGAGGTTTCGTTCGACCGTGGCGTACCGCCGACGGTGAACGACCCTGAGGCAAATGCCATGGCACGGCGGGCGATGCAGGCCGTGGCGGGCGATGCCCGCGTTCGGCATCTGGATCGGCAGACCCTCGGCGCCGAGGATTTCGCGTTTATGCTGGAAGCGAAGCAGGGGTCTTATTGCATGTTGGGTTCGGCCCGCGGGCCGGATGATTTCATGCCACATCATCCGAAATATGATTTTAATGACGAAGTGCTGAGTATTGGTGCGTCGTACTGGGCGACGTTGGCGGAGCAGTTGTTGCCGCGTAAATAGATGGCTCTTCACGGGCCTGGAAATAATTGGTTTGTACGACCTTGGACCCTGTACCCAACTAACCCCGCCCATTCGTGGGCGGCAAGATCCACATCTGCCAGACGGTGGCCGACCGGCTGAAACGGACCCATCCACCCATTCGTCGTCGTTCGATAAGCGACAGGCCAAGGAATGAGAAACGGCCAACCGGCACTGCGAAAGGCACCGATAGCGCGCGGCATGTGGCTTGCTGATGTGATGAGAAGCCATGTTTGGCCTGGCTTCGGATGCACCAGCGCGAGAGCATTGACCGCGTTCTCCCAAGTTGTCTTCGACTGTTCTTCGTAAAGCACGCGGCCCGACGAGACGCCGAGTTGCTGTAATAGCATTCGGGTCCCCTCTGCCTCCGTCATCCCACTCTGCGGCGTGGCCGGCGGTCCACCGGCAAAAACAAGCTGCGCTTCGGGGTAAAGACGGGCAAGGCCCGCGAATGCGACCAATCGATCTGCATCTCCGTTTAAAATGGCCAAATCACGGTCCTTGCTCACTGCCGCAGCAATAGCGCCGCCAAGTACGACGATGCCGTCCACATGCTCGGGTTGTACCTGTCTTGGAAAGCGGTTCTCCAAAGGACGCAGGAGCCAGACGTCGACCGGCAACATAAGAACGGCCGCGAAACCAACCGCTCCAAAAGCAAGGGCGGTCTTCCCGACACACTGAAGATGGAGCCTTTTGCCGCCAAAAATTACAAGAGCGCCTCCGCAAAGGCAGCATGCTGCTAGAAATGTACTGGGCAACAATAAGAACAGCAGCAATTTCAGAATAGAACTCAGCTTAAACAATCCCTAAAACTAAGTTTGTGTGGAGCGCTGACAAAACCCCATTGCTGTTTTGTTGTATCTTAGGGGGATTGGCATAGTCCAAGCCAGTCCGGCGGCGCAGGAGCAAGGCGTCGGGCAAGCGGAAACCAGCGCTGATCGAGACGGCTGGCCAGCCAATAGAGCGTTGCCGCTTCCGCCGGGTCCCACAGTCCGCCGAAGCCATCGACTCCAGCCTCTGCCCGCTCACGGTCGAAGCGCACCTGCGTGTTGACGAATTCGACGTGTTGTCGCGCCCCGTTCGCGAAGGGTTCGAGCCAGGCAAGCCCAACCTCAACGCTGCCGCCAGATGTGCCTTGGAGCGCCAGCCAATGAAGACCGAACGGTCGAGCCACGATCGCGGCCATTGTTACAAGCGCTCTACCCGTCCTACGAATTTGAAGGGTCAAGCTTCGCGTCAGCCGCCCTTTGTAGCCGCCCGCTTGCCTTCCTCTTGCGCCTTCACAAAAGCCGCCAACACCGCGTTGATACGTGTCTGATACCCCGGTCCAAGCGCCTTAAACCAACGCAACACAGACCGATCGAGACGGATATGAACGTCTTTCTTCGGCTCCGGAACGCCGAGAATGATGGTTTTCTCCCATCCCTCCCATAACGGCCCTGAGTCCTCATCAGCCTGACGTTCGACCTCTTCCTGCGGTGTCGCGTCAACCTTGGCCCAATCTGTCTCGCTTGGCAGCTTCGCCAGTTGCTCACTGGTATAACGCACGTAACGTTCTTTCTTCGCCACGTCTTGCCCTCCGCATCGAAATAACCCGACGGCTGCCGTCGCGGTCCGTCCAGACAACAGCCACATACCGCCCATCCAACAAACCGACGCTTACAGATCGCGTCTCATCACCGCGTGGGGACAGATAGGTATAGAGCGGCCGCCCGTCGAAGAAACGCTGTGCATCCCTAAAGTCGAGCTGCCGTTCAGCCAGCGTCCGAAGGCGCTTTTCCTCGGTCCACTCGAACTCGATGAGCATATGTATCCATGAATGTGGATACAGTCAAGCACTAACTCACCGCGCCGCGTTCAACCGCCGCTCATACCACTGCACTAACATCGTCGTCGGAAACAGCAGCGCAAAATACACCAGGGCCACCACCGTGTAGGTCTCTAACGGACGATAAGTATCCGCAGTGATCAACTGCCCTTGATACAATAAATCCGGCACCGCAATCGTCGACACCAAAGACGTATTTTTCAACTGGGTTATCGACTGGTTCATAAATGGCGGGATCATCCGCCGCATCGCCTGCGGCAAAACCACATGCCGCATCATCGGCCAGGCGCGTAGCCCGAGCGCCCGCGCCGCATCCCACTGACCGCGCTCAATCGAGACGATGCCGCCGCGGAAAATCTCAGCGTAGAACGCGCCGGTGTAGAGCGAAAGCACCAAAACTGCCGCTACGGTCGCCGGAATCTGCAAACCCAAAATCACCGGCAGCGCGTAGTAAAACCAAACAATCTGCACTAACAGCGGCGTACAGCGAAAGGCCTCGATATATGCCACGAGTGGGATGTTCACCAGGCGCGAGCGTGACAACCGACCTAGCCCAACCAGCAGCCCCACCAGCAGCCCAAGCAATACCGAAGCAAAAGTGAAACCCAGCGTAACACCCACGCCGACTTCAAAAAGCCGCAGATAACGCCAAAGAAATCCGAAACTCCACTCGTAACCCATGGGGCCTCAGAAGCTAAGCTGCGAAGGAATATCTTCCGGCTTTGCGCCCACCATCTGTAGACCCTCAATCATCCATTCGCGTATCTGACCAATACCGCGATTGTAATCGACCCAAGCGTTCACCACGTCGGCAAAACGCGTGTCCCCGTCACGGCGCATACCGCAACAGCTCGGCAACGCAACAACCGGGCTCTGAAGCAGGTGGTACGGCCCCAACTCCGGATTTTTGGCAACCGCAGAAATACCCAAAAGTGCCGCAAGAACATCGACATCCACCCTGCCTGATTGTAGAGCCAGAATACAATCATCGCGTGTTTTAAAGGCCGTAATTTGTGCCTTGGGTGCAAAGCGCCGCGCCGCCGTCTCATGCACAGACCCCAGATCGACAGCCACGCGGATATCAGGCTTGTTGATGTCTGACCAATCGGCCGGAGCGAAACCTTTCTTCGCAATGCAGCCAAAGGGCTGCATGATGACCGGGTGCGTGAAAGCAATCGACAAAGCCCGCGCCGGCGTGGGGTTCAGCGCGAATGCCAGATCAACCTTGTTCGACTGAAGATCGAGCACAGAATTGCCATAGGTGGATTCGAGATATTCCAACTTCGCGTCAAACACCTTGGCAATATCAAGCGCCATGGAAATCGACGCGCCTGACCAAGCGCCTGTGGCGAGATCTTTCCGAAAATATGGCAACTCTCCCGGCAGCACCGCGATGCGCAGCACCTTCGTGCGTTGAATGCGCTCAAACGTGGTCTCTGTCCCGCTGCTTTGGGCATGCGCCGAACCGATCATGAAAGCAGCGGGCAAAGCGGCGGTAGCCGCAGCAAAACCGCGGCGAGATACATTATTCACGAGCAAACACCTCCCAGACTTCGTCATATGCCAAGATACGCGGCACGCACCCCGGCATCCCCCGCCACCACGGCAGCCGGGCCGGTCATCACCACACGCCCGGTCTGTAAAACATAGGCGCGGTCAGCAATCTCCAGCGCTTCAGCCAAGCGCTGCTCCACCAGCAGAATGGTCATGCCGAGATCACGTATGCGCTGGATCGCCGCGAAAATATCATCCACCAAACGCGGCATAATCCCCTGGCTCGGCTCATCGAGCATAAGCAAACGCGGTTGTGTCATCAGTGCCCGGCCAATTGCCAGCATCTGTTGCTCCCCGCCAGAAAGCGTCTCCGCCCGCTGCCCCAAACGTTCACGCAGCCGGGGAAACAGCGTGAACACCAGGTCCAGCGGGGCAAAACGGTTCTCTGTTCCCCGCTTGGCATAAGCACCCAGCCGCAGATTATCCTCAACCGACAGCCGCGGAAACAACCGCCGCCCCTCCGGCACCAAGCCAACCCCCATGCAGGTAATGCGGTGAGCCGGCACGCGGCGCAGCGCCTGCCCGTCAAAGGTAATCTGCCCGTCAGTGCTGACTTGCCCGGCGATGGCTTTCAACAGCGTGCTTTTGCCAGCGCCGTTGGCGCCAACCACCGCAACAATCTCGCCCTGTGCAACCTCTAACGATACACCCTGTAACGCCTTCAAACCCCGATACGAGGCCGAAACGTCCTTAAGCTGCAACATAACGATCGCCCAAATAAGCCCTGATAACCTCGGGGTTTCGCACCACGTCCGTCGGCTTACCAACCGTCAGCACGCGCCCCAAATTCAGCACCACAGCATCGTCAATCAACGGCAGCAGCACTTCCATCACATGCTCCACCATGACAACCGTCACCCCGTTGCGGCGCACATCGCGAATCAACTGCACACCCGCCTGCGCTTCCGTCGGTGTCAGACCGGTCAACATCTCATCGAGCAGCAGCACAGTAGGGTTGGTTGCCAGCGCGCGTGCGACCTCCAACCGGCGCTTCTCCGGCGGGGTGAGCGAATGCGCCGGCGTGTCGGCACGGGCGCCAAGACCGCATATATCGAGCGTATGCAACGCATGACGTGCCGCCTCCCGCGCCCGGTTGATGTGGCTAAAGGCGCCAACCATGACGTTTTCCAATACGCTCATCGAGTCAAAGCTGCGAACCACCTGAAAGGTGCGGGCAACACCAGCCCGCGAACAAGCCACAGGCCCGAGCCCGGAAATACGCTTCCCACGCAGGCGTATTTCCCCCTTATCCGGCGTAACCTCTCCCGAGATGCTGTTAAACAGTGAGGTTTTGCCCGCTCCATTCGGCCCAATGAGCCCAAGGATGGCACCCTCTTCAACATTGAAGGTTATATCAACATTGGCTGCTACGCCGCCAAATGATTTGCTGACCCCATCAACTTCAAGCAGCGTCGCCACGTCGCCTCCGCAACTTTGCTTGGCCCGGCCAGACAAACAGGCTCACCAAACCGGCTGGTCGTGCCAAAGACACAGCCATAATCAGCGCGCCGTAAAACATCAGATCAACCCCCCGGCCCGACCCGCCAAGATAGCTGCGCAACAACTCACTGACCGGCGTCAACACCGCCGCACCCAGCAACGGCCCCCACAAAGTGCCCACCCCGCCGAGCACAGCCGGGAGCGCAATCAAAATCGACAATGTGCCGCTCATCATACTTTCGGGGTCGAGATAGCCGACATATTGCGCGTAGATCGCACCGCCTATTCCAGTGAGAAGCCCACTCAACGCCGCCGCCAGCATCTTGCTCGGGAAAATGCGCACCGCGAGACTACGCGCGGCCACCACATCATCCTTCACGGCACGCCACGCAAACCCGTAGCGCGAACCCTCCACGACCCAAGCGATGAACCAGCATGCCGCCGCATAAATCAGCGCCGCGTAGTGGAAAGGGAGTTTGCTGGTGCGGAACTGCAAAGCAATCAAGCTCTCGCCCTTGAAAGGGATGTACAGCCCGTTGGCGCCACCGACAAAATCCCAATTGAGAAACAGCAAATACCCAATCTCGCCGATCACAACGGTGGCAATGGCATAATAATGCCCGCTGAGCCGAAAACATGGCCACCCCACCAGCAGCGCCGCCATCGCCCCGAAGGCGCCGCCGACAAACATGCCAAGCGTCGGTGGAATACCCAGACGCAGGTACAACAAGGTCGACACATACCCGCCAATACCGAAGTAAAGCGCGTGCCCAAGCGATATTTGCCCGCAATACCCGCCCAAAATGTTCCAGGCTTGCGCGAGCCCAGCGAAAAGAAGCGTCAAGATAATCAGGTTCTGCGTATAGACGTCATGGATCGGCAGCGGCAGCAGACCCAACGCGACGATTAACACAGCCCCAAGAATGAGGGCGTGTTGGCGGCGGCGGATTGTGGCGCTATGGCCAAGGCGCAAGGAAACCGGGGCCGTCAGTTCCATCAGATCGTTCCGAACAGCCCGCGTGGGCGCAGCATCAGCACCAGGAGGTAAACCGCATAAACCCCCACTTGCTTCAAAGAAGGTTCTAGAAACAGCGCCGTCATGGCTTCAACCAACCCAATCAGCAAGCCTGCCACAAGCGCGCCCAGCAGACTGCCGAATCCGCCAAGTGCGACCGTGACATAGGCAATCAGCGCAAAATTGGCGCCGACATTGGGCGAGATGTAGTAAAATCCAGCCAACAACGCGCCCGCCACGCCCACAGTCGCGGCGCCAAGCCCCCAACCCAAAGCAAAAATCTTATTACGATCGATGCCAATCAGCGCCACGGCGTCACGATCTTCCCGTGTTGCTTCCAGTGCCTTACCAAACTCCGTGCGTGAAATGAGGAGCAACCCAGCGAAGGCAATCAGGCTCGCAATACCGGCGGCCATTTGCGGCAGCGGCACGAACAAACCAAACAAGTGGAGGGTTCGATCACCCAGCAACGAGCCGGAAATACTGCGAAAATCGCCGCCAAAGACAAACTGCACGGCGCCACGCAGAAAAATCGCCAGCCCGAAGGTCACGAAAATCTGCACCATCCCGCGATTGAACTGCACGCTCAGCGCCCGCGCGATCAGACCGCGGTAAATCGCCACGCCCAAGCCGAACAGCAGAATGGCAACCAGCGGCAGTTGCAGCAGCGGGTCGAGCCCGGTGGCTTGGAAAATCACGAAGGTTGCAAACATCGCCACCATGAGCAACTCGCCATGGGCAAAGTTCACCACATCCATCAGGCCAAAAATCAGGCTCAGCCCGGCGGCCACCAGCGCGTAGATTAAGCCCATCAGCAGGCCGCTTAAAGCGACCTGCGCCACCACATGAAACGTCATGGAACTCAGATAACTTACTTAACGTTCCAGACGGGTTTAACGGTCGCCACATCATCCGGCCAAACGGTATGATACACACCGTCTTTCACCTGCATGATCACCGGGGTGCCGAGTATATTTTGCCCGGTCTCATCAAACTTGATCCCCTTCCACGGCATCAGGGTCTGATCCCCGGGAATGTTCGTCGCGATGAGCGCCTTGCGGATATCTTCAGGCTTGGTCGAACCCGCGCGATCAATAGCGTCAGCCAAGACCTGCAAGCCAACGATTTCGCGCGCGGCGGCATCAGACAACGGTCGCCCAGCCAAGGAGCTATAAAGCGCGTTGAGTGGCGCAATCACCGGGCGGCTGGCAGTGGCATCGAGCGAGAAACTAGAGCGGCTCAACACGCCATCAGCCAGCGGCCCGACGGCATTAAGAAAGTTTGGCTCAAGAAAACCGGCATCCTGCGCGATGATCGCCCCAGGCTTATAGCCCAGATCGTTCATCCCTTTGACCATGAGAATAGCGTCACTGGTATAGGACGATGGCAACACAACGTCGGCGTTAGCGGCCTGCAGACGTTGTACTTCCGTCGATAGCGAGGGGCTGCTCGCGCGATAGCGAATATCGCCGACAACTTTAATGCCCGCGGCTTCTGCGAGTTTCTTTTGAACGGCAGAACTGTCACTTCCGAACAGCGTATCTTCATAGATAACCGATACGCTCTTAGCGGGGTGCCCGGTCTTGATACCCATATCCTTAATGAACTGGAACATCACCTCACTGAACATCTCATCATGCGGCGTGGTGCGAAAAATCCACTTCAAACCACGGCGAGTAAGCGTCGGTGACGAGTTATCAGCAGACAGATACGGGATCTCATAGCGATCCGTCACTTGTGAGATGGTGGCAGCGGTTGAGCTCTGATAGCTGCCAATAATCGCCACAACATGCTCTTGGGTGATCAGCCGTTCCGCCTCAGCGCGGGCTTTTTGCGGATCGCCTTGATGATCAGCAAAGATGATCTTGATCTTCGCACCGCCCATATGCGGCAGGCCGCCGCCCTTGCCGAGCAGACCGGGAATATTGTGATTGCCATTGATGACATCGGCTTCAACCGTCAATGCGGTTTTCGCGTCGAGCCCTGCCTGGCTCCCGCCCCCGGTGAGCGGATAGATCGCGCCGATCAAGACATCATCCGCAGCTTGCGCGGCACTGGCCGCAAATAGCAGCGCAGACGCCGCAAGGAGTACCAAGCGTATCATAAGTTGAGGACCTCGCGGAGATGGAATCATATGAGACTTCGAAGCATGTCTCGTGCCACGAGAAACGGCAGCGCAGCGAACGAAGGTTGCTCCCGCACACAAAGAATTTATCCAGCGTGTGGGCAATAACCGTTGCTCACTCAAAGGGCTGAAACAATCCCATCCAACCCTGTTATTGCGTCAGCAAAGCAGATGGGGCGAACGACGGGGATCGAACCCGCGACAACTCGGACCACAACCGAGCGCTCTACCAACTGAGCTACGTCCGCCATATCAGGGTCAGCATCTGAAGCGCCGGCTTTAAGACGATCACCCCGCCGCCGTCAACGGCGTTGCGAACGCACCCGCGAAATGCGCTCTCAACCGCGCCACGGCTGCATCCAACACGGACTCCGTCTTGCAGAATGCAAAGCGCGCATAATGCCGGGGTCCTTCCGATTCATAGAACGCTGACAACGGGATAGCGGCTACGCCCGCATGCTCCGTGATGTGTTTGCAAAACGCTAAATCATCCCCCGCGAAGCCAAGCGGGGTGAAATCTGTGGTGATGAAATAGCTGCCTTGCGTCGGCAACACGCCGAACCCGATGGCGCCAAGCCCCGCCGCCAGCCGATCGCGTTTCGCCGCCAAACCTTCGGCCAGACACGTGAAATAAGTGTCGTCTTTTGCCAACCCCACCGCAACCGCCCGTTGTAGGTTCGGCGCCGTCGCAAAGGTGAGGTTTTGGTGCGCCTTTGCGACCAAGCGCGCCAGAGACGCATCGGCGCTGACATAGCCGATCTTCCAACCCGTCAGACTAAACGTTTTGCCGGCGCTGCCAATGCGCAGGCAGCGCTCCCGCAGACCCGGCAAGCTCATCAACGGAATATGGCGCCAGCCATCAAAGGTCAGATGCTCATAAACCTCGTCACAGACCGCATAGGCATCATGACGCTGCAAAAGATCGCCGATAAACGCCAATTCCGCGGCCGTGAACACTTTGCCATTCGGGTTCATCGGCGAATTCAGCACAATCGCTTTGGTGCGCGGACCAAACGCAGCGGCCAGCTCAGCGCGCGGCAATTCCCATTTCGGCGGCGTTAGCCGCACCAGCCGCGGCACCGCCCCGAGCATACGCACAACCGGCAAATACGTATCATAAACCGGCTCAATCAGCACGACCTCGTCGCCGGGATCGAGAAGCGCCATCAACGACGCGGTAATCGCTTCCGTCGCGCCGGAAGTGACCACGACTTCTGAAGCAGGGTCGATAGAGATACCGTAAAAACGCTGATTGGCGGCGGCCACCGCCTCACGCAATTCGGCCAACCCGGTGAGCGGCGCATATTGATTACGCCCATCCCGTAGGGCGGCAACGGCTGCCTCCACCACATCAGTCGGCCCGTCTGTATCAGGAAACCCCTGCCCGAGATTGATGGCGCCGTGCTGCACTGCCAAAGCAGACATAACGGT
>Ga0116231_10014324_pt1 | contig 10703 bp, 4 predicted proteins | sample S1TSphgellanicum_2_FD_89695 | JGI IMG/M metagenome (GOLD analysis project Ga0116231, IMG submission 89695) | Host-associated microbial communities from peat moss isolated from Minnesota, USA - S1T2_Fd - Sphagnum magellanicum MG | ecosystem: Host-associated > Plants > Peat moss > Unclassified... | reverse complement strand
GGCTTGCATGGCTTTGACGGCGGACTCGGCTGCGGCGAAGTCTCCCAGGCGGGCAAGCCCGACGATGCCGTCTTCGTCCCTGGGGTCGGGGGGCACGGTGCGGATCGCGCGCATGCCGTCCGCGACGTCTCCTCCTTCGACAAGATTCGCGCCTTCGTTCCAGAGCAGACCGTCGGCCCGGTCGGACATATCCTGTTGGCGCAGCAGGGCTACGCATTGCGTCAGCAGCCGTTGCGCATCGGCGAAGCGGCCCTCGGCCGTGGCGATCTGCAATTCCGTCATGCGGAGATACACGGCATCGGGGTGCGCCGCGCCCCAATCGATCTGCTTCTGGATGAGCGCGGCATCGCGGAGGACATAGGCGGACTCCAGGTAGTGCCCGCGGACGTTGTCGCCGTCGAGGCCTTTGGCGATGGCGCGTTCCAGGGTGGCGATGGCCGCTTTGGGGTCGCCGGCCATGCGCTGCTCAAAGGTGAGATTGGTGTACACTCCCTGCACGTCCGGGCGCAATTCCAGGGCGTGCAGGTCGGAGAGGAGCGAATCGGCATTCTGGCCGAGGTCTCGCTGAACGGTGGAAAGCCCGGTCCACGCGGGTCCGGAGCGGGGATACATCTGAGTCCAGTTGCGATAATTGCGTTCCGCTTCGTAGAGATTTTGGGTTGCGGTGGAGTGGTAGAGGGCGATGATGGCCAATCGGACCGGCTCGCTGGCCGAGTCGCGCAATTGAAATGCTTTGGTGATGGCGACGCGTTCGGCGGCGAACTCGTTGCTGCTGAACTGATAGGCAGCGAGGCTGAAATAGGCGCCGGCGAAGTTGGGGTCGGCCGCGATCGCGTTCTTCAGCAGGGCGATGGCGTCGGTATATTTCCCCTGGCCGCCTAGGACGATGGCCTGGCTATAGTCCTTGAGGGCCTGAAGAGAGGGGGTATTTTCGGGGAAAAGCGGCGTATCGAAGCGGGCGAGGCTGCGGCGGGACTCGCCGAGCTTTTGGCGGAGGGTTTGTGCGAGTCTGTCGATGTTTTGGGGCAGTTCCTCCGGAGTCGCAACTTCCCGCTTGGCTTCGGCGAGGACAGCGCCATTGACGCAACCGGTGGCCTGCTCGGTGACCAGAAAATGCCGCCCGATGCGGGCGAGGGTGCCATGGAGGACGGCCTGGCTGTTGGTGCGTTCGCAGACCTCGCGCGCGATGGCCGGAGACATGGGGTCGTCCGGTTTGCGCATCATGGCGGCAAGCGTGGTGCGGACGCGGGAGGGAGAGACGATGGAGACAAAAGGGCTTTGCGAGAGATCGATGCGCAGGGCGTCGACCAGAGCACGATCCAAAATGGCGTCCCCGGTGCTTCCGTCCATGGGGGTGAGGACGACGTCGATTGGCGCGCCGCCGGTGCGGTCGAGCCAGCGCTGCCAGCCATACCAGCCGAGAACGGCGAGCACGACGGCGGTGAGAAAGCCTGCGCCGATCCAGAGCGGCCGGGAGATTTTTCGCTTTCGACTGTTGGAGGCGAACTGGCCGGCTGGCGCGGAAATCAATTCCTCTTCTTCGATGGTGATTTGCGTGATGGACTCGGTCGCATTGACGAAGATCCGGTTGGGGGCGGTTTCCGAGGGGCCGGCCTGGGACTCGGTCTGGAACTCATTCTGGGACTCGGCCGGGGGCTCGGCGACAACGGTGGCCGCGAAGCGATAGCCGCGCCCTGGAACGGTTTCGATGATTTTTGTTCCCGATGGGTGTCGCGAGAGGGCTTTGCGCAAGAGGAAGATGTGTTGGGTGAGATTGCTCTCTTCCACGAACTGATCGGGCCAGAGGGCCAGCATCAGCTCTTCTTTGGGCAGAACGCGATCTCGATGTTCGACCAGAAGAAGCAACAAATCGAAGGTTTTCCGGCTGATCAGGATCGGCTCATTCCGCCACTCAAGCCGCCATCGCGCGGGGTCAATCCCATAGCCTTCAAATTGGATGGTGCGGTTTGTTTTCAGTGTCATAGCGAGATCTGGAGGAGCTTGAACTGGTTTTCGGTGGCGTTTGCGAGGCAATCGATGCGCGTAGGTGGGGCGAGTCGATGGCCCCGGCTCAGCACGGCCGCGGAGGCGCTCGTCTGGCGCAAGCATACCAAAGGCTCGGAGAAAGCCCTAGCGATTCGAGGCGGGTTGGGAGCGGAGCGGGGAATGCGACGGCTAGAGTCTGTTACGAAACTCCCGGGTCCTTTTAAAAGAGCGCTTCCTTCGGGGAGCGTTCTTTGTTTTGGGTGTTGGATTGGATCAGGCTGGGTTGAGTTGGCGGGTGAACTTCACCGCCCCGAGGACTTTGATCATCCGTTTGAGGTTGTAAGCCATGATGGCGAGGCTGATTTCGGTCTGCGCGCCGCCAGTTCCGCGCAACAATAGGCGTGGGTTTCCGAAGATGTGGTATTTAAGAACGGCGAAGGGAAGCTCGACGGTAGATCGTCGGAGCCTCATCGCTTCCGGGGTGGCGCGCTGGTGCATGCGGTTTAGCGCATCCTCATCCAGCAGCCGGGTCAGAATGCGAGCTGAGCTCTGTGTGCAACGGGTCTTCATCGCGCAGCCACCGCAGTCAGTTGCATCGGCGCGATAGACGACGGCCTTGTCTTGGCGATGAAGTTGCTTGCGCCGTATGGTCTTGTTCGCAGGGCAGAGATAGGTGTCAGTCTCCGGCTGATAGCGAAACTGCTCACGGCCAAACAACGTGCCGTCGCCCTGGTTGTTGACGGCGCGCTTGACAGGCACATGTGGCAGGATGCCTGCTGCCTCGCAGCGTGCCGCATGCTCGCCGTTGGCGTAGCCGGCGTCGGCCACGACCTGCGATCTCTCGGCGCCGAGCGCCTTCTTCGCAGCTTCTGCCATCGGCTGCAACTGCACGTTGTCTCCTGCCTCCAGCGTGACGGCATGGGCGACGATCAGCGCGTGCTCGGCATCAACTGCGGTCTGCACGTTGTAGGCTGGGGCATTGGTCCTGGCCACCGGCATGAAGCGCGCCTCCGGTTCGCGATGCCGCTTCAGCTTCTCCAAGACAGACTGTACCGCGGAGGGATCGATAGCAGCCAGTTGCTCTTCGTCGGCCTTCTCCATGCTGTCCAGGTAGCGTTCCAGCGCCTGCCGTTCACGCACGCTGTCGGCGCTGGAGACGGCGCGGAACTTGGTGCCATCAATGGCAACCCGCTCCCCACGAATCAGGCCGCAGCTCTGCGCAAACCGTACTAACTGCGCTCCTGCAGCCGTAACCGCCTCCCGATGCATCCGCCGGAACTCGGCAATGGACTTGTGGTCCGGATAGAGCCGGCCCAGCAACCACATCAACTCCACGTTGCGGCGGCACTCGGCTTCCAACCTTCGCGAGGACCGGATCGTGTGTAAATAGCCATACAGATACAGCTTCAGCAGGTCGCGTGGGTCATAACCTGGACGGCCCGTCTCCGCGGCTTCGGATCGCTCGAAGCCCAGCTCACTCATCGCCAGACCTTCCACAAACGCGTCAATCACACGACACAGATGATCGGGCGGAACAAGATCATCCACCACCACCGGAAAAAGTGTTCCCTGACTGCGCCCATCCCCTCGGATATATCCCATAAACGAAGATGCCCTCGCTCTCGCAAGGGCATCTTCTCATCTATTCAGGCAAACCGGAAGAGTTTCGTAACAGACTCGCTAGGAGGGCTCTCCGGCGGCAGATTGTACGACTAGCGGTGGTGGTAGAAGGGCAGAACGATCATCCAGGCAAAGCCCATGGCGGCGAGCAATGCGAGGGCGAGCAGGGCGTAGAGGACGAAGAGATTGGGCCCTTTCGGTTCGGGGCCGTCCTCGTCGGCAGTGTTGGGTCTCAAGTCGAGGTTACTCATATTTAAGCGACTCCACGGGATCCATCTGCGCGGCGCGGGTGGCGGGGACGGTGCCGAAGATGACGCCGACGACGACCGAAACCAGCAGCGCGGCCACGATCGACCAGGGCGAGATGGGGATCTCGTAATCGGTGAAGATGCGGACGGAAAGCGGCAGGGCGAGTCCGATGAGGGTGCCGACCGTGCCGCCGACGAGCGAAATCATGACGGCTTCCGTCAGAAACTGGAGCTTGATTTCTCGCGAGGTGGCTCCCAGGGCTTTGCGGATGCCGATCTCGCGGATGCGGGCGCGGACGTTGGCCAGCATGATGTTCATGATGCCGATGCCGCCGACGGCGAGGGTGACCATGGCGACGGCGATCAGGACCGCAGTCAGGCCGGTGGCGATCTGGTTGGCGGTGGTGAGGACGGCTTTCATGTCCTGGGTTTTGTAGACGGAGTTGGGCTTGTGGCGGCCCTTTACGATGCGCAGGATCTCCTTGGTGGCGTCGGGAACGTCGTCCATGCTGCGCAGCGAGAAGTAGATTTGCTTTACGTTGTCGGTGCCGGTGAAGTAGCGGGCGACGGAGTAGGGGACGAGGATGGTGTTGTCGGTCAGCTCGGAGTTGCCAAAGTCGTCGACGCTTTCGCGGAAGGTTCCGATGATGGTGAAGGGGATGCCGCTGATTTGGAAGTCGCGGCCCACGGCGGCGTCTGAGCTGCCGAACATCTCCTTGGCGAAGGGGATGGTGACGACGGCGCAGTGGATGTGCTGGCTTTCATCCTGGTCGTCCATGAAGCGGCCGTCGGTGACGATGAGGTTGCGCACGCGCTCGTAGTCCGGGACGACGCCGAGGACGAGCGTGTCTTTGACGATGCCGCCGCCGAAGCTGATGCGGTCGTGCATTTCGAGGATGGGCGAGGAGTACATGACGCTGGGCACCTGGACGTCGACGGCGCGTTCATCGTCCCGCGTGAGGTAGTCGTTATAGACGGCGCTTTCGGTTCCGGTGGCACCTCCGCCGGAGTATTCCAGTTCGACGAAATTGGTGCCGATTTTCTCGAGCAGCCCGAGGGCGTAGCTGCGGCCGGTGAGGCCGATGGTCACAACCAGGATGACGGAGGCCGAACCGATGACCATGCCCAGGGCTGTCAGCGCAAAGCGCGCTTTGCTGGAGCGGAAGCTGTCGATAGCCAGACCGATGGTTTCTTTGAAAGCAATGGTGCGGTGGGCGCTGCGCAGGGTGCGGGCAAAGGAGTCCTGGCGGGCCTGCTCGCGCGCCTTTTGCTGGGCGGTGACTTGCGCGGCGGTTGCGGGGGCGGCAACTGGCTGCTCCTGCCTGGGTTCGCCGGTTTGTAGGGTCTGGCTCATGCTTGGGTTGATTCGTTCTTAAGTTTGGATGCTTACGGCGTGGAACGGCTTCTGAAAGCTTGCTGGAATATCGAACCCGGCTGTCCTTAGCTTACCCGCTTGCGCTCAATGGAGCCGTTGCGTTTGCCTAGGCTTGGTGTGATCGGGGGCTGAATGAGTTGTGCCCTTTCACAGAGCTTTCAAGACTTTGTTCGGCATGCCTCGATGCCTTCCTGCTTCCTCCGAAAGAGCTGCCGGCGTGGCAGGGATCGGATTACTGCCGACTCACGTACTTGTCGAGCCACTTGAGTTCTTCGCGCACTTTGATGTAGCCGTGCCAGGGATTGCGGCCGAGGCCGTGGCCTTCGCCGGGGAAGACGAGGAAGCTGTGTTCGATGCCTAACTGTTCGAGGGCGCGTTCGAGGGTGACGCCTTCTAGATAGCTGACGCGCACGTCGGATGAGCCCTGGACGATGTGCGTCGGCGTTTTGACGCGATTCATGCGGAAAAGTGCTGCTTCGCTTTGGTAGATTTCTGGGGTTTCCCAGGGTTTTCCGTTGAGATACCAGGCGTCGTCGAAGGTGACGTCGTCGTTGCCCCAGTTGGCGGCGTGTTCGACGGCTCCGGCGCCGGTGACGGCGGCTTTGAAGCGGGTGGTTTCGGTGATGAGCCAGTTGGTCATGTAGCCGCCGTAGCTGTATCCGCCGATGGCGAGGCGGTTGGGGTCGGCGAGGCCGTCTTTGACCAGCGCGTCGACGCCGGCCAGGATGTCTTCGCCGGGTTTGGAGACCAGGTGCGGGGCGATTTGCAGCATGAAGTCGTCGCCGTAGCCGGAGGAGCCGCGGTAGTTAGGGCGGAAGACGAGCCAGCCGTCGGTGGCGGCCATGGTGGCCCAGTCATACCAGTCGGCACCGAAGCGGTTGCCGTCGGCGTCGGCTGGGCCGCCGTGGATCAAGGTCAACAGGCGCAGGCGTTTGGCCTGGGGCGTGTTGGGATGGACGCCGATGGGGTAGATGAGCACGCCTTCCACCGCGACGCCGTCTTTCGATTTCCAGGTATAGGGCTGCCAGTCGGGTTGGGCGCGCTGGGCGAAGATGGGGTCGAAATGGGTCAGTGGCGTGAGCTGGTCGGGATGGAGGGCGTCGGCGGCGAGGTAGACCTGGCCGGGATGATTGATGGAGGAGAGGCGCACGAGCAAGCCGCTGCCGGATTTGGGCGCGGAAAAACCGGCGTAGGTACCGGGCTGGCCGGGGAGTTTGGTAACTTTGGCGCCTTCTACGAGGTAGATTTGCTGTTCGATGCCTTTGAGGCCCAGGCCGAGCAACTGGCCGGTGGGGAGAAAATCGAAGTCTTCGAGGGAGCCCTGGAACTCCGCGCCCAGGCGCTCGATTTTGCCGTCTTCGGGATTCAGGCGGTAAAGGCGGCCTTGGACGTCGCGGTATTTTCCGTCGAGCGAGCCGCCGGCGGCGTGCACAGCGAAGTGCAGCCATTGGCCGTCGGGAGACCAGCGCAGGCCGGCCTCCAAGGCGTTGTTGTGGGTGATCTGGCGGGGATCGCCGCCGGCTGCGGGGACGAGGAAGATTTCGGTGTCGCCGGGGTTCTCCATGCGGCGGCTGACGGATTGCGTCAGGAAGGCGACTGTCTTTCCGTCCGGCGAGGGGGCGATTTCTCCGATCGAGAGCTTGCTTCGAGCGAGAATCTGCGCGGTTGCGGGCAAGGGAAGCGCCGCGTCGCCCGATTTCTCGGTGTCGGCTTTGGCGCTGTCTGGCTTGGCGGCGTCTTTGGACGGGTGGGCTGGGGGATGGGCGGAGGTTGCGGCGAGCGAAGATGCGATTGGAAGGGCCAGCAGCAGATCGCCGCGCTCCTGCTCGCGCCAGCGAATCACGTCCTTCCAGTTTTCCTTGTCCTTGTCTGCCTGGTCGGGGGTGAGGGGGGTGGTGGTGGAGAGGAAGATGGTCTTGCCGTCGGAGGACCAGGCGAAGGCGTTGACGTCGAGTTTTTCGCGATAGAGGGGCTGGGCTTCGCCGCCATCTTTGGCGATGAGCCAGATGCGGGTGGTTTTGTCGTCGTCGTCGCCGGCACGGGCGTTTCGGTCCTTGGCTCGGCCTTTGCTTTCGCCGGAGCCGGAGTCCAAGTCGTCGTCGCTGGCGCTGCCGACGACGGGCCGGTCGGAGAGGAAGGCGATCCATTGGCCGTCGGGGCTCCACTGGGCGTCTTCGTCGCTGCCGGAGTCGGTGAGGGCGCGCAGGCCGTGGTTGGCTTTCCAGAGCCAGAGGGTGTGGCGGTAGGCGCTGGATTTCCAGTCGGCGTATTCAGTGCCGATGACCGCGGCTGTGCCGTCGGGAGAGAGGCGCGCGCCGGCGATTTCGGTCGTGTTCAGGAACTCATCGAGCGTGATGGGCTTCATGGAGGATTGACTGGCTTGCGAAAGAGCCAATAAAGGCAACGCCGAGAAGGCGAACGCGGCCACCCTGCGCAGGGAAACAGTGGGAAGAATCATGCGAGAAACAAAACCTCAAAGCTTGGCTGAGCGGACTCTGACTTCCACTCTACAACCCCAGTATGGCCCTGAACGGAAAAACGCCGGGGGAGCGGTGCTCCCCCGGCGCGAGTTGACGATGGATTGGGGTTGGCGGCGCTTAGTATTCGAAGCGCAAACCAAACTGCATCCGGCGGAAGTTGCTGGCGCCGGGCAGCGTGGATCCGTACGCCCCTAGCGTGCCGCCGGTGAGTCCGGCGGCGATGCTGAAGGCGTCGAAGCGGTTGGTGTTGGTTACGTTATAGACTTCGCCGTCGAACTTGAGTTTGCCCACTTCGCCGAGGCTCCAAACCTTGCTGAGCGTATTGTCGATGTCGAAGTACCCATCGCCGCGGAAGGCATTGCGCATGCCGGCTTCGCCTGGGTAGGGCAGACGCACCAGGGCGGTGCCGCTCTCCACGCTGTTGCTGATGGCTCTTGGGTTGTCGAAGACCTGTTCCGATCCGGCGCTATAGTCGTAGTGTTTACGCATCTTTACGTAAGAGGTTCTCACGCCGTAACCCTCCAACTGCCAGTCGGTCGTCCAGCCTGGCTCATAGAGAGAAAAGGGCAGTCCGCTGGTCCATCGGAACAGACCACCCACCGTCCAACCGCCCAGGAAGGCGTCAATGACCGGATTGGCGTTGCCCAGGAACTGCTTGCCGCGGCCCACCGGGAGCACGTAGACCGTATCCCCGTTGACCAAGTGACGGGTGTCGAAATCCGACACAGCTTTGTTAAGCTTCGGATTCCAACTGTTCTGGATGGCCGAGCCGCCGGCGTTATCGCCAGAGAACTCATTGCCGCGCTCAGTTCCCGAGTTCATGTCCAGCGACTTCGACAGGGTGTAGCTCAGGTCCATGCTGACGCCGTGGCTGGTGGGGTGGCGCAGTGTGGCCTGGAGCGCATTGTAGGAGCTGGTGCCGATCGTTGCCCAGGCGTAGAGCGAGGAGAACTGGCTTTGCCAGAACTTGCTAAGGCCATTTTGGCAGTAGCCGCCGTATCCGCAAAAGTAGTCGATATCGGCCAGAGAGGTCGTCTCGCCCTCGCTGTAGCGGTAAGGCGCCCATTCGTTGTTATAAGCGCCGTCGGTGGCTGTTTCACCGGCATAGTCTAGGTTGGCCATCTGCGGAAAGACGTGTTCGAAGTAGGGAATCGTCGGTACATGGACGGGTGCTGTGGCGTTGTTGCACCCGCTGTAAACGCCGCAGTAAGCTCCGTCGTGCCCGTCGACCTGTTTCGAGAGTTGAGCACCAGCGGCAAAGTAGGTTCCGCCGCCTTGCGGATCGTTGAAGTTCACAGGCTCGGCCAGATCGAGTTGTTGCAGCAGATGGCGCCCAAGCCGGCCCACATAGGCCTCCTCGAACAGGAATCCGCCGGGAAGTTCTCGCTGGAAGGAGAAGTTGAAGGCCTCGGAGTAGGGGGTCTTCAGGTCATTGTCGGTGCCGAAGTTGATGCCGAAGAGGCCGGGCGGCGTATAAGGAAAGCTGGCTGTGGACGGCGCGGCGGAACCGAGCGGAATGGCGGGAATGTTGGTCGGGCCGGTAAAGCGCGGCGATCCCACATACTTGCCGCCCGTCGTGTAGCTATACACGCCGGCTGGATTGGTCAGCGAAGTGCTCAGACCGAACGACGCCTCGGCGCTGAGAGCCGCGGCGATCGCTTCGCCGTAGTGGTCGTAATACATGCCGGCGCCGGCGCGGATCGAGGTCTTAGGATTGGGCGACCACACTGCGGAAAGCCGGGGCGCTAAATCTGTTTTGCTCTTGGGCCAGTAGCCGGGCCGCTTGTTCGCCTTGCCCGCTGGCGCAAATTCCAGGTTCGGTTCGTAAACCTGCCCCTGTGCCGCAGCGGTGCCGCGTTCGAGGAACCATTTGTTGGTGTCGATTGTCGGCGTAATCTCCTGGCCGTTGGTTTCATACGGAGTCTGGAGGATGGTATGCCGCAAACCGAAGTTGACGGTGAAATTCGGCCTAACCCGCCAACTGTCTTGCAGGTAGTATTCAAATTCGTTTGCCCGGAAGTGCCGGTTAATGAATGCGCCGTCTTTCAGCAGGGAGGCGGAGGTGGGGGAACTGATGGTGTAATTGATCACGTCGGTGACCTGGGGTACGGTTCCGATCGCGGTCGCGTAGGCGATCAGGTAAGAGTTGCTGAAGCCCGAACCCACCGCCGGGTAGCCCGAGCCGAGCTCCGTCGGGCTGGGTGGATTGCCCCCCAGCCAATACGGGTTGGTCGTGGCGCTGCTGAACGAGTTTCCGTCCGTGTCGCTGATATTTTGCACCAGTCGCCAGTTGCCGCCAAAGGTGAGCGTGTGGTTGCCCTTGGTCCAGGTCAGCGTATCGACGATGTTATGCACCGGCACGTCGCTGGTCGTTGCCCGGGTCTGCGCCGTGGGCTGGGAAAGGAAGCGGAAGTCGACATAATCGCCCACGCCGATCCCCGAGGTGCCGTATCCCTGACGCACATATCCATAGCGGAGATCGTTCACGATATTGGGGGTCGGCGACCAAGTATGGCCGAAGGCCAGTCCCTTGGTATTGTTTTCCGTCACGCTCGACGGAGGCTGCCCAGGGAGATTGGCGTCGCCGGTGCTGGTGTCTTTTTGCAGGTTGCCGCGCGCGAATACCTGCTGTTTGGAGGTCAGGTTGTAGTCCAGCTTGAAGATGCTGGTGTTCTGGGTGAGCGGAATCTTGACCGGGAAGAAGAGCGAGCCGGAGTTGAGTCCGTCGCCGGAGGCTCCGCCGGTAGCCGCCGGAACGCCGTTATAGTAGCCCTTGGGACCGAAGACGTTGGGATTCACGCCGGGACCCCAGGGGCAGATGGTTGAGCCATTGAAAGTGCTCGCGGTGCAAGCGGCGTCCAGGGTGGCCATCTGCGACGAAGAGATGCTGTGCATATTATTGTTCGAGTCGAGATACTCGATCGTGCCGGCCAGCGCGCTCGCCGTGGGCACGGTGGCCGAGGCGACGTCGTCGATCGCCTGGCGCAGCCCCTC
>Ga0116231_10014323_pt1 | contig 10708 bp, 5 predicted proteins | sample S1TSphgellanicum_2_FD_89695 | JGI IMG/M metagenome (GOLD analysis project Ga0116231, IMG submission 89695) | Host-associated microbial communities from peat moss isolated from Minnesota, USA - S1T2_Fd - Sphagnum magellanicum MG | ecosystem: Host-associated > Plants > Peat moss > Unclassified... | reverse complement strand
AGGATGAAATGTATTTGTTGACTTTATACTCTTTGTCATTTGCAACTAGTTTTCACATGCGACTTGTCTTAGGCGACTAAAAGGATTTTAGTTGCAAAATGTCTCTTGCGACTAAAATTTAGTTGCAAAGAGTAGTTGAAAATACATGTTTTTCTTTTAGTGCAAAAAGTTCTTTACATCATTAGAACGTTCTTGAAACATATATGTCTAAAATGAGTTTGCATGACCCATTTGAGTATTTATAACACAAGTTATGGCCAAAAGAAAAGTTGAAAGTCATAGTGCCAATTTGATTTTCGCTCATTAAAAATCAAGAATCTGCTTGAAATAAGTGTGTGTAGGTGGCATGCAACATATCCTTGAAAATATTTCAATGAGGGCTACAACTTTGTTTTGAAACTTACCTCAATCGGAGGTCTGCACAAGAAATTATGGCTCTCCAAAGTGCTAAAAGCCCCAATTTCAAGAATTTCAGGACTCCCAACTTGGGAGTCCCGAGACAAAATGACATTTGGATGTAGCCCCTATGGTTAATCATAGAGAATAATATAAGGGGGAAGGTGGTGGCTTCCCCCAAGTCCAAGTTGTGGTGAGTCTTATGAGTTCATGTATGTTCGTGGTTCATTTGTGCATTAAAAGTGTTTCAATTACGCACTAATCAACTTGTTGTTTGGTTTGTGCAACTTCGTGTGAATAATTGACCCACTTGTCATTCTCCTTAGTTTTCATCCAAGAGTTTTAACACACCTTTTAACCCCCGAAGTGCTACGAGCTAGGGAGTGTACCTTGACTTCTTTTTCTTTTGTTGTTTTCATTTTTGGACTTGCATTTGAATCTTTCAAGGAACATGAAGGTGCATCATGGGTGGGTAAGTAAGTGGGTTGTAAGATTGTAAATGGGAGGTGGGAGGTAGGAGGTAAGTATGTAATAGACATAATATTCCATTTAACTAGAGGACATCAATGGTCATTTTGACTAATGATGTCAATTTCTTATGTTCAATTTGATTAGATGTCCCATTTGACCAAAACCCATTAATCATTTTGTTTAGGGTTGTTTAACTTGACTATATTTATTGGTTAAATAAGTCACTCTAATCAAATTGATTGGTTAAAAAATATATGATTCATGCCTTTAGTCAAAATGGACATTTTCATTAGTATAAAAAGACAAATTAATCAACTTGAACCATTTGAAAAACCACTTTTTGTAGGAGTGTGGGTAGTTAAACTAACATTCTTGACAATGTTTTTCCCAACAACTAACAAAAAAACAATAATTATTACTAGATTTCACAATGTTAAACACCATATTTAAAAATACTAAACTATTTTTAATATCTGCCCAATACAAAGTTTGACCAATGGTGAATGGGTAATATTTGTTTTTACTTATCTTTGGGTAAGGATATTTTTCAATTTGTTTATTTATCAGATAAAGATATATTAATGTTCAAAGTTTTCATCAATTCAAGGTCTAGGTATTAAAAATAACTTTGATAGAAGCTTAAGGTTTGAAAACCTATCATGTATCAATTTTGGGGTAAAAAAGGGGTATGTATTTTGTTTTTTCAATTAAAAATGAAAAAAATGTCCACATTTCAAAATTTTAAAAATAGTTTTCAAATCAAATCCAATGTCAAAATGAAAGAATCAAAATGCTTGATTCATCATTGATTAAGATAAATATGCTTACAATTGAACATTTTTTATTAGAAGATAAGGATTTTATGATCAACACTCAATTGATGATGTGGTTTAAAAATAATTTGCAGTTCAGTTTTGGATATTCTAATAGGCTTTTCAATCATCTAATTCTATTATGTAATGTGAAACTTATGGCCCTCCAAAGAAAGGGGTCTTCCATTTGAAGTATATCTTTACCACACATTTACCATTTCTAAGATGTGTACTTTTAACACATGTTAATATTTCTTAATTTTTATTTCATATAGTTTGCCCAAATTTATCACCATCTCACATACATGTATGGGCCAAAGGGTAAACACTCCATCTTCATACATAAACTTAATAGAAGTAACAAAGTTTTGGTGGTCTAAATCATATTTACCCTGGTTTGTTTTATACAAATGTCAAAACATATCTAGCTGTTAGTACGGATATTTTTTACATATATCCAAGGTTATGGATAGGGTATAATTTTCTAAATTTACATATTTTTAGTTATGTGTTTCATTAGGATGTGCTGATTTATGAAAAATAAGTTAAAATCAATAACATACCTTATTTTTACTCAATGGGTATATCTGGGTTAAAAATACACTTGCAAAACATTGTTTCAACCTATAAAAAGGTTTTTCATGAAAAGGAGGGCCCAAATTCATCACACCTTTATCTGAAAGAATATTTTTTAAAGTGTCAAATTATTATAATACGTTCCAATAGGTGGTCAAGAATATAAAAAGATTTTAAAAAATAATTTTAATCACATACTTGGTTTATAGTTAAAATTTAGATGATCACCAATTTGATTATCTCACAAATTTTTAAAAATAAACATTGAGCACAAGTGGCAATCATATGTGAGACATTTCAGCCAAAATTGGCTATAAACAAAATATGAAAGTAAAAGAATTGAAGTGTAAGGGTATTCTCAAAATAAGAGGCTCAGGATGAGGCAGTACCCAAGGCCGACTAGGCATTTTGGGGTTGTCCCCCACCCATGGGTTCTACTCATTGTATAGCAAAGGTTATTATAAACCTAAACATAAGTAGTAGATCACAAGGTGTAGGAAGGGGAACGTTCTTATGCTTACCCCTCAAGGGTGTGTGAAATCCCTCAAGTGGCCATAATATATCTCCTCTTTTCTAAGAGCGAAATTCATTGAAATAAGAGCCCATGCAAAGTGGTAGTTGAGCACAGGTCCAATTTTGGTAATGCCCTCAAACTTGGGCTTTACATGATTACACTTTCTTTAACAAGAGGCAGATTTTACAATGCACAACACCAAAATCCTGCAGTGTTGCACCCTCACTTCAGTTCTGAAACTGCAATTACCTTAATCATTTCACACGATGGCTTGCCCCAACACTTGAGAGCTTGCAAGAGCTTGAATGTTATACTTTGCACATGAGACACATTTGTGTGTGGTATGGTGTTTTGAATGTCGGGGTTTGTGAACTTCATCTTTGCTCATAAAGTCACACAATCTGTACCCAAGTTTTTTGTGCAGGTGGTACAGCACCACCCATCCATCACCAACCACCACCATCAACCTCAACTGTGCACTACCAACCTGCTGCTTCCAGCCAAATAGTCCTTCATTTAATTGTTTACTTGTGCACAAACAATGAATCCGTATTGCACACTCCTCTGTATTGCACACTCAATTAGACAAGTGAGTAGCCCAGTACATGCCTAGCAAAATGAATACAGTGAAATGGTGTTCATCTAGACTCAAGTTTAGTATATCAATGTGTATGCCCAAAAATGCACTAGTGTTATAACAAGAAGAAATTGTGATGTGCAACCCAACACAAAAGCCTTTGTCCAATTTGCACAGGGTCTTTTTTTTTGTCACCGCAGTGCAAAAATCCGCGAAAGAACCAGACACTAGTGCTGTCTTCATTCATAAGAAGATGCAGAAAAAGTCCCAATTGTTCCTATGAAAATTTTGCCAAATCTGGCTACAATCAACATTTAAACGTACAAATGTCTAATTATCTTTCTGTATATTTGGCTACTTATTGAAACTAAATATAGAAATCTGGCAAATTTTCCTTTTTGAAAAGAACTTTTGGCAATTGAAAACCCCCCAAAAATATCTTCATTTTTCAATTTTTCAATTTGGTCTGGCAAAATTGACACTGGATGTTGGGTGTGTGATAAACTGTGAATTGAAGCCCAAATAGAGGAGTGTGGGTGGAGAAGCTCTTATTTTAGAGATGGATAGAGAGCATGGCAACTGCAGCGGCACAGAAAAAAGCCAAGTGGAGAACATTAGACACTTGAGAGCTCGTTGGAGGGTGTGTTTGTTGTTGTCCTGGCTCAAAGTACCGGAAGATATCGGAAGAACGAAAAATGCACTTGAGGAACATTAAATTACACTTACACATAACATCCTTGTGGATAGATAGGACAAATGAGAAACAACTTTGGGGGGAAAAAACTGAAGAGAACCGAGGATAAGTTAAGAGAGGAAATTGAAGACTCCTCCTCCTCACCTTGGTTTTGTTTTTTCAATTTGGTGATGTTGCCACACTGGTGATCATCCATGCACAAGAGGAAATTAGCCAAATTTGGCAACAGGTCAAAGAAATTCAAAGAATCTCGCTAAACTTGTTTTGGCTACCTGCCAGAATTTATTATCTAAATATGGCGATTCCAAACTTTTTCACCTTGAAATCTGGCAATTTTGGGACATTCTCTTCAAAGAAATCCTTTGTCTGAGTTGCACTGGATTTGTTTTGGTTGCCAAGTGGCAATAATTCAAAATTAAAATGAAAAAAATAGACTGCTGTGAATCCTCACTGCGTCCTCAGTCCAAGTACCTACCTTATAGCTTTAGGTACCCACCCCATGAAGCAGGGCTAGACGATGTACCAGTGTTGGGTGGTTCTTCACTCTTCACTTTTATGAAGAACCTCTGGTTCTCGTTCGTTAAAAATATTTAGAATCGTTCCAGTTCTGGTTTCAGCTCTGGTTTCGGTTCTTGAAATCTGACCCAATTCTCATTTTGGTTCTGGGTAACCTGGTCTAAAATCAGTGATTAACTCGATTAGCCCCAATTCTAAACTCTTTTCTCCCCAAAAAAATTATCTTAAAAAATTTCCTGTTCGGGCTCTAAAACCAGGTCCAGGTTCAATTCTGGTTCCAGAACCGGATCCATTTGAAACCCATTTCCAATTCCAGTTCCCAGAAATCAGACCCAGCTCTAGTTCGGTTTTGGAACTGGCGGTTCTAACCGGCCAAACCGGGTAACCGCCCGTGACTCTCGAGACTCAGATTATGTATGGGAAAGTGATGTGATCGTGGATGAGAGACATCCATGAGAGACATCGTGGGCGGACCCATGGTTGGATTGTTTCTTTGAAGTTCCTATTTCCGTCGTCGAGACCTCTTCCCGCCACTCTGCGTCGTCGTCGTCGTCGTCGTAGTCTCTTCCTCTCTCTCACTCTCCCTTTCTAGCTCGCACTCTCTCGCGCGTTCGATTCTTGCGTCCTCACCGCTCTTTCTGTCCTTCGGTTTCCCCCCTAAGCCTCCACCTTGCCAATTTTGCCTTCATTTTTTCTTCATGCTTATGACTGCAGGTCGCAGTTTATCGTCTTTGGCGTCCCTGCAATGAGCTTTTACCTTTCCCGATTGTTCTACTCACGTACTTTGCAACCATTTCCAACAAGTCAGTAATCGTCAGTTCACATCGCTGTGTACCGGAGCATCTCTTCGGTACATTTATCCTTTTCGTGCCTTGCTTGTGGACTTTGATCGCCCGGCTTTGATCGGGCTTTGATCGCTTTTTCCTGCGTTTTTTTTTCCAAGAGTTGAAGGCTTTGGCAGCAGTTCTGTCTAGTCGTTCGTGCTGTCTGCGAATTGCTGCAATGGCTAGTCCCTCTCTTCTTTTCCTGTTCTCAGTTTTGCTGAAATGCGTGCACGGAGCTGCGGCCTGGGCTGACAATGGCGGATGGAGCCGCGCACATGCAACGTTTTATGGAGGCAGCGATGCCTTAGGCACCATGGGTAAACCAACGCTCCCTTCTCTTGCTTTCATACTTAGTTTTGCGTTAAACATGATGCCATGCTCCTCCCTCACGTGAATTGCCTTTTTTTTCCTTCGAAGATTGCTTCTTCTCGCCTGAGCTCTCGTGAATTTTTTTCTCTTCAAGAAACGATTCGAAGCTCGATGTCTGACCCGTGGATAGTCATTGCATGGACGTCGGGATATTAAGGCAAAGCGCATTTGCATGTGCTCGAAAAAGACTTGTGACATTGTTTCCGGCACTTGTCCAGTGTAACGCAGTCGTAATTTCAAGGTTTTCCTTCCATTTTCATGTGTGAAGTTTATATCATTGTCTGCCACACTGTTTGACTCCTGACTTCTTGCTCTGCACTGTGCAGGTGGTTCCTGTGGCTATGGCAATGTCTTCAATCTTGGATACGGGGTGAAGACGGTGGCATTGAGCTCCGCACTGTACAATGGCGGGCTCTCCTGCGGAGCTTGCTTCGAAGTAAAGTGTTATGGCATCAGGACTTGCGTTTCTGGAAATCCTTCTGCCATTGTGACTGCAACCAACTTCTGTCCGCCGAACCCAAGCCAGGCCAATGACAATGGAGGCTGGTGCAACCTTCCACTGCAGCACTTTGATATGGCGCAGCCTGCTTTCCAGCAGATAGCCCAATACAGTGCGGGCATTGTGCCTGTAATGTACAGAAGGTAGAGGAGACTAAATAGAAACTCTGAGTATCCCAACTTGATGCTGTCTGTTTTGTCTTTGTGCTCGTGCAAGCATTAAGCTATTACCTTATTGGAAGGGTTCCTGGTAACCTTGCAAGCAAGTGGTAGTGTTCTCATCTGCTTAGATGTTACATGCTTGATGCATTATCCAGATGGTTGTCATGCTTCTAGATATTTCTGCAAACAGATCTGTGAATCTCAATGTCTAATGCTCATTTCTTTTCTGATTCTGTGATGGCAGGGCTCCTTGCCAAAGGAGTGGAGGGATCCATTTCACCATTAATGGCCACTCCTACTTCAACCTTGTCCTGATCACCAATGTTGGTGGTGAGGGCAATGTGCAGTCTGTTTCCATCAAAGGCTCCAAAACTGGATGGCAGCCCATGCTTCGTAACTGGGGGCAAAACTGGCAGAGCAACACTAACATGGGTGACCAGAGTTTGTCATTCATGGTTACTACTGCTGATGGCCGAACCACCACATCAATGGATGTTGCCCCTCCCAACTGGAATTTTGGTCAGACTTTTGAAGGAGTACAATTCTGAGGACTGTCAATGTCTCTAAGTTTTGCAGTTTTGATCCTTTTGATACGTAAAGTACCTAATTTGAACTCACTGTACATTATCAGAACAGAGGATTGAGGTTTATATGTTTTGATGGGGGTGTCTAGTGTCAACTGTTCAGTATGCAAGGTTACTAAAGCCATGCAACTCCAAGGTGGGAACTAGAAGCTGTGTGATGTGTGATGGTTCCTGTCCCTCATTTCCACCTGCAGTTTTGCAGGATGTCATGCCCAATGCTGGCTGAAGAGGGTTGGAATCCTGCTCACCAGTGGCTGTGGTAGCTGAGAATGGGCCATTATCTAGTGAAGGGAACATGGAGGTATAGTTTTAGTGATTTTGGAGGGAGAGCTCAAAGGCTTTCAAGTGTGATGGAGAGGTGATTGAAGCAAAGAGCTCTGGGATCACCCCCATCATCAACATGGAGAAAGTACTGTCTCTTGTTAGGTAAGAGGAAGAGGAATGCACTCTAAAAGGACTATAGGATAACCCCCCATCATCATCCACATGGAGAGAAACTACTGCCTCTTAGTATGTAAGAGGATGCACTCTACCAGGATTTTAAAGCTGGGATTATTTTTTTACCATCCTAACTGAAAAAAACCATAGCATATGTAACTGTGTTGAGGCTGATGCTACTATGTGAGAACTGCAATGCGACTTTGTAATTGTGTAGCAGCTGTGGAATAGATCTTATAACCAACTGGAGAGGATAATATAGTAGTGATTCTGAGAGTTCTTTAACTCTTGATGCATGAATATGTGGAATGCTTGAGATGCAATTCATAAATGTACATACACCAAGAAGTGCACTCAACAATTCGCTCATTTTGTTGTAAAATGATTCTGCCCCCCTTATGGCAAGTTCAAACCAGCAGCAATTAAAATAGTAGATATGTTCCAAGAACCGCCCAACAAAAAATGAGCTTGCAGTCCACAATAGTAAGACTGAACATTCCTAAAAATGGTAGGACCAAATGAAAACCACATCGTTCTGAAGTTTACCTCATACAAGCAAGCAGAGCCAACAACTATTTACACATTCACGTGGTTAAGCTTTACAAAAGGGCACATCCAAGAATAGGAAATTCATTCAGTTGTATGTGATCAGGAGGCTGTAAAGCAGTATTCACCTTTTGACACTCAGACTTTGCAAAAGAGGAACGCAACATGGGTGGGGATGGTTTACATTGCAAACACTTCTAAGAAATTGGTAAGTTTCAAATTAGCCCATTTTGTACATATCTCACCCAAGAATGCTGTCAAGGACTAGTTGTGGGAGATGAATGTACTATCTGCTTTTGTGTTGTGTTTTTACAATGTACACAAGGACAGGGTTTATAGCTTAAACTCCTTATGCTAATGCTTTCATGTTGCTTGTTCTAAGAGCATCTGCAAGCACAGCAGGAAAATGACTTGCACGACATAATTTGGATGGCATACAAGAGTCAAATGTTGTGAAACTCACTTTGGGCCTGCAAGAGGGCACTATAGGACATCATTGTTTTTTTGGAAATTGTTTGTTTGAAATGTTAAAATTTAAGGAAATTACAAGGGAGAGAAAAATACAAAATTGGTGGAAACCCAATATCTGATATATCCTGAGTATTCAAGAATAGGTATCCAACAATTGACACTATTTTTCTACCTAATAATTGTGGAACATTATCTCTCCCCATTTTTACAAAAAGAAGGAAAACAAAATGTTGTAAAAGGTCTAGTTATGTTAAAGGTTCAAAGTCTACAAAACCTAGCACAAAAACATTACCTATATTTATTGCCAAATTTTCATAAATCAATTTTTTTACTGCCAAAGTGAAGTTTCCAAAATAAAATAATTATTCAACACCTGAGTGCCCAACCTGAAAAAGTACTATGGTAGTAGTGTCACACTTTTATTCTGTTCACTTTTCCATGTTTTTAGGTGGGGATGAAGAATAATGAATCACTGTATATTGGATGTGGTTTGGGCTTTTTTTGGGCTCCTAATATGCCCAAATAGGGGTTGTTGGTGGAGAGGATCTTAGCATCTTGCATTCATCTTTACCAATTTGATGAAGTATGAAATGGGGTTGCGGTACAAATATAAATACAGGTACTAGTGGGGGAGGGACATTATTACTCCGTGTCCCACACTACCTACAATTCTTAACTTGAATAACTGTAACTGTACAGTACTTGCAGATAAGAGTCGCGTTGCCACACTCTGTACGTGGGTGATAATAATGACTATTGGTTTTTGCGGTTATTTACATTGATGGAACGTACCAAACAAGGATAATATAATATCTATTTATTATGCAAGACAAAAAAATTGTACAGTAAACACCCATCCTTAACACCTAATTAAAAGAAAATTAGGTTAAGATATGAATCCAATCCTCAACTTGAGGATACAATTAGCTCGTTTGGGTTGGATTACGTTTTTGTCTTGTGGATTCCAATATAGAATTGATGAAACCGTGCCCAATCTTAAAGATAGAAAATTTGGTACAATAGACTCCCGTCTCTGATACATAACAACCTCTCTTTTTATTTCTCTTTGTATTTTGAGGGATTTCCCCCAGCAGAAGATCCCTAGGGAGTTATGTGGTGGGGGAGATCCCCCTATATTTCTACGTTCCCATGTTCCCATGGAATGAATTTTTGATGGGATGGATCAGGAAATTTCAAAAACACAAGGAGGGAAGGGACAAATCAGGAAAATTCAAAAAAACAAGAAGGAAAGAATGGAGGAAAGAAAAAGAACAGATTTTTATGTACTTGGAGGTTCCCATACTTGTGTGTTCTCCATTGGTTGGGGATGCCCTCGGGCTACCACCCTTGTGTGACCTTCCCTCTGGAGAACCCACTCATATGGGGACCTCCCCTACAACCTAACTAAAAGAAATTAGGTTAAGATATGGATTTTTATGCTCAATTTGAGGATGATTTATAGATTGTTTCATTTATATGGTTTTTTTGGTCTTGTGGCCGCAAACATAGGATTCGGTACAGTAAACACTCATCTCTAATATCTGACTAAAAGACATCAAGTTAAGATTTGGGTCCATTTGTCAGCTTGAAGATGATTAGATTTTTTCATCCATGTAGAGAAGGAGATGCCATGTTGGCCATCATTTAGGCTTCAAAATATTTTTTGATATCCAATCACAAAAATGTAACTTCAAGACAAGGGACAAAAGCATGTAATTAGGGCATCTAAAGAACAAGTAGCTTTTGACCGAAACCATGGATTTCAATAGTTTGCATTTTCAGAAGAATGCAAAGGATTTCCAAATATTTTTCATTCCTCGATGGTTATGCAGCTTGCAAACTTGTAGCGCCAGTAGGAGTGTAGGTATCTTGAATATGGAATGTGGGCTACACAAGTGTTCCCGAATTTGTTGTTCCAAGCATGTTTCCAAAGTTCCCAATTTTGTTCACAAAATGGGTTGGACATCTTTCTTTAAAGTCTTCATGGTGTTTAGAGTACTCAATTAGAAATTGGTGGCAATTTGTTCATTGGTCATTTTTTGGTGATTATGTTTCATCTGCACTTGTTATCTTTGAGAACGTCAAATGCAATTCAAGTTATTTAAAAAATTTACTTGGAAACCATGAATACCTTGCCTATAATGTTTACTATAAGAGATGAAACAAAACAAATCATCTAGAAGATGAAAATGAAGTAATTTGAATGAAAGTTTGTGAAGGAAAGACAGGATGAGAATGAACTGATTTTGAAACATATTCT
>Ga0116231_10014322_pt1 | contig 10708 bp, 11 predicted proteins | sample S1TSphgellanicum_2_FD_89695 | JGI IMG/M metagenome (GOLD analysis project Ga0116231, IMG submission 89695) | Host-associated microbial communities from peat moss isolated from Minnesota, USA - S1T2_Fd - Sphagnum magellanicum MG | ecosystem: Host-associated > Plants > Peat moss > Unclassified... | reverse complement strand
TCAATCAAATATTATTGCCCCTCTTGGAGGGAAGGATGGACAAGCTTGGTTTCAAGTCACATAGGCTACCTTATGGACAAAGGTGATTCAAATACATATTCAAATTTCAATGGGACATAATCATCCAGAGTTGTGGGATCAATTGAGGGAGACAACAAACTCACAACCAATTACACAATTCACAGCAAATTAAAGAAAATAACCTCTAAGGTTTTCAAAACATATTCAAAACAGCCTTTTACATGGGACACAATCATCCAAAGTTCTGGGATTAAGTAAGGGGAACAACATACTCACAACCAATTACACAATTCAAACAAAATACAGAAAATAACATAAGGTTTGCCAATAAAGCATGATCAAGAGGCCCTGAGTTCACCCTTTCAAAGGCTAATGCTGTCTCCAATAAAGTGAGCTCTCCCTCCAACCAATAATGGCCACACAACATTGTTCCCCAATTCTTTCCCCCTGAACACTAAGAAGCCCCCATAAATTCCCAACACTTTGAACAACCTATTCACAAAAAGAACCTATTATGCTAGGAGTTCACTTTTATATATCATGCATCTAGCACAACCTATATAGGAATTGAACACACCACAACTTGCAAGGTAGTTGTAACTCATAGCCATTGGGGTATGGGCTATATGTTTTCAAACACACATATTCTTGTAACGACAACAGAGCGCTTGCTGAGGTCAGGCGGGAAGTGCAAGGGAAGCCATCTCAATCACCACCATGTTGGTAGAGTCAGGGACCACAGTATCATTATCTGAGCTGGCAACACTCGTTGGGACATTTTCCAGTGACCTTTCAATGGAGTTCAGAATTTCCATTGCTCCTGGCATGCCTGCAAGAAAAACCCTAAAATATGTGAGCAACATGGTGTTCAATGGAGTTCAGAATTTCCATTGCTCCTGGAATGCCTGCAAGAAAAACCCAAACCCTTAAATATGTGAGCAACATGGTGTTCCCTCGATTTCCTTGTACAAATTGTGGGGGCATACTGATTGGGTATCTTCTCAATAGCCGGATCTTCATCCTGTTTCAACCGGCAGAAAAGAGTTATTTTGCCTCCATGACTGTTGACACGGTTATTGACAGCGGTCCAAGGCAAGCCCAAAATAGTACCAGTGAGGCTTTAAAGCATTGGTGTTCACTAACACCCATTGAAAAAATTTCTTCTCAATGGACTCATCATTCCAGGTTTTGATATCGAAATTTTGGCGAATTTGTCCAAAAATTTAGCAAATTTAGTTGACCTTACACTAGAGAAACAGAAATTTTGCAAAACTCAACAATTTTTCAGTGGAAACAAGATACAATCTGTCAAATTAAAGCACTGCCTCCTTTTAAGTGGAAACCCATTGACTTTTGGCTTGTGTATACTGGGGATAATCATATCACTAAGATTGCATAATACACACTGTGAATTTTCTGAAGTCACCACTAGGTGGTACATGACCTTACAGGGTTTTGTAAGGTCTTGAACATGTCACAATAGGAAATTTGAAGGACCTTTTACATACAATAAGCAATTATCTTGCAGCCATTAAGCTCAGTAGAGGCCTGCTGTCAAAAGATCCAAACCATTAGTGAGACAGCCCCTTCTCCTATTCTGAGAATTTCTGACCAGTGTTTTTTCTCTTTTGTTTTTGTTTTTTGATGTAGGGGAAGTGGTGGTCCATTCCTAAGGAGATGTAGCCAAATTTGGCTATAAACTAGATATGAAAGGTAAAACATCCTTCTATATTGTTGTGAAGTGCTGGAACATGCTATAGAAATCTGGAAAAAATTAAAGATTAAATTCTGGCGAATTTGAGCCATTTCAACATATATACAATCCTTTGTATATATTGAATAAAAAAATTCAGGTAAAAAAATTGCAAAAAACTTCCACTGATTCTCATGTAAAACATTTTTTGAAGAACAACAAACACATTTTTAATGGCCTAATCAAGAGCTGTTTTTCTTTTCATTCTTCTTCTTCTTTCAATTTTCTGATTTCATAAAAGAGGCAATTTTTTGCTGGAAAATATGTTCTAATTCTCCCCCAAAAAATTACATAATGGCAAACGTCCCTGCCCCCCACCCGCAACCCCCCCAAAAAAAATCGATCAAGCTTCAATTTTCCACCACAAACTTTTTGGGATGCCTTTTCCATTCTGCAATAAAATTTTCTTATTTGCCCCGAAAAAAAATATATATATATATTTTTTGAGATGAACATAGATAAAATCACACAAAATCAACTAAAGACTTGTACTAAATGATAGAGGAGTGGGAACGGTGACAAGGGGGTTGGGCTGACCTGTGGCGTCTGTTGGTGGTGGTCTTGAAGAATTAGGAGAAGAAGCAGCCTGGGACTGAACAGCCGGTGGCCTACATATGTTTTTGTAAAGGCCATAGGCAGTCAGGGTGAGCATAATCAATAAAACCATGAGTTTTGCTATCTCCATTACATCACCAAACACCACCGATGCCGACCATTGCACTGATGGTGGCTCGGCATCTGCAGCTATCATGCTTCGCAATGTTGGCGTCATGTCACCTCTTCTCAGTTCAACCTGAAATCAGTCCTTCCACTGCTCTTGTGAACTGAGTCCTTCACAACATGTCCTGCGCCGCAGAAAAAGAAATGAAAGGAACATCACAATCAGACTTTCAAAACAAAAGCTATTGAAAATCAACTCAAGAATCAAACTTTCCTAAAAAAACAGCTATGGAAAATCAATCCAATTGATAAAAAATTGCACCACTTTGAGGTGATGATGGAGTCTTTGAGATAAGGTTCTGTGCAGGAAAGTAGCGGCAAAGAGAGTTGAAGATGGTGTGGACAATCAGAGTATGTGCAGTCAGGTCCTTGTGAGACAAATCTCCCAGCTTGCCAATGCAGCTTCAGCGGATTCAACTGATGAAAATTATTGCCAGTGCTTCCTGCTGGATCTGCTCTTCTAACCTGCGGCAGAACAACCCTCCCAGCTAAACTCTAGACCTTGTAATCCGCATATATGTATGTCCCTGCACATACACCAATGTAAATCACTCCTTGTAATTTGGACATGGAGAAGGAAGAGAAGAAGACAATGCAAGGCACTAGCAGGCAAGCAATTGCTTTTCAGCTTGTCACCTTCCACCCTTTTGTAAAAGGGTGGAAGACAGCATCCTTTTGAAAGGGAAGCAATTGCCTCGAATGTGTAGGATATATAACATACTGAAAAGTGTTGAAAAATGCAACGATAAATAGTGTCCGCATATATGTATGTCCCTGCACATACACCAATGTAAATCATTCCTTGTAATTTGGACATGGAGAAGGAAGAGAAGAAGACAATGCAAGGCACTAGCAGGCAAGCAATTGCTTTTGAGCTTGTCACTTTCCACCCTTTTGAAAGGGTTCAAAAGGGTGGAAGACGACACCCTTTTGAAAGGGAAGCAATTGCCTCGAATGTGTAGGATATATAACATACTGAAAAGTGTTAAAAAATGCAACGATACATAGTGTTGCCTGCTGGTGCCTTAAGTTCAAAAAATGCAATTATGGTTTAAACCATTGTGCTGAAAGACGACAAGCTGAAAAGCAATTATCTCAAATGTGTAGGGTATATAACATACTCAAAAGTGTTAAAAAACGCAACGAATAAATAGTGTTGCCTGCTAATGCCTTGCATTGTCTTCTTCTCTTCCAAAATTTTGTGTTTCAGGGGTCTGGGGAATTGTACAAAATACTCTTCATAAGTGGGGCTCACGTTTCATTTTGTTTAGGGAAGAAGCTCCAAATGTTGGAGATGTTGCCCACATTACCATTTGTTTAGCAAAGAACCTGCAAATCTTGGGAGGTGACAAAAATGGTTTATGTTGCATTTGTCTAGGGTGAAACTTGCAAACCTTGGAGTCCAACCAAACTTTTAGTGTTCCAAATGTTAAAGAGTTTATTTTTCCTAACTGTAATTTTCATGGATCTGAATCTGGTCATATATTGTGTACTATCTATCTGGTTAATCTCAGTGTTGGCCAGTTATTAACTTTTTTTTCTTAATCACCTATTCCAGTTCTCAAATTTTTAAAATTTAAGAATCAAGCCATTTCTCACATTAAAAAAAATAATTCATACTTTTTCCAGTTCTTTATTTTTATTTTTCCTTATGCTCAACTGGTCCTTTCACGACTTGTCGGTTATATTAAGCTGGTTCCTTAATTTCATTTTCAGATTTTAGGATTAAGATCTTTAAATATTTTTACAAATTTTCATATGCCAAAAACAAATCAGCAATCATTACAAAACTCTAATATGCAAACTAATTTTTTCATTTTTTGTTGTTTTGAATGTGTTCTCATCAAGTTCACCAAAGGTTCCCATCAGGTTCCCAAAGTGTCCCCTAATGTTCCTAATAACATTTCATTTTTTTATCCCATATTGTTTGGTTGTGGTTCAACTCCCATGTATATAAATTGTAAAATGAAATGAGGAAAAGGGAGCATTATAAAGGATGTTTCTAATTTGGGAAGTGAGGTATATTTAGGCTTCTATCCTGGGAAGTGCCCCATGTTCCAAAAATATTGGTGATGGGTCAATCAAATGGCTACTTATCAAAGAAAAATAAATAAATTGCAGGCTGACTATTCTAATCTATTTTTAAAAATTGGATTCGGAAGTTCTTCAAAAAAGTCAAGAACCACCCAACACCAGTTCTTACACATTCCAATTTTAAAAGAACTGAGTGTAATAGCCATGCACCATTTGTATTTTACCCATTTGGTAGTTAACACTACTTAGTCATTTAGACATCTTTATGTGGGATATTACAATCCTTGATTTTTTGGGATGATTTTTTGTGACACCTCGAAATGAAGTCAACTGTGTATTTTGATGGGTTTATTTTATTTTGGGGTTTAAAACTTAGTTTCAATTTTACATTATAAAATGATTAACATTTTTAACAAATGTGTTTTGCATGATGAGTTGACAAAATTTTGATGTTTCATATAAATATGTAAACATCAAAAAAATTCTTTTTTACTGAATATATATATTTTTGTATTTTTTCAACCTGAAAAATCTAATTTCGTCAGAGATAGAAGATTTGTTTTTGAAAGAATGGCCTTAATTTGATAGACTTCTGAAAAAAATTCAAATCACTAAATTTTTACAACATGTTCCAACAAGAAGCCCAAATATAAAAGGATTCCTAATTTTTTTAATTTTCATGTTTGGTCTATAGACAAATTTAGTTAAATTTGACTACATCACAAATTTTGGAGGGACATTGCAAACCATATCAAATTAACATGAACGAAAGAAAAGTTTGACCTTTTCCAATTAATCCAAACTTAGAATTCTTCCAACCAACGAACTTCACCTTTGTGGTGATGTTCAATAAATGTGGTAGTGCAACAACACTCAAAGAAGCTAGGCATTGTAATCATGAATGAACATATTGCACAAGGTGGCAATGACTCTAACATCTCTGGCATTATTTTGGTACAAATGAAATGTGGACAAAAGGTATATTGTGTAAGGCATTGGAAACATGAGGTAAAAGATTTTGCTTTGAAAATTGTGTTGAGGACCAAATGTGTTGGCCTTGCTCGGTGATTACATGATTCATTGTAATGAACACATGAGAAGAAGCATTTTGAACTGAATTCTTATGTTCTAAGGTCCTTGGAATGTTGCAACTACGCAACCTTGTTGCTACTAGCAAATTTGGATTTTAGTTGCCAATGTCCAACAGTGAAGGTAATATGAATTTGGAGTAAAGGAACAACCATGCTAAGCATTTCAACATTCATAATATGGCATCTTGATGTTTTGGTACCACTATTTTGAATGCCCATTTGTGCTTTTGTCATTGTTGATTGGATGGTGTTTTCAACATTCTACAATTTGCTACTAATAGAATTTGGAAGATTTGCTAAACTATTAAAGCATACCTAAATTCAAAAGGCAATCACATGTTTTCTAGTGTCCATTGGTTCAAATGTGTCCCATCCATCTTTAAATCATAAGTATTTAGATTTGTTTTATCAGTGTGCTTGAAGACTACCAATTTTTCAATTTAAAGTTCAAGCTAGTTGTAGCATCAAGGTAAATGAATACATAGTCCTTCAAATGCCCAACAAATATAAGACAACATTGCTAAAAAACCCATTACAATAGTTGCATTAGAAAGAAATATTTTCTTGTTGTTTGCATAAAGAATTATTTTACTAAGATCACAAAACCCTCAACACCATCCCTCAAATTTTTCACACACTATTGCATCAACACCATCCTTAATCCTCTCATGTTTCTTTATACACACCACCATTGTCAACCTCTTTCAAAATGAACTTCCAACACCCACACATTGACAATTAAAAAACTTTTCACCATCCCAAGCTCTTTAGTTACAACACAACAATGTTCATGCTACACAAAACTTATTATGGCCCGTGACCAAAAAACACAATAATGAGACGAAAACACCACCATTGACTACATCCCTTCCTAAAAGTAAAGGAAACAACATTGAAATTGACCAAATTGTAAACCCTAAAAATCAAGGAAAACCCTGAATGTCTTTTGGTGAAAGACACCCACAAGGAAAATGATCCAGTGCAAATCCTAGAAAAAGAACCAAAATGCTGAGTTTATTTGGTAAAAATACATCACAAATGAAATGACCAACTGTAAATTCAAAAAAAGACCTAAAATCCTAATTTCTTGCTACCAAAAACCCTGACTTTATGTAGTAAAAAGACAGCAAACTCAAAGTGACCAACTGCAAGCCTCAGAGAAGAACTAAAATCCCTAGTTCTTGCTATCACCAACCCTGCCTTGGGTGAAGGAGCACCAACACTGGTACCATGGTAAAAACAAAAACCCCAAAATCCATTTAAATTGCTTCTAAATAACTGCAAATATCCACAAACTTAGACTAGTTCAGGGGGTCTCTGACTCGAAATCTAACACCTCTTGGGCTTAATATGACCCTCTTCAATGCAAATCCTGGCTCTGTTTAGCAAAAACGCCAGCACCAAAAAAAACAGCCAACTTGTAAACCCCAAACTATGAACTACTTACAACATTGCCAATCTTGTAAAAACCTGGCCAGACATTTTCTAATGTATCTAGAGCTACTCCTACAAAACATACTATGGCCATTGGGCTTTTATGAGAACAGAAAATGCTTTCCATTTTCGGAAAGTCCAAAGATCAAATTTTGATTTTTTTTTTCAAATGATAGCCAGCAGGTATCGTCGGAAGAAAACTAACCCCTAATTTTTATGCTGTGACTGATGGGAGCTTTACGGAAATTTGGGACTCCATTGGTTCCTACATTGGGGTCCCTTTTTCTGTAAAGCACCCGTCCTGGGGTTTTACCCTACCCCTTAGTTTTTACCAAATCCTGACTTTTCTTTGGAGAGAGAGAGAGAGAGGAGTTCAAAAGAAAATAACCATCAGGAAAGAAAAATCGTAGAAAAAATGACAGTAAATCCCGTTTTTCTTGCCATTCAAAAAATACGCAGCACAAAGAGAGTAACCAACTGCAGAAAAACCTAAACCAACTGCAAACCTCATGGAAAAATGAAGTAAAATCCCTCTTTCCCGTTACCATAAATCCTGGCTTTTCTTTAGCACCAAAAAAAAGAAAATTGCCAAAAACAACCCAAGAAAAAATGAAATAAAATCCCTATTTCTTGCCAGCAAAAAATCCTGATTTTTTCTGTTGGAAAAACTAAAAAACAAACAAAGAAACCCAAGCAAAAGTGAAACTAAAATCCCTATTTCTTTCTTGCCACCAAAAAGCTCCTGAGTTTGTTTGGCAAAAACATGGTCACCAACTCTAAGACCACCCAATAAAACATGAACTAAAATCCGTATTTCTTTTGGCAAGAAATATAAATATTAAAAGAAAATAACCAACTGCAAGAAAACGAAAACCCAAGAATTTTTTTTTTAAAAAAATTCTTTTCTTTGTAGGTACCAAAAAAGTCCTCAGAGACCAACTGCAAAACCACCCAAGGGAAAAGAAAAAGAAAAAGAAACTAACGATAATTCCTAATTTCTTGCTACCGAAATTTGGCAACACCACACGATGACAACTTACGCTCTAAAAATCAGCTCTTGCGTTCACACGTTCTGAAATCGCATTCTCACGTTCATGTCGAGCGTTCTCATGTTCACGTCCTACATTCATACGTTCTCAAACGGCGGTCTCACGTTCATATCGGGCATTCACACGGTCACATCTACATTTCACACGTTCGCATCAGATTTCACACGTTGTCATCCAGAGTTCAAACGTTCCCACCCAGAGTTCACGCTTTAACATCCAGAGTTCTCACATTTTCATCTAGCGGTCACACTTTCGCATCCATTGGTCTCGTTGGCTGCGAACTACCTAGCAGCCTTTTGTTTTATTGGCAAAATTTCGCCAAAAAGCGAAATGAAATGAAAAAAGTCGGAATTTTTTTTGATTTTGGAAGTTGTCAATCGCCGGAAGTGATAAAAAATAGTAAAAATCGCTAAATTTCTGCACTTACTTGGTTTTCAGGATTAAAGATTTTTACTTCATATGTGGTTTATAGTCGTATTTGGCTAAATCTTCCTATGTATGATCACCCCTTTTTCTACATCTTCCTGTGGATGGATGAAGCCAATTTGGCTAACAAAAAAATCGTAAAAAGGAATCTAGTAGGTAGGGAACTCAGTGATTTTTTTACTGGCGAAATGTCGTGAAAAAGCGAAATTGAAAACTGAAAATTTCGAAAAAAAAGGCGATTTTGGAGGTTTTCAGTAGCCAGAAATGAGAAGAAAAAAAGGGTAAAAATCGTCGGATGCACATAACTTGGTTAGCATTATTGAATAGCCAGAATAATAGATGGATGATTATGTAATTCATATGTGGTTTATAGCCAGATTTGGCTAAAACTTCCTAGGGATGATCGCCACTTTTTCTACATCTTCCTATGGATAATATCCAATTTGGCTACAAACAAGAATTCCTAAAAAAAAACACTGGTATAGGGTTTGTGCGAGAAGACGAGACGTCGAGACTCGAAAGCGTTGCCGCTCTCCTTTTGCCCATTTCTAGCTGCTCTTCTTCCTCTTCGCCTGCGACAAAGCGCGCACTTGTTCCTCTCCCCCACAGGCGTGTGAACTAGACGTCCGTCGCACACTCACGGTATGGCAACGGCAGCAGTGGCTATGGAGGTCCGTAGTTTCGTCTTCTCCGCCCATTCTTTCCATGCTCCTTTTACACCAAGAAACTCCTCCTCCTCCTCCTCTTCTTCTTGTTCTTGCGGTTCCTATTCCTCTGGCTTTGTGGCTTCTTCCAAGCTCGCGCTCGAGCAGTCGGAATTCCACCGAGGGCAGTGGCAATTCGTGGTTTCCTCCACGTCTAGAGCTTCGGTTGTGGGAAGTGGGAAGCAGAACGGCGGGGTGAGGAGTCAGGCGCAGGTGGCGCAGCGGGAGGTGGGGAAGGTGAAGAAATAGGACAAGGACGGGAGCAGCGACGGGGAAGATCCGTTCTAGGCGTTGAGTCAGGTTTGTGCGGTGCTAGGGACGCAGTGGGGTGATGAAGGAAAGGCAAGCTCGTTGAGATCCTAGCACAACGCTATGACATCGTTGCTCGCTGCCAGGTTTCGCTTTAAACCTCTATTTTTTGCTTTCTTTTTTCTTCTCCTCCTCCTGCTCTCAGTTGCAATTGACCTAGTTCATAGCTTTGCGGCTTCTCTGCGTTGGTGCAGAGAAGAGGCGATGGAAGATACATGTCCGAACATCATGGAAGGTGTACCTGGGAGCAGGGTCTTATGAATCCCTTTTCTTTGTTTGGACACTGGAATCCCCGTTTTGTCAGGGAGGCGCAAATGCTGGCCACACAATCTATAATGATGAAGGTGTGAAGTTTGCACTTCACTTGGTGCCATGGGGGATACTGAATACGCAACCTATATGTGTGGTTGGCAATGGAGTAGTGGTCCATCTCCCAGGTTTCTTCAAAGAGTGATGGTTTGGAGGCACAAGGTGTATTGTGCACAGGCAGACTTTTTGTGTCAGACCATGCACACTTGCTGTTTGATTTGCATCAGATTGTGGACGGATTGCCAGAGGCAGAGCTTGGAGGTTACATGATTGGGACCACAAAGCATGGAATTGGTACCTGCTATGCTAGCAAAGCAATCCATAATGCCTTACATGTTGGTGACCTCTGTCATATGGACACAATCCGGAGCAAGTTGGAGATCCTCTTCAAGGATGCTGCTAACTGATTCAAGGACTTTGAGTACAATGACTCAGTTTTGGATGCAGAGGTGGAGGACTATAAGAAGTTTGCCAAGAGATTAGAGCCTACATTGTGGACACTGTGCAGTATATTTCTAATACATACACTGTAGGCATGCGCATTCTCATTGAGGGTGGGCAGGCTACCATGCTGGATGTTGATTTTGGGATGTATCGGTTTGTGACATCATCAAATCCTTCAGTTGGTGGAATCTGCACAGGCCTTGGCATATCTCCCAAACGCCTTTGTGACATTATTGGTGTGGTATGTCTCCTATGTTTTTTTGTTAGGTTCTTTGCAAGGGAGAGTCCTTGCTGTTGTGTGGATTTGTGGGACCAACAGATGTTCTAAATCTCTTATGATACTCTCCAAGTTCTCAGGAAGGTTTCCAGGGCACTTGTGTGCAGAGTTTGCCTAATGGGGTTGGATGGTGGATA
>Ga0116231_10014321_pt1 | contig 10709 bp, 5 predicted proteins | sample S1TSphgellanicum_2_FD_89695 | JGI IMG/M metagenome (GOLD analysis project Ga0116231, IMG submission 89695) | Host-associated microbial communities from peat moss isolated from Minnesota, USA - S1T2_Fd - Sphagnum magellanicum MG | ecosystem: Host-associated > Plants > Peat moss > Unclassified... | reverse complement strand
CGTATATTCCATGGCGGCTCCTTGCTTTCCCGGCCGCCCCAAACCGAATCGTACCTGCGCCGCGCCGTGCAAGACCTAAATCAAAGATTCCGCAAGCAACATGACTTGTGCCCATCCCCTAGCACTGGCAGATGCGCCAGCCCCACATCGCCCAAGCGCGATGTGGGCTACGCGGGGCCTGTGCAGGCTGGGGGCGGCCTTGCGCGGGGGGGCGGTGGCTGACAGAGATGCGGGCTTTCGGGCATACGGCCCGGGCATGGGACAGATGAATTGAGCCAGAATCTTTATGCGGCTATCCGCGGGCAGGTGATTGCCGCCCTCCTGAAGGCGGTGCCTGACCTGCCGGATGAGGTGGCGGCGCGGGTGGATGTGTCGCCGGCGCGCGACCCGGCGCATGGCGACATGGCGACCAATGCGGCGATGGTGGCGGCGCGCCACGCACGCTGCAAGCCGGCGGAGCTTGCCGGCCGGATTGTGGCGGGGCTGGCCGGCCAGAGCTGGCTTGCCTCGGCCGAGCCCGCCGGCCCCGGGTTCGTTAACCTGCGGCTGACACCGGACACGCTGCGTTCGCAACTGCCGGTGATGTTGCGCGCGATGGAGGCGTATGGGGATAGCCGCACCGGAAACGATGTTGCGGTGAACGTGGAATATGTCTCCGCCAATCCCACCGGGCCGATGCATATCGGCCATTGCAGGGGTGCCGTGGTGGGCGATGCCTTGGCAAACTTGCTGCACAAGGCAGGGTTTTCCGTCACCAAGGAATATTACATCAACGATGCCGGGGCGCAGGTGATCGCCCTGGCCTGGGCCGCCTACTGGCGCTATCTGCAGGCGATCGGCACGGCGCTGACGGAAGAGGCCTATGCCGCGATCGTTCCGGGCGGGTTGCAATATCGCGGCGACTATCTGGTGCCGGTGGGGGCCGCGCTGGCCGAAAAATACGGCGCCACCCTTGCCGGGCCGGATGGGGCACCCGCACCACAAGCGGTGTGGCTGGATCCGGTGCGCGATACCGCCATCGCGATGATGCTCGATGGAATCAAGGAAGATCTCGCGGCGCTGGGCGTGGTGCACGATGTGTTCACCTCCGAACGCGCGCTGCTGGACAGCGGCGCGGCGGACCGCGCGATCGATCAGCTGCGTGCGAAGGGCCTGATCTACGAAGGCGTGCTGGAACCGCCCAAAGGCAAGACGCCGGAGGATTGGGAACCACGGGCGCAAACGCTGTTCCGGGCGACCGCATACGGCGACGACGTGGATCGGCCGCTGAAAAAATCCGATGGCACGAACACGTATTTCGCCAACGATATCGCCTACCACGCCGACAAGGTTTTCCGCGGCGCGGCCCAAATGATCGATGTCTGGGGCGCGGATCACGGCGGCTATGTGAGCCGCATGAAAGCCGCGGTCCGCGCGGTCGCCGGAGCCGGCGACATACTCGACATCCTGCTGTGCCAGATCGTGCACGTCGTGCGTGGCGGCGTTCCCGTAAAGATGTCGAAGCGGGCAGGCAGTTTCGTGACGTTGCGGGACCTGATCGAGGAGGTGGGACGCGACGTGGTGCGCTTTACCATGCTCACCCGCAAGCCGGATGCGCAGATGGAATTCGACCTCGATCTCGCGGTGGCGCAAACCCGCGAGAACCCGGTTTTCTACGTGCAATATGCGCATGCCCGCTGCCGCTCCGTGCTGCGCAGCGCCACGACATTGTTCGGCGCGGAGGCCCTGCGGCCGGAGGCGCTGGCGGATGCCGAGCTTGGCAGCCTGGGGGCCGAACCGGAACTCGCGCTGATCCGCCGGCTGATCGAGTGGCCGCGGCTGGTGGAAGGCGCCGCCCTGGCGCACGAACCGCACCGAATAGCGTTTTTTCTCTATGACTTGGCGGGCGACTTTAATATGCTGTGGAACCGAGGCAAGGATGATGCCGCGCTGCGCTTCCTGCAGGAGGACCAGCCGGTTGAGACACTGGCAAGGCTGGCTCTGGTATCGGCCACCGCTTCGGTGATCCGTTCCGGGCTCGGCGTTCTGGGCGTCGTCCCTGTCGAGGAGATGCGCTAGAGGAGGTTCGCTTGTCGCAAGTGCGGCCGATTACGCAGAATTTCGCCCGGCCGTCCTACCGGCCGCAGGAAAGCGCCGGCATGGACCCGGAGATGCGCCGCGTGGCGGTGATTGCCGTGGGCGTCGGCTGCGCGCTGGCCGTGGTGATCGGGGCCCTCAGCTTCGTCGGCTCCACGCGGCATCACGGCGTGCCGGTGATCGAACCGCCGGCGAAGGCGGTGCGGGTGAAACCGGCGAATCCGGGCGGCATGCAGGTTGCGGGTGCGGAGGATTTCGCCCCGCCCGGCGCCGAAAAACTGGGTCCGGCGGCGGAAAAGCCGGCCATACGCGCGCTGCGGGCCAAGCGGCTGGAACACGATGCTCCGCATGTCGCGGCCGTGGCAAAGGTGAAACCAGCCGAAGCCCAAGTGGTGTCCCCAGCGGCGGCGCCACCGCCATTGCCCGCCGTGATCACGCCCGGCGGCATTTCCGTGCAACTGGCGGCTTTCGAGAGCGAACAGGCGGCGGAACAGGATTGGGGCAAGATGGCGGAGAAAATGCCCAGCTTCTTCAATGGCCATACGCCGGATGTGCAACGCGCATTGCTGGCGGGACGCACCGTGTTCAGGTTGCGAACGGGCGGATTCGCCAACCTCGCCACCGCCAATGCGTTCTGCGCGGCGGTGCGCAACAAGGGCGGCGATTGCTCGATTGCCGCGTTTTAAGAAGAGATAAGGAAGCCTCTTCTTTTCTGAAGAAAGGGCAACCGCGCAGGTCTGTTGCACGATTGACGACCATGCGCCCGGCTTGTGTGGCAGTGGCACGCAAGAGGTGTGAAACCGCAGATGAACGCAGATGAACGCAGATGCCGATTGGCCGCCGTGGCCGCTAAGCGGCCGGCCATGGTGTGTGAGGCTGCCGATCCTTTGGCCTCGAACGCGGGTCAAAGCGCTCGCATCTGCGTTTATCTGCGTTCATCTGCGGTTTCCCTTGCTTGTCTTTCTTCGGCTGGCGCGGCGTAGGTCGAGAAGCTGGGGAGTATCAAAAAAGCACATCTTTTCTGGAGAGCATCTGCCGCCATGCTGCGGTGCGGTGGTAAAATTTTTTTGAAAAAGCCGCATCCGGGCTGTCATCCCGGGGAAAAGCGATTATGCTCACAGGCGCGTGAGAATTACACGCATAGGTAGTAATTTGCCCATTTACCTTGACCTTGGGTAGCAATCTTCTTCATTATTAGAATTGTTGAACGGCGCGCCGTCGCCTCAGCTTGGTGAGCAAATCTGTTACGATGTTGAAATGGGGTGTTTCCCGGTGCTGGTGGGTAGGGCTCGGCATGGTCGCCGCAGTCTGCGCCGGCGCACCGGCCCATGCCGATGATGGCGGACGATGGCGCAACCTGGCCGACCAGGTGTTCCACCCGGTGGCGAACGACATCGACCTGGCGAATGTTCTGATCCCCGAGGTCTTTGCACAGGATGGGAAAGGCTTCCTCTGGCTCGGCGAGGAAAGCGGGCTGTTGCGCTGGGATGGCTACCGCTTCCGCAGCTACCATTACGATCAGGCGGCGCCGAACGGGCTGCAGGACGATTTCATTGCCTCCCTGCATCGCGACACGGCCGGGCGCTTGTGGATCGGCACCGTCTCCGGCGGGCTGGCACGCTACGATGCCAGCAGTGACCGCATCGTCTCCGTGCCCCTGGGCGCGGGCAAGGGGGGCTTGCCGTATATTTGGGCCATCGATGACGATGGCGCCGGCGGCCTATGGGCCGCCACCAATACGGGTCTGTTCCACCTCGACTCCGGGCAGAAAATCCTGAGCCATGTGCGCCATCAGGACAGCCAGCAAGGCAGCCTCCCCAACGACGTGGTGACCGCCATGGTGATGGATCGCCAGGGCCATCTTTGGGTGGGCACCGCCAATGGTCTCGCCCGGGGCATCGGCGACAACACGCGCTTTTCGGCCGTCAAGCTGCCGGTGGGCGGCGCCGACCCGCCCAAGGTGCTGCATTTGTTCGAGGATAGCGCGGGCCGTATCTGGGCCGGCACCCGCCACCAGGGCACCTTTGTCGTGCAGCCCGGCACGGGTGAAGCGCGGATCGTGCCGGCCACCACACCCTCGGGGCCGGATGGCGCGTCGCCGGAGATCACCAGCATCGCGGAAATCGCGCCGGGCACCGTCTGGCTCGGCACCTATGGCCGCGGCATCCTGGAAGTGGATGCCGCCACGCTGCAATCCCGCTTCATCCGCCACGATCCCCTTGTTGCCAGCAGCCTCAACAGCGACACGATCCGTTCGCTGTTCCGTGACGATGCGGGGCTTATATGGATCGGCACCAATCAGGGGCTGAGCCAGCACAGCCCGGGCAAGGGCGGCATCATGACGGTGTTCGGCGCGGCCGGCCGCGCGCGCGGCCTGACCGATGGCGATGCCGGCGCTGTCTTGATCCGGCCGGATGGCAGCCTCTGGGTGGGTACCGAGGGCGGCGGGATCGACATTTTCGACACATCCGGCATGCGCACCGGCGTTCTGCAGGTCGGCCGGGTTTTTTGCATGACGGAGGCGCCCGCCGGCGGCGTGCTTGTGGGCACCAATAACGGCTTGTTCCTGGCCGATTCCGCCGGCCGGCACATCACGAAGCTGAAGATGCCGGAGCGCGGCAATTCGACCGGGGTGTTCGCGCTGCATGCGATCGAAGGCGTGGTGTGGCTCGGCGGCCTGGATGACGGGCTGTGGAAGCTGCATGTGGATGCGGCCGGCACCGTGACGGTGCTGCGCCACGAAACGGCGGCCGGGCTTGCCACCGCCAATGTGCGCTCGGTGGAGCTTCTGCCGGACGGCAAACTCGCCATCGGCACGGATGACGGTTTTGATCTGCTCGATCGCGCGACCGATGCGATCGAGCATGTCGCCGCCGATCCGGCCAATCCGCAGGGGCTTTCCGGCCGCCATGTGATGACGTTCGCGAGCGACCGGCAGGGGCGCCTGTGGGTGGGCACCGATAGCGCCGGGATCAGCGTGATGGAGGGGCGCGATGCCGCGGGACGGCCGCGTTTCCGCCGCCTGACGGTGGCCGACGGGCTGCCGAACAACGATATCGACAAGATGCTGCTGGATCGGCAGGGCCGCATCTGGACCAGCACGGATAACGGCTTTGCGGTGATCAACCCGGTGGATTTTGCCATCCAGCCGCTGCGGCGCGCCGATGGTGTGGCCATTACGGCCTACTGGAACGGCTCCGGCACCGCTGCGCCCGATGGCGACCTGCTGTTCGGCGGCCTTGGCGGCCTGACCGTGGTGGATCCCGACCGCGTGTCGCAATGGACTTTCGAGCCGCCGCTGGTGGTGACAAATGTGCGCATCGGCGGCAAGGAGGTGCGCAGGAACGCAGCGGACGCACCGGGCTTAGGCGACGTGCTGCAGATCCCTCCCGATGCGAACAGCCTGGCGGTTGAGTTCGCGGCACTCGATTATTCCGCCCCTTCGCTGAACCGCTACAGCTACAAGCTTGAGGGTTTCGACCGCGACTGGATCGAGACGGACGCGGCGCATCGCGTGGCGGATTACACCAACCTGCCGGCGGGCGATTTCACCTTGTTTTTGCGCGGTTCCAACCGCAACGGCGACTGGGCGCAGCCACTGGCCTTGCACATCCGCGTGCTGCCGGCCTGGTATCAGACCATCTGGTTCCGCCTGGCCGCGGCCGTTTTGGCGGTTCTTGGCGTCGTTTCGCTGGTGCAGGGGCGCACGCTGCTGCTGCGGCGGCGGCAGCGCGAGCTGGAGCGGCAGGTTGCCGACCGCACGGCGGAACTGATCGAGATCCAGCAGCAATTGCATCATTTCGCGTTTGTGGATGTGCTGACATCGCTGCCGAACCGGCGTGCCTTCAACGACCGCTTCCGCAGCATGATCGCGAAGGCGTCGCAGCAGCGCAGCGGGTTCGCGCTGCTGCTGATCGATCTGGACGGTTTCAAGCAGGTGAACGATACGCTCGGCCACGATGCCGGGGACGAATTGCTGGTTTCCGCCGGGTCGCGAATGCGCGAATGCCTGGATGAGGATGGTTTCGTGGCCCGGCTGGGTGGCGACGAATTCGCGATCCTGCTCGATGGGATCAGCGATCAGGGCATGGTGGAAGCGATCTGCGACCGCCTTGTGGAACGCTTGGCGCAACCGACTGTGATTGGGCGGTCGAACGTGACGGCCGCGGCCAGCCTGGGTGTTGCGCTGTTTCCCGAGCATGGCGTGGATTCCGAGGAACTGCTGCGCCATGTGGATCTGGCGCTGTATGACGCCAAGCGGGCGGGGCGTGGGGTTTGGCGGTGGTACAAGGAGACTCAGCAGCCGGCTTTTGTGTTTGGGGAGCAGAGATCGGAGCCGGCGGTGCCGCGCCGGGCGGCTGGGTCGCGGTGAAGAGAAGGAAGACTCTTCTTTTCTGAAGAAGAGGTAACTGACCAGGTAGGGGCGTTACCGAAGGAAAAAAGGATTAACCACGAAGGCACCAAGGCACGAAGCTATCACGAAGGAGACATCTTCGTGCCTTGGTCCCTTCCTGGTAAAATTTTATCTTTGGACGCGACCTACCTGGGCAGTTATACTAGGTTAGACGGATTTTGATTCTTGCCCGGCCGAGACCCCCCACCCCGACCCTCCCCACAAGGGGGAGGGGGAAGAAGAGCGACGGTCAAACTCACTTCAGGTTGGTATTACCAAAAGGCTTTTATCTCACTGCTGCTTTCAAGATCGAGTTTATGGCCGGATCTATCCGCGGAGCGCCGGAATAAAAGTCTTTTTGCTTCTTTTTCTTCAGAAAAAGAAGAGTCTTTCTTAAAATTAGCGTGCGGGCTGGGTGAAGGGCGCTGCGTCGATAGATGCGTCGGTGGACTGGCGTCCAGCCACCGCATGCTTGCCCCAGAGCCCTCACTCTCCCAACCGCTTCGCGGTAGAGGGGTTTTTGCATCGGTCAAACTCAAATCGCGTTGGTATCAGTCCGCCTGTTCGCGTAAATATTCCAGTTCCAGCCAGCGTTCTTCGGCTTTGGCGAGGTCGGTTTCGGCTTTGGCGAGGGCCATTGTTGTCGCGTTGAATTTTTTTGGGTCGCGGGTGAAGAGGTTGGGGTCGGTCAATATGCGCTGGAAGCGGGCGATGTCGGCCTGGAGTTGGGAGATCTGGGGGGGGAGGATTTTTTCCAGTTCGTGACGCTGCTTGAAGGATAGTTTCTTTGGGCTGGCGGGCTGGTTTTCAACTTGCGCGCGCTTTTCGGTGCGCTTTTTCGTTTCTTGAGCGGTGGTTGGGGCGTTGCCGCGCTGGGAGAGCATGTCGGAATAGCCGCCGGCGTATTCCTGCCAGCGCCCTTCGCCCTCGAAGGCGATGGTGGAGGTGACGACACGGTCGAGAAAATCGCGGTCGTGGCTGACCAGAATGACCGTGCCCTGGTAATCGGCGAGCATTTCTTCCAGCAGGTCGAGCGTTTCGAGATCGAGATCGTTGGTGGGCTCGTCGAGGATCATCAAATTGCTTTCGCGGGCCAGCGCCACGGCCAGCATCAGGCGGCCGCGCTCGCCGCCGGAGAGCACGCCCACGGGGGTGCGGGCCTGTTCGGGGCGGAAGAGAAAATCCTTCATGTAGCCGATCACGTGGCGGGCCGTGCCGTTGACCAGCACCTGGTCGCCGGAGCCGCCGGTGAGGGTTTCCGACAATGTGGCTTCGGGGTTCAGGCTTTCGCGGGTTTGGTCGAGCGTGACGGCCAGAAGGTTGGTGCCGAGGCGGATTTCGCCGCGGTCCGGCGCCAGAGTTCCTGTCAGCATTTTGAGGAGCGTCGATTTGCCGGCGCCGTTGGGGCCGACGATGCCGACGCGGTCGCGGCGCAGGATGCGGGTGGAGAAGTCGTTGACCACCGTTTGGTTGCCGTAGGTTTTGGAGATGCCTTCGGCGACGCAGACGAGTTTGCCGGAGCCTTCGCCTTCGCTGGCGGCCATGCGCACGCCGCCGGCGGGGCGGACGAAATCGCGTTTTTGGGCGCGCAGGGTGGCGAGTTCGGCCACGCGGCGCACGTTGCGCTTGCGGCGGGCGGTGACGCCGTAGCGCATCCAGTCTTCCTCGCGGACGATCTGGCGGGCCAGCTTGTGCTGTTCGCGCTGTTCCTGTTCCAGCACCTCGTCGCGCCAGGATTCGAAATGGGCGAAGCCGCGATCGACGCGTTTGGTGCGGCCGCGATCGAGCCAGACGATGCTGCGGGAGATGCTTTCGAGCAGGCGGCGGTCGTGGCTGATCAGCACGATGCCGGTGCGTTGGGCGGCGGCGAGTTCGGCTTCCAGCCACTCGATGCCGGGCAGGTCGAGATGGTTGGTGGGTTCGTCGAGCAGCAGCAGGTCGGGTTCCGGGGCGAGGGCGCGGACGAGGGCGGCGCGCCGGGCTTCGCCGCCGGAGAGGCGGGCGGGGGCTTCCTCGCCGGTGAGGCCGGCCTGTTCGATGAGGGCGCGGGCGCGATAGGGCGGGTCGTTGGGGCCGAGGCCGGCCATGACGTAGTCGAGCACCGTGGGGGCCGCGCCGAAATCGGGTTCCTGGGGCAGGTAACGGATGGTTGATCCGGGCTGGATGAAGCGCGTGCCCTCGAAGGCGGTGAGCAGGCCGGCGGCGATTTTCAGCAGGGTGGATTTGCCGGAGCCGTTGCGGCCGACCAGGCAGATCCGTTCGCCGGCGCCGACCGCGAATTCCGCGCCATCGAGCAGCGGACCGCCGCCGCCGAGCGTGAGGTGGATGTTTTGGAGGGTGAGAAGCGGCGGCATGGGCTGCTTCTGTGGGCTGCGCGGGCGGAAGGCAAGGCGGGGCCGGTCATTCGTTTTGCATCCGATCCGCTTGCCGCGCCGTTCTTACCTCGGGTGCGGCCGGACGGCGCGCATCAACCACCATGAAGGACCGCCCTATGAGTGATGCAGCCACAGAGTCGATGCTTGAAACCGGCACCGTGATGACCGAGCTTGTTGCCAAGGCCCGCGAGGCACGCAGCGCCGGGCGGTCGCGGCGCGACTTTTTTGCCAGCACCGCCAAGCTTGCCGGTGCGACGGCGCTGGGGGTTGCCGGCATCGATCTGCTGCAGCCGATCGCGGCGCGGGCCGCGACCACGATGCCCAGCAGCGACACCGTGCAGGATATTCTGAACATCGCCTGCACGGCCGAGTGCCTGGCGATTTGCTTCTATTACGCCTGCCTGCAGCATCCGGATACGCTGCCCGAGGTGAACAGCACGGCCAATCGCAACTATTTTCAGGCGGCGCTGGCGCAGGAAACCGAGCATTTGTTTTTTCTGGAACATCTGGGCGGCAGCACCCTGGCCACCGCGTTCTATTTTCCCGAAGACATGTTCACCGAGCAGAAGGTGTTTTTCAAGACCGCGAGCACGCTGGAGGATTACTTCATTTCGGCCTATATCGCGGCCGCGAAGGATTTTTCCGGTGCCTATTCCAGCGGGATCACCACGGCCAGCCCGCAGCTGATCGGCGCCGCGGTGCAGATTGCCGGCGTTGAATGCGAGCATCGCGCGTTGCTGGGTGTGGCCGCGAACGTGACGCCGCCGAACAACCTGATCATCGAGCGGGCGCTGCTGACCAGCGTTTCCGACGCGGTGGCGCCGCTGAGCGGCTTTCTGACGGCGGGCACGGCGGGGTTTAATCCTTCGCCGCATCATGTTCCGACGTTGAGCACGATCAACACGGCGGCCGCACCTTATGGGACCTCGTTTTTCCCGAAGGCGATCTATTCCTGAGCGAGGCTGGTTGCGGACGGATTGCGACGGGGCCTCGATGGCGGGCGCGGCGGAGACAATAAAAGTCTTTTGCTTCTTTTCTTCAGAAAAGAAGGGCTTTCTTGAGTTTGGCGCAGCTGGCCAGTTGATTGGAATGGAGCCTCGGAAGCGCAGTGTGACCGGGTGAGACAGGCTTCACCACGGAGGCATGAAGAGCACGAAGGATTCACGAAGACGGGTCTTCTTCGTGCTCTTTGTGTCTGCGTGGGCATCTTTCTTGCTTTTTGCTTTGCCGATGGCGGCCGAAGGGCCGAGGAATTGATTGCGGTTTTGGCCGGCGGTGGCGGGATGCGGCGAGAGGGAAAAAATGCGCTTTGCCGCCTGCCCATGCTGTCTAAAAATGGGAAAGTGCATGGGTGCCGTGAGGTGTTTATTGTGGGGGCGTGGGCCGCGATGCCAAAGCGCATTGCATCCTGCGGGGGGTTGGTCGTTTGGATGATATGGTCAAGTTTCTTTATATTTTGCCGTGCTTCGGCGTGAGACCCCCCACCCCGGCCCTCCCCACAAGGGGGAGGGAGAAGAAAGGCCGACCCTCCCCACGAGGGCTATGGTGGTCACACAAGTACGAATCAAAGTTTTCTTTGATAGGAACGAGAAAGTCTCCAGAGCTTGTGTTTATTCAAAAAGCTTGCGGCTCACTATTTGCTAGGTTTCAAAGGGGTTTTTCGCGGCACGAACCCCCACCCCGACCCTCCCCACAAGGGGGAGGGAGAAGAAAGGCGCCTTATACCATTGAAATTGTTTGCGTTATTTCGTTCCGCAGATGTGTGATACCAGGCTCGGCGGTTTTTGACTCTTGCCCGGCTGGGAACCCTCACCCTTCCCACCGCTGCGCGGTGGGCCCCTTCCCTCTCCCGCAAGCGGGCGAGG
>Ga0116231_10014319_pt1 | contig 10710 bp, 11 predicted proteins | sample S1TSphgellanicum_2_FD_89695 | JGI IMG/M metagenome (GOLD analysis project Ga0116231, IMG submission 89695) | Host-associated microbial communities from peat moss isolated from Minnesota, USA - S1T2_Fd - Sphagnum magellanicum MG | ecosystem: Host-associated > Plants > Peat moss > Unclassified... | reverse complement strand
CCCGCGCTCGACGACCACCAAGCGGCGATCAGCGGCAACATCTGCCGCTGCACGGGCTACCGCAAGATCCTCGATGCGATGGAGTCCGCGGCGCAGACGGTCGCCGCGCACGAGCCGCTCCCCGACGGCGTCCCCGCATGACGCTCATCGGCACCTCGGTCGCGCGGCCGGATGCGCTCGACAAAGTGCGCGGTACGGCGCGCTACCCGGCCGACTTGATCGACGGCTCGATGCTGCGCCTGGCGGCGGTGTTCGCGCACCGCGCGCACGCGCGCATTCTCGCGATCGATACGAGCGCCGCGCTCGCGCTACCGGGCGTCATCGACGTGCTCACCGCAAGCGACGTGCCGTACAACCGCTACGGCCTCATCGATGAAGATCAAGAAGTCTTGTGCAGCGACGTCGTGCGCTACTGGGGCGATCGCGTCGCGTGCGTGATCGCAACCGACGAACCGACCGCGCGCAAAGCCGCAACGCTCGTCGCCGTGACGTACGAAGATCTCCCGATCGTCGGCGATGCCGAAGCCGCGCTTCTGCCCGGAGCTGCGCAGGTACATGCTGGCCACTCGAACGTGCTCTTGCATCAGAAGATCCGCACGGGCGACGTCGATGCGGCGCTCGCCGCGGCCGATCTCGTGCTCGAAGAAACGTTCACGACCTCGTGGCAAGAGCACGCGTACCTCCAACCCGACGCCGGCGTCGCGTTTTGGGAAGACGGCAAGCTGGTCGTCGCGTGCGCGGGCCAATGGCTGCACGAAGATCGCAAGCAGCTGGCCAAGATCGTCGGCCTCACCGACGACGATGTCGTGGTGCGTTATCCGAAGATCGGCGGCGCCTTCGGCGGCCGCGAAGACCTCAACGTCCAGGCGCTGCTGGCCGTCGCGGCATGGAAGCACAAGCGGCCGGTCGCGATCGTCTGGAAGCGCGACGAATCGATCATCGGCCATCACAAGCGGCATCCGTTCAAGATCACGACGACCTGGGGCGCGATGCGCGACGGCACCATCGTCGCCGCGCGGACGCGCACGCTTGCCGACGGCGGCGCCTACGCTTCGACCAGCATCGAAGTGCTCAAGTGCGCGACGATCTTCGCGCACGGGCCGTATCGGATCCCCAACGTCTCGACCGACGGCATCGTCGTCTACACGAACAACGTGCCCAGCGGCGCCTTCCGCGGCTTCGGCACGCCGCAAGCGCACTTCGCCGCCGAATCGATGGTCGCGCGCATCGCGCACGCGCTCGGGCTGGACCCCGCCGACGTGCGCCGCAAGAATCTCTTTCGCGAAGGTGACAACGAAGCCACCGGACATCCGCTGCCCAAGGGTGTCTCGATCGTGCCGGTCTTCGAGCGCTGTCTCGACGAGATGCGTACGCGCTTCACCGGCCGCGTGCGGCCCGAACCCGAAGCGCGCTTCAAGCGCGGCATCGGAATCGCGGCCGGCATCAAGAACGTCGGCTATTCGTTCGGTTTTCCCGAACAGGCGACGGCGACGGTCGAGATCATCGGCACCGAGCGGATCGAACGCGCGCTCGTCCGGTGCGGCGCCGCGGACGTCGGTCAAGGATCGCATCTCATCATGCGCCAGATCGTTGCGGAGAAGCTCGAACTGCCGCTGAACGCCGTCGCGCTTGCCGCCGAAAGCACGGCCGAAGCGCCGAACGCGGGGTCCGCCTCCGCCTCGCGCATGACGCTGATGGGCGGCCGCGCGGTCCACGACGCCGCGCAAGCCGCGAAGCGCGCCTTCGAGCGCGGCGAACGCCCGGCCGAGGCGACGATCCAGTATCGGCCACCGGCAACGACCGCGATCGATCTCGAGACGGGCGACGGTATTCCGAACTACTGCTACGGCTACACCGCGCAAGCGGTCGAGGTCGAAGTCGACACGCACACGGGCCTCGTGCGCGTGCTGCGCGTGATCAGCGTCCACGACGTCGGCCGCGCGATCAACAAACAGCAAGTCGAAGGCCAGATCGAAGGCTGCATCGCGCAAGCCGTCGGCTACGCGCTCACCGAGAACTTCCTGGTCCGCGACGGCAAGATGCTCACGCCGCACTTCAGCAGCTACCTGCTGCCGACGACGCTCGACGTACCGACGGAAATTTACCCCGTCATCATGGAACTCGCCGACCCCAACGGCCCCTACGGCGCGCGCGGCATGTCCGAGATGCCGCTGGTGCCATTCGCGCCGGCCGTCGCCGCCGCGATCCACGACGCGACCGGCGCGTGGTGTTCGGACTTGCCGTTCACCCCCGAACGCGTGCTCCGCGCGATCGGCGCCGCGTACGAATCGGCCGCCGCCGAAGCCCGTGCGCTCTTAGAACCCGCACACTAGCTGGCCCAGCCTTGTCACGCGGCGCGATCGCGTGAGAAGACCGGTGTGAGGAGCGAACCATGCAGACGATCCCCGATCTCGCAATCCCGGAAGTCAAACCTGCACTCGAGCTCTATCGCGGCACGCTGCGGCAAAAGGTGAGCCCGCAATACACGCATGCGCGCTTGCAGTCAAAGGTGACGGCGATTCTCGACGCGTGGGGTGCCGAGCGCGGCCGCGTCGGAACGGAATGGCGCTTCTACTTCATCGAGCGCGACGGCGCGCCCAGCTCATCGCTCGTGCCCGACGTGGCGTATCTCTCGTACGACCGGCTCCCCAAGCATCCGGCACTCGCCGCCGAGCAGCCGACGATCGCACCGGATATCGCGGTTGAGATCATTTCGCCCGACGACCGCCCGCGAGACGTAGCGGAGAAAATCGCCCTCTATCTCGCCTACGGGACCGGGCACGTCGTCGTTGTCGATCCGCAAACGCGATCGATCGTCATCCACGAACGAAGCGGCGAACCGCGTTCCGTGTCCGGGAACGGGGCAATCGCCGTCGTCGACGATCTGCAACTCGATCTCGACCAACTTTTTCCGCCCGACCACTAGCGAGAGGTCCGCGCCTCGGCGATGATGCGCCGGATCGCAGCGACGACGATCGCGGGCTGCTCGAGCTCGATATAGTGACCCGAGTTCGGCACGAGCGTGTTGGTGCCGCGCGTCGAACGCCGCGCTAGCCGGTCGTGACCGGCGACCCAGGCTGCGACGACGGAGGCCAGATCGGCGGCGCTGAGGCCCGGCACGTTCGCGAGCGATTTGGTGGCCGTCAAAACGGCCAGCGGCAGCGAACCAAACGAACGCCGGCTCGCCGCGACCTCGCCGCTATCCACGTCCGTGCCCGAGAAACTTCGCAGTTCGGAGAGCACGGTTGCGAGCACCGCCGGCATCGCCGCCTCGCGATGCACCTCGCGGAGCAGCGTCGGATCCAACCCGCTTCCCGGACCGCTGGTGAGACAACGCGCCGCTTGCGCGTTCGCCGGGTGCACGAGCGCGCCGCGGCGCGCGAGGTCGAGGCACGCCTGCACGTCGATCGCTTCACGATCGAAGAGCGCGAGCATGCGCGTGCGTGGCGCGGGCGCGAGCCGCGCGACGAGCGCGCGACGTTGGTAGGCGAACGACGGATCGACGAGCACCAGTCCGGCGACCCGGCTCAAATCGCGTTGCGCGTAGAGCGTGGCGTACAAGCCGCCGATCGAATGGCCGACGAGCACGATCGGATGCACGATCCCTGCGGCAAGCAAAAGCGCATGCAAGTCGCTCACCGTGTTCGCGGCATCGGCTGCGCGGCCGGACGGATCGCTGAAGCCGTAGCCTGCGCGATCGTACGAACAGGCGCGCGTCGTTGCGCCGATCTGCCCTTGCACGAAGCGCCATACGAGCGAATCGTCGCCGAGTCCCGACTCAAAGACGACCGTCGGCTCGCCGTGTCCGATGCAAAAGAGATTGAGCCGCCGGCCACGTGCGACCGTCACGAGCCGCGCGGGATGCGTGTACGTCGCCGATGGAATTGCCGGCGGCGTCGCCGCGAGCGCAGGCGCTACCGCCCGTACAGGTGCAGGCGCCGATGCGACCGCACCCGCAGCGAGCGCGACGCTCAGCGCGCGACGTAGGAAAACGAACCCGATAGCCACTCGGCGACACTCCGATCGAGCATGACGAAGCTCTCGCAGCCGTCGACTTCGGGGTTGAAGTCGTCGTTGCGGGCTTTGGTTTTGGCCCAGTCGACGTTACCATCTTTGCGCGCGGCGGCGCGCGCTTTGGCGTAGTTGAACTGTGCGGCGCGAGCGATTGCGTTGAGCGTTTTCACGAGCGTTTGGGCTTGGGTCATGGGCGCGGTTGCGACGCCGAAGCGACCGGCCCTGCCGGATGCGGGAGCGCGAGGTTTCCCGCACGCAGGAACGACTGCGCGGCCTGGGTGTAGCGCTGCTGATGGGCCTCGGGATCGGGCGCGCTCTCGGCGAGCACGAGGTACATTTTGCCCGCGAGCCGGCGAAATTTGTTGGCGAGTTCCGCGAGGGCGAGCGATGCGGCGAGGTCGGCGGCGCGCGTGTAGGCGTCGGCCGCGTCGGCAAACCCGCTGCGCTCTTCCGCGTTCTCCGCCGCTTCCGCGAGCGTCACGAGCTCGAGCGGGATCGTCGCGCTCGCGGGGCGCGTCGCCGCGGCGACGACCAGCGACGCTTCATCGGCGAGCAGCCGTCGCCAGCGCAGCTGGTGACGCACGATCCGGGTGAGTTTCGCCGGCATCACGGGCTTGGTCAAGAAGTCCTGGACGCCGGCTTCGAGCGCCGCAACCCGATCGTCGGGGCGCGCGCGGGCCGTGAGCATCACGAGCGGGATCGCGGCGGTGAACGGATCGGCCTTGAGCCGCCGCGCCGCGGCGTTCCCGTCGAGGACCGGCATCACCCCATCGATGATGATCAAATCGGGCCGGAACTCGAGCGCGCGCGCGTGCGCGATCAGGCCGTTCTCCGCTTCGAGGACGGCGAAGCCGTCGCGCTCGAGCACCTGGCGCACGAACTTGCGCGTCGCGGCATCGTCGTCGACGATCAGCACGTGCCCCTCTTCCGCGGACTCCGACGCGCGCATCGCCTGGAGGCCGGCAAAGCCGCTCACCAGCGAATACGCGAGCTCGCGCAGATCCCGGCGCTGGTCCTCGGGTGCATCGGGCGCGAACCCCAGCTCGACATAGAGCGTCCGCGCGCCCAGCGCGACGCGCACGCGCTCGATCGCGGCCCCCGCCCGCACGCCTGCACTGCCGAGCTCGATCCGATCGTCGGCGACTTCCTCGATGAGCGCGACCCACGGGCACGCGACACCGCGCAGTTGTCCGAGGATGAAGGCGGCGATCTCGTTCACGGCATCGTCGTCCCTCGCGGGAAGAGCCGGCGTGCGATGCGGTTCTGGTCCGCGATGAGCTGCTCCAGGTCGACCCCGACCAGCGTGCCGTCCGAGACACGGACCTGGCCCGCGATGACGCTGAGCCCGATGGTCGGCGGCTGGCAGAACACGACCGCGGCCAGCGGGTCGTGGACGGCACCACCCGCCATCGGGAGCGTATCCAGCCGGACACCGATGAAATCGGCCGCCATCCCCGGCGCGAGGTAGCCGATGTCGTCGCGGCCGAGCACCGCCGCGCCGCCGCGGGTCGCGACGCGGAGCATCTCGCGTGCCGAAAAGATGGCGGGCGCATCGTGAACGCGCGCGAGATAGAGCGCTTGACGCGTTTCGGCGAGCAGATGCGAGCCGTCGTTCGAGGCCGATCCGTCGACGCCCAGGCCGACACGCGCCCCCGCGTCAACGAGCGCACGCACCGGCGCGATCCCGGAGCCCAGACGCATGTTGGAGCTCGCACAATGCGCGACGCCGGTGCGCGTTGCGCCAAGGCGCGCGACTTCATCCGCCGACGGCCACACCATGTGCGCGTGCCACACGTCAGCGCCCATCCAACCGAGATCTTCCGCGAGTTCGACCGGGCGGCGACCGTAGCGTTCGAGACAAAACGCCTCCTCGTCGAGCGTTTCGGCGAGGTGCGTGTGCGAATCGACGCCGTGTTTGCGCGCCAGCGCGACGCTCTCGCGCATGAGCGTATCCGAAACGGAAAACGGTGAGCACGGCGCGAGCACGATACGCGTCATCGCATAGCGCGCCGGATCGTGGTACGCGGCGATCACGCGTTCGGAATCGGCGAGGATCGCGTCTTCGTCTTCGACGACCGAATCCGGCGGCAACCCGCCTTTGCTCTGCCCGATCGACATCGAGCCGCGCGAAGCGTGGAAGCGGAACCCGAGCTCGCGCGCGACCGCGATCTGGTCGTCGACCCGCGCGCCGTTGGGCCACAGATAGGTGTGGTCGCTCGCGGTCGTGCAGCCGGAGAGCATGAGTTCGGCGATCGCGATCGCCGTCGAGGTGCGGATCGCCTCGGCGTCCATACGGGCCCAGATCGGATAGAGCGTCGTCAGCCAGTCGAAGAGTTTCGCGTCCTGCGCGGCCGGAATGCTGCGCGTGAGCGTCTGATAGAAGTGATGGTGCGTGTTGACCAGGCCCGGCAAGACGACGAGGTTGGAAGCGTCGATGACGCGATCGGCCTGCGACGGGAGGTCGCGTGCCGGACCGATCGCCTCGATGACGCCGTCGCGCACGAAGAGCGAGGCACCGGGGAGTTCGCGACCCGCGTCATCGAACGTGGCCAAGAGCGCCGCATCGCGTACCAGAAGCGTGGAAATACCGACCTCCTCATGCCGTCCGTGACCATCGCCGACCTCAACGCCGCCGAGACCGCGCGCTTCGTCGCCGTGCTCGGCCATATCTTCGAGGACTCTCCCTGGGTCGCCGAAGGTGCCGCCGCACGCCGGCCGTTCGCGAGCGTCGACGCGCTCCACCGGGCGATGTGCATGGTCGTCGCCGAGGCGCCGCTCGAGCAGCGCATCGCGCTGATCGCCGCCCACCCGGATCTCGTCGGCCGGGCGGCGCTGGCGGGGACGCTGACGCCGTCGTCGCGTGCCGAGCAAGCCTCGGCCGGGCTCGACCGGCTCGAACCCGAAGAGATCGCGATGTTCGCCGACCTCAACGCCGCCTATCGCGCGCGGTTCGACTTTCCGTTCGTGATCTGCGTGCGCGAGAACAAAAAAGCCGCGATCATCGCAGGGCTGCAGGCACGCGTACGCAACGAACGCCCGGCGGAGATCGCGACCGCGCTCGGCGAGATCGCGAAGATCGCCCGGCTGCGCCTCGCGGATCTGGTGCGCGAATGAGCGCCTACGTCTTCGACTGGCTGAACCTGCTCGTGCGCTGGTTTCATTTCACCGCCGGTATCGCGTGGATCGGCGCGTCGTTCTACTTCGTCTGGCTCGATAACAATCTCGAACTCACCGCACGCGCCGACGAGAAAGCGCGCGGGATCCACGGCGATCTCTGGGCCGTGCACGGCGGCGGCTTCTACCATAACCAGAAATACCTGACCGGACCGCGCGACGAACCGCTCTCGACCCACCTGCACTGGTTCTATTGGGAAGCGTACTCGACGCTGCTCTCGGGGATCGGGCTCTTGGCGATCGTGTATTGGGTCGGCGCGTCGACCTACCTGATCGATCCCGAGGTGCTGGCGCTCTCGGTTCCGGCGGCGATCGGCATCAGCATCGGCTCGCTGATCGCGGGCTGGCTGATCTACGATACGCTGTGCCGCATCTTCGAGAACCGGCCGCGCGTGCTTGCGGGCTGCGTCGTCGCCTTCTTGCTGCTCGCCGACTATCTACTCTTTCACACGTTTTCCGCGCGCGCTGCGTACCTGCACGTGGGCGCGATCGTCGGCACGATCATGGTCCTCAACGTCTTCTTCGTGATCATCCCCGGTCAGCGGAAAATGGTCGCGACGCTCAAGGCCGGCGGCACGCCCGACCCGCGGCCCGGGCGGCTCGGCAAGACGCGCTCGGTCCACAATACCTACTTCACGCTGCCCGTGCTCTTCATCATGATCAGCAACCACTTCCCGATGACGTACGGCAGCCCGTACGGCTGGCTCGTGCTCGCGCTGCTCGCGCTGGCCGCGGTGTGCGTGCGGCAGTTCTATCTCTTCACGCACAAGCACCGCTACGTCCCGGCGCTGCTCGCGGTGGCGGCGGCGCTGATCGTGGGCACGGCGGTCGCGCTCGCCCCGCGCGCCCCGGCGGTGGCCGGCGTCGGGACGACCGCGGCGGCCGGCGTGCACGCGGCCACGTACGCCGAGATCGCCCCGATCGTCGCGCAGCGCTGCGCGGTCTGCCACGCGGCGCACCCCACCTTCGCCGGGTATACGAGTGCGCCGGGTGGGCTGATGCTCGATACCCCGGCCCGCATCGTGGCGAACGCCGCGAACATCAAGGCGATGGCCGTCGATTCGCATGCGATGCCGATGGGCAACCTGACCAACATCACGGCAGCGGAGCGCGCGACGCTCGGCAGCTGGATCGCCGCCGGAGCACACGGGCCATGAACGCGACCATCTCGACCCACGTCCTCGATACCGCCCGCGGCGTCCCCGCCGCCGGCATCCCGATCTCGCTTGCCCGGGTCGAGGGCGCCGCCCGCACGGCGATCGGCGAGCGCACCACCAACACCGACGGCCGGACCGACACACCGCTCGGCAAAGAGCTGATCCCCGGCACGTACGAAATCGTCTTTCACGTCGCGCCGTATCTTGGGCCGCATGCATTTTACGACGAGATCACGGTCCGCGTGGTGCTCGACGGCGAGCGCGAACGCTACCACATCCCGCTGCTGCTCGCGCCATTCAGCTACGCGACCTATCGCGGGAGCTGAGCGCGCGAATTTTTCTTCGCGACCCCGGGCGGGGGATGCGCTCGCATCTCCCAGCAAAACCGGTTACGATGCATGCATGGAGAGCATCCGACACGCGCCGCGCGTCGCGCTCATCGCCCACGACGCGCGCAAAGAAGATCTTACCGAATGGGCTCACTTCAACCGTGGCACCCTTCGCGCATGCGACATCGTCGCGACGGGCACCACGGGCAGCAAGATCGCCCAAGCAACGGGACTGCACATCGAACTCTTGCTGTCGGGACCGCTGGGCGGCGACGCGCAAGTCGGCGCGATGCTCGTCGAACATAAACTCGACGCGATCGTCTTCTTCTGGGATCCGCTCACGACGCAGCCGCACGACGTCGACGTGAAGGCGCTCTTGCGCCTCGCCGTCCTGTATAACGTCCCGATCGCCTGCAACCGCGCAACGGCCGATCTCTTGATCTCCTCGCCGCTCTTCAGCGACGTAACCGACCTGACGCGCCGCCGCGCCGGAGCAGAACTGCTCGTCTAACTCAGATCTTCGCGGCGCAGGCGCGCGAACGCGGGGAGGATGGCGGGGAGGTTGCGGATTCGCGCGAGCGCGTCATCGAACTGGCCTTCGCTCGTGACGTGTGTGAGGATGACGATGTCGGCCTCGTTCGTTTCGCCGTCGCCGCCTTTTTGCAGCATCGCGTCGATCGAGATCCCGGAGTCGGCGAGGGTGCGCGCGAGATCGGCGAGCACGCCGACCTCATCGCGCACGCGGACGCGCAAATAATACGACGTGCGCACGTCGGACATCGGGACGATTCCGACGTCGCTGAGCGCATCGGGCTGGAACGCGAGATACGGGACGCGCTCGTCGGGTTCGGCCGCCATCAGGCGGGTGACCTCGATGATGTCCGCAATCACCGCCGAGGCCGTCGGCTCCGCGCCGGCGCCCGCGCCGTAGTACATCGTCACGCCCGCGGCGTCGCCTTTGACGAGGATCGCGTTCATCGCCCCGTCGACGCTTGCAAGGATACGGCTCGCCGGGATCAGCGTCGGGTGGACGCGTAACTCGATCCCGTTCGCCGCGCGGCGCGCGATCCCGAGCAGCTTGATCCGGTAGCCGAGTTCTTCGGCGTAGGTGATGTCGGTATCGCTGAGCTCGGCGATCCCTTCGATGTACGCTTTGTCGAATTGGACCGGGATGCCGAACCCGATCGCGGAGAGCAGCGTGATCTTGTGCGCGGCGTCGATGCCGCCGATATCGAACGTCGGATCCGCTTCCGCGTAGCCGAGCCGTTGCGCTTCGGCTAGCACTTCCGCGAACGGCAGGCCCTTCGCGCGCATCTCCGAGAGGATGAAATTGCTCGTGCCGTTGACGATGCCGGCGATCCACTCGATCCGATTCGCCGCGAGGCCTTCGCGCAAGACTTTGATCGTCGGGATGCAGCCGGAGACGGCGCCCTCGAAGGCGACCATCACGTTGTGTTCGCGTGCCGCCGCGAAAATTTCGTTGCCGTGGAGCGCAAGGAGCGCCTTGTTCGCGGTCACGACGTGTTTGCCGTGGGCGATCGCCGAGAGCACCGCGTCTTTGGCGATCGTGGTGCCGCCGATGACCTCGACGACGACGTCGATGCTCGGGTCGGCGACCGCGGCGAGCGTATCGGTGCGAATCGGAACGCCGCCCGCGTCGGCGCGCGCCTTCTCGGTATCGCGTACCGCGATCCACGCAACCTCGATCGGCCGGTTCGCGCGGCGCGCGATCTCTTCACGATTGCGGGCCAGCACGCGCAGCGTGCCGCCGCCGACGGTCCCCGCGCCGAGCAGGCCGACGCGCACCGGTTTCATGCCGGTCGCTTTCGGATGATCCCGATGAGCTCGAAGTTGAGCACGCGCCGATCGGCTTGGTTGAATGCATCGATTTCGAGCACGACCGACCCGCGGTCGGGCTTGGATTGCGAGGGCCGCGTCTCGAGCACGCGCACCACGATCCGCAGCCGGTCGCCGGGGCGCACCGGCGCATCCCAACTCAGCGTGCGCAGTCCGGCGCCGCCCATGCTGCTCTCGGG
>Ga0116231_10014318_pt1 | contig 10710 bp, 7 predicted proteins | sample S1TSphgellanicum_2_FD_89695 | JGI IMG/M metagenome (GOLD analysis project Ga0116231, IMG submission 89695) | Host-associated microbial communities from peat moss isolated from Minnesota, USA - S1T2_Fd - Sphagnum magellanicum MG | ecosystem: Host-associated > Plants > Peat moss > Unclassified... | reverse complement strand
GCTTACAAGTTGAATAACTTTGGGGTATATTTGCCGTCTCCGGTCTATTCCCATGGTCAGCTTTATGTTGCTATCTCACGGGTCACAAGTAGTGCAAACGTCAAGATTTTCAGCGGCCAGGGTCCCGATGGATACATGCGGAATGTCGTATTTAAAGAGGTTTGGAAAATGTAGTTTGTAACTGTAATTTTGTAATATGTACCGTAAAATACACACACACCTGTGCATTAGGCACGGGTTCAAACTAGTTTTCTTCAAATTACTACATCCCAGCTTAACACAGGTACCTATTGGATTTTCTTTGGAACTTTCATACCTGCCTGGTCCTGCTGTTAGGGTTTCAAGGCTGATTTTTGACTATTATAGACCTAGTAGTGAGACTAGTACAGTCCTGCTCTGAAGCTGGTATTGCCTCTGATCATACCAAGCTGCTTGGATCTTTGATACCGAGACCAATATCAATATATACAAGGTTTCCCAACTTGGTACCCACCCAACACTGGTTTAAAACACTCTTGATATAGTATTGACTTTTCACATACCACTCAGGAATGGATGGTAGGTACCTTATAAAACTTGCAAATCAGGCAAAAACTGATATTAAACATTTGGTGAAGCTTCATATACCATTGATGTCAGTGGTGCAACTTTCATTAGGTTGGCTACTGGTACGTTCTTCTTGATGAACAATAGCGAGAGGTATCAAGTATTGAGTATCAATAAATAAATCTCATTTTCACCTAGTTTGATCTTTGATGAAAATTGCCCACAATTCAATGCACGATTGATTATTATGCATATAATAATAGATTAATACTTGGGACGTGATTCTCCATATCAATGGGAAAATGAAACATTCCGAATTTGGTACTAGTGTACCTCATTATCCTGAATTGTACTCATTCCATACAATGCATCATAGATTTTAAGATTTCCCAATTTTAAGATTGAAGGCAAGGTTCCAATTCATTGCAAAAACCTGAAGCTTATTTGACTATAATAGAGTTATCTGTAAAGTAATGAAAACACAGCACCAGTACCCTGAGTTTGGTCATAAAGAGGGTGAGATTCAAAAAAGAAACCTGCAAAAAGTACACTAGCATTCAAGAGGGGCGGGGGGGAAGCGTGAAACTCAGAAAACCATCAAGTTTGAGCGTAAACTGAGTTTCACCTTGTCTTTCTTTTTTCGTGAGCGCCTCCACTGCTGCCACTTACATTTTCAGTGCTCCTACCTGTACAGCTACTATTATTCGTCTCGAACCTTGTGCATTAAATGCTGAGTTTCAGCATTTCATACCCAGATTTAATAAAATTTCCTTACTTGACGGATAACACTGAAAGAGGGGTTGGGGTCACCAAGGAGGCCCAAAGACAGGATGAAGACAAGGTGATTTTGCGGATTTCTCCAATGAACAACAAAAGTGAGGTGCCCTAATTTGATGCTGGTATCGCATCAAATCCTAGGACAAGATCAGTATGAGGCTGATATTAATATTTCCTCAGTGATGTTGAGGGCAATATGAATATGAGCCTGATATTGCCTCCATTGATACAAGCCTGGTCGGATCCTTGATATATACCAATTGATATATACTAGTGTTGTCTGGTTCTCACCTTTTAAGACTATTGTGCAAATACCAATAAAGTATATTTCCCATTTGTTTAAAAGAAGAAGGATATGTCTTTCAAAAAAATCTGAAATCTATTACACCATCCAGTTACACATTATTTTATTAAATTTTTTTTTGATGGTTATGAACATGCTGGTTTTTAATTTCTTTAAAAATGATGGATATGCACCAAGGTTATGCATATCAATTTTCTGATTTTATTGCCTACAAAAAAATTTGCAACAAAGAACCTAGTTTTTGAGAATCAAACCAAAACTTCTAGGGGAATTGAACCTTAGTTTTATGAAGAACTTTCCTCAATTGTAGCACATGTCCTTGACCCAACCACACCCCATACAAACCCAGCTGAACCCATAATGTTAGTTAGCATCAACCTGCAATTCTTTTAAAAAATCATGCTTTTTAATCAAATTGTAATTATCCTTTGCTAAAAGTTTTTATGTTATCAAGTATTGTTTGAAGTTTGAATTTGGCTTGTAATTGGCATATGGATTGTCAAGCCAATTCTTTACAATAGTAATAATCCAAATTTTGGTTTGCATGTGGATCATCAAGCCACTTTTCACAATAGTAATAATCTAGTCCGTGTTGTCAACTTGCAAAGAACGACACCTTAAAGTTGTCAACACCCCAACAAGTCAAAGAACCCATTCAGTTTCTCTTTGTGAACTCAAGATTCCAGGAATTTATTTTGCAAGAAAATCCACATTTGAAATTTTGACTTCATGCATACACCACCACGTTAGTGGACTTGCACATGTAATAAAAAAATTGATAGTTTCTTGAACAAAAACAATTTTCCAATGACTAATGCTTGAAAAGATTTTTCAATTAAGGTCCCCATTCCAAACAATTTTCTTCAAGTTCCAATCTCATATCATCAATTATTGTAATAGATGCAATGGTATTGGGGTTTAGCTATTCAAAACATACCATCAAAAGAGGAATCACAACCTTGGCATCATATTTAGATGCCAATCGGATTGCATTCTTGCAGTCCACCAAACTTTTCATAGTCCACAAAGCCTTGGATCCAACATGATAACCATCATGTTGTGAGCATGCCGTGCATCAAAAGACCTCAAGAAATCCAAAAAAAGTTTGATCACCTTTATAACCTTAAGTCAAATATTTTTGTATAAAAGCAAGATTTTAGCTTCAAAAGGCTCAAAAACTTTAGACGGGTTATAAAGCTACAACATAACTTGCATGTTCATAGTCAATGTGATAATGTTTATCAAGGTATCTGACAACAACTAGTGGCCCTTGGATTGATCTAACACACAAAGGTGAAAGCACATTAGTGTGGAACAAAAATAGCACATTGTGACAGTACATTTTTAGTTCATTATGAAATAAAATACATTAGGAAAGTATGATAAAAATAGGTAAAAAAAAGATATTTTGAATCAAATGGGCCATGTGACAAGGTGTTACAAAATAATTTTCCATAAGGATTTAAGAATCTTTAACTTATTTTATGATAATCTTATACTTAAAATATGAACATCTAAATCATTATTTTCAACAAATGAAGGACTTCCTTCAAAAGTTGCATATTTGGTATACATCTCAAAATTTAATCATCAAATCTTTTTCAAATTGTTTTATTTAATATCAATTTGTCATAAAACTATATTACCATTAAATAATTTGTTCATAAAAGACATTCTATCAAGGTGTATTGAGTCCATTTAATTTATCCTTGACCAAATAAGTGTTTGTGTGCAACTTTAAAAGTTCATAACAAATTGAATACCAAATATTTGACCATGAATTTTTAACATAATGTTTTGATGTATGAATTCATTTTTGACATGAATCCCATTTCATCATTCGCACATATCAATTGGAATAAAATACTATTGAAAATTTTAAAATTATGAAAAATGGATTCCTAGACATCTAAAGTGTGACACTTTAATGTGTTTTCTTTCACCCACATGTTGAAACAATTGGATTCGAAGCAAATGTGATTACCTCATCAATAGCCTACACTTGTTAAGTGTTATCTATTGTTAAGCCATAATTTTTTGCTTGCCATAATAAAGAATAATGGCATTCTTAAGCTCAAGAATCTTTTCAAACATAATGACCTTGTTGGTGAATTTGGTTTTCACAGGAATTTTTAATTTTTGATGTTACATCCCACTTTCATCATAAGCCCGTTTCCAATCTTTTCCCTATTTTAAACCTTTTGGTCGAAGTAATGGTTTTCTATAAACCAACATGGGCATTTTTCACATTCACATGTTCGAGCCCAACATAAATTTTGTTGTCATTTGTAGCATATTAATAGGCCTTAAACATCAGATGCCAAAAACATGTGCCCTCAGAAACCTTAAGAATCTTCAAAGGTTCATAATCAATGATAGAATGTAAAATTGTTACCATTATTGTCAAATTAGTGCCCTCATCTTTTACAAAAACAATCATCCAGTGCAACAAACTAAAATTTTCCAACAAATACCAAAGTTGGGTAGCCATGGACTACTTAATTGTTTTATTCATTTCAAATAACCCCATAGTGATATGCATGGGGACCCAAGTGTGATTCAAAAAATTGATAACCAAAGCAAAAGTATCCACATCATTGTGGGACATCCACAAATCAAAAGTAACAAACACTATTACTATTGATGTAAGATTTAGCAAAACATGTTGTTGCTCTGTGGTATTTTTGACCATGACAGACAACATTTCTTCCACAAAAAGAAATTAAGATGGAAATTGAACACGAGGGCATTGGCATAGAAGTAACATTCAATGCCAAACGGTTTCACAACTGGGCATTTAGGCTTATAACCCTTGCAAGTATAAAACACTCAATTTTCCAAAAACTACTGCTATTGCTCATCATTTTTTTTATATGTGTTTGTGGCACCAAAAAATCCAATAATTACATGGCTAAAAAGATTTGTCCTTTTTTTCCTTGGTTGTTGAACATAAATAACAACGATTTTGCCACTTCATTAAATTATTATTCCTTCAAAACAAACAACTTTGAATGTGCATTTTGCACATGAATAGTCATGGGAATTATCCCATTAACTTTATAATATTTAATTAAACCTTTGTGCAAAATAAATCTTCAAACCAAAACATCATTAGTTGTTTGCTTAGATCTACATATTATGCACTGTAATAGTTACAAATTCACCAAACCCACATGTAAGCCATCATTAACAACAAATAAACCCCAACATATAAACATACAATTGTGAAGTCTTTAAGCCACAAGTTGTGAAACATCAACATTTGACAAGTTGTTATTAGATTCCAAATGCACATTTTCAACATTTAAATGTCACAACCTTAGCCCAAGGCTGGTGACCAAGGCAAGGGCTTGTAAAGGTGTAGGCCAAGAGTGAAGCCTAGGAATCACATTTCATGCTCCTGGGAGTGTAGGAGGGCGTGAGGGAATGAACTCACACATTCCCAAGTGGGTTCCCATTTTGGGAATTAAAGTCCTAATGGAATTTTTAGAGAACAATTTCAAGGGCCAAAACTCGTTGAATTGAAAAGTTCCTTATACCATTGGAAGGTTCTTGGAACATAGATGTTGAAATGGTTTCACACGTTCCATTTTAGTATTTAAAAACACAAGTATGGCCGAAAGAAGGGTCGAGAGTCAAAATGCTAGTTTGACCCCCAACCACTAAAAGTCGAGAACCTCCCTGATTTACCTGTGTACAAGTGGCATGTCACATATTGTTGAAAAGATCTTGATGAAGGCTACAACTTTTCTTGAAAGTTCACCTCAATTGAATGGTTTGTGCAAAAAGTTATGGGATTTCAAAGTCGCGAGAATCCCAATTTTGGGAATTTCGAGACTCCCAACTTGGGAGTCCCAAAACAAAATGACATTTGGGTGCATGCCTTGTGGCTAGGCACAAAAAATACTATAAGGGGGGAAGGTGGTGGCTTCCCCCAAATCCAGGCCGTGGTGAGCCTTGTGTGTTCGTGTATGCATGTGGTTCGTTTGTGCACCAAAAGTGCTTTAACCACACACTAACCAATTTGTTGTTTGGTTTGTACAAGTTCATGTGAACAATTGACTTGCTTGTCACTCCTCTTAGTCCCCATCCTGAAGCTCTAGCCTGCTCCTCTACCCCCGAAATGTTGTGAGCTAAGGAGCATATCCCAACTTTTTCTTCTTCCGTTGTTTTCACTTTTAGATTCGCATTTGAGTCTTTCAAGGAGTGTGGGGGTGTGTCACTGAAAGTGATGAAGATCAAAATTGAGTAGGGTTAATTGATGTAACATTTACATCAACTCCACCCACACTTTTAACAAAACAAGGTTGTTTAAGCTTTTTAACCATTGAAAACATAAACCTAAACTAAAAAATGAAACACATTAAACCCACACTTTCAACAAAATAGGTTTGTTAAAGTTTGTTAACAATTGAAAAAAAAAACCTAAACCAAAACACATTAAACTTTAAACCACATTTTACCCCAAATAAAGTTGTTGAAACTTTTCAACCATTGAAGATAGAAGGGTGCAAACAAAATATAATGAGCCACCATGATTATTTCAAGAAAGGACTACATATCATTTTTCCCAAAATTTTTTTTCATAGGAATGAATTTTGGAACAATTTTTTTTACAATTTGTTATAATAAATGCTTATAGTTGTCTTAGTGCATGACATTTATTTTTTACAATTTTATGTTTTCTTCTATAATAAGCTACAAATGTTTTTAACACATCATGTATATTATATTTCATTTATATGTGGTGAAGGACTTTCAAAGTTCTAAAATTTTAGAATTTCACATATTTTAAAATAAAATATTTTTTCAATGTTTATCCTCTTAATTTTTTTCCCATCAAATGTGTTTTATTATATGAATCCTTTTGATGGTCCTTTACAAAATTGATTCTTGTTTGACGCCATAGGTGTTATTTTTTAAAGGTCTTAAATTAAAACTTAAACTTAAAATTTTGTTAAATGGATTTTTAGTTTGAATTCCTTGGCATTCATATGAATGAAAAAACAATAACTTGCCATGTTGACATGGACTTAAATGGCAAAACATAAATATTTATCCAATTTTGATTATTTTTCTTTACGATCCAACACTTTTTTTGGTTCGTTGGATTGTAACTGCACCTAGAAACCTATACAAAAAAACCAAACACATTAAGATTGTAAATACCAAAAGTTGAATTCCTAAACACAAAAGAAATTAAAAAATTTGGAACTTACTTCTTTTGATTCGTTGAACTTATCAAGTAGACTCATGCTAATGCCACACTTATTGAAGCACATGTTCAACACCAAACTCATTAACATGCATGCAATGTTAATATCGAACTCCCCCACAATGCACAATATCAACACCAAATTCACCAACAATGAAATTTGCAAAACTATAAACTGTGCACACATTCAAATGCACTCAAAGAAAGCAAATAATTGAAATCCATGTGTGTCTATGTATTGTGCATTATGCACTATGCATTTAAAGATTGCAATGAGTTGTGCACAATGTTGACACCGAATAGTGAGCATGCATTCAATGCTGATACTAAATTCACACATAATGCAAAGTGTGCACACAATTAGATGCACTCAAAGAAAGCAAAGTAGTTGAAATCCATCTATGTCTATGCACTATGCATTCAAAGATTCCAATGAGTTGTGCACAATGTTGATGTCAAGTTCTTTAACAAAGAAATTTACAATGCTACAAAGTATACAATATGCACATTTGCACTCAAATAAATAAGAATAATGGAAATGCCAAGCTCCAAGTGGTACTCAGATGCACTCAAAGAAAGTAAAACAAGTTGAAATCCATGTGTGTGCATGTGTTGTGCATTTAAAGAAAGTAGTGAAAGCACACACACTCAATTGCATTATCATTTTTGTAAAACCTTAATTCCTAACACTTAAACCTTAAACCTAATTCATATCTAGATTGTCAAAATGCCACCTCCACAAATATCTATTTTATCTTGATGTGTTAGTCTAAATAAGGTTATACATAATGAAAATATTGCATTGGGAATCCAACAATTGTGTTTAAAGCTGAATATCAAAATGAACAAAAAATGTAGATATGCATTTATACATATTTGGCCATTATTTGGATGTATATTTTGATTTTTTTGTATATTAACTAGACAACATTGGTTGAAACTAATGTTGGGTGGCTATTAGAATTAGGAACAAACCACAATGGTTATTAGGGTGGTTTGTCAAATACATAATCATTCAATTTTCAACAAAAAAAAAGACCCAATTTTAGTTATAATTATAATTTCATCAAATAATCGACCATACAACTACAAGTTCATTATTAGTCCTTTCATGAAAATAGTTAATTCTTTAATGATTTTGATATAACCCAAATTAGCAATTCTTTGATTTTTTTAAAGATCCAAAACCGATGATTATTTGATTATGCAGTATTAATTTTACAACATGAACCCTTATAAATTCAACTAACCCATAATGTTGGTTTCAATGGAATGTTGGGAGGGGGTTCTATATTTCAAATACCAACCATGCTTACTTACTAGATTTTTAGGAGTTTCAAACACCTTTTAGGGCTAGGTTTTTGTTTTTTGTTCCAATTAAAGAACCATTAATTACAAGTTTTCGATATATGCACATTTGAAAAGGGTATGAATTAGTGTTGGGAGGCTATCATTTTTTGATACCCACTAAATCCGATTTCCACAAAATAGATTACAAAAGGTTCCAATTCTTTTTTTTAATTTTAAAAAATAACTTATACATCAATAAGGGTATTAATATTTTTATTAAAAAAATTTAACTAGTTCTCATGATGCCAATTTTCATTAAATTTGAGAACAACTAGTTATTATTTGGTGGTTTTCACCAATCAATTATTAATTTTTTAAAATAAAAAATAGAACCAAAATTATAAACAAATTATTGATTTTTTTTAAAAGTGAAAAAATTGTATTTATCGATAAAGTAAGGAAAACACAACACTTTAACCTTAAATTTGGTCAAACATGGGGTAAAATTCTACTAAAAAATTACAAAAAAAAATACATTAGCATTAAGGGGGTTTGAAACTAGTGTTGGGTGAGGTGCAATCACAATGCAATGAGCCAAAAATGACGTTAAACCATAAAGAAGAATAGTTAAAATTGGATAAATATTTATGTTTTTTCATTCAAATCCATTGGTATCATGGCAAGTTATTTCTTTTTCATTCATAAAAATGTCAAGGAATTCAAACCAAAAATCCATTTGATCAAATTTTAAGTCTAAATTTTGATTTAGGACCTCTGAAAATGAACACCTATGGTGTCAGATAGGACTCATTCTTGCAAAAGACTATCAAAAGGACTCATATAAAAAAACACATTTGATGAAAAAATAAATTAAGAGGATAAAAACCTATTAGTCACATTGAAAAAACACTCATACCTTCAAATATGTGGAATTCTAAAATTTTAAAAACTCAAAGAACTTTCCAAAATTAATCTAGAATTTTAGAACTTCAAAAGTCTTTTGCCACAATAAATGTGGTAAAATGTACATGATGTGTTAAGAAAAGTTATGGTTTATTATACAAGAAAACATTAAAATATAAAAAAGAAAAAATGGTTATGATTTTAAATTATTGTCATTTTAAAAAAAAAAACATTGAATTTACAAGGAATCAGGACACTTTCAAAAATTCATATTTGTTCAAAAATGATGAAGAAAAAAAATACATGATATAGGATCAAGATGTAGTCAAAATGAAAAATTATTTTTAGAATATAGTTATAAATTGAATTAAAAAGTTTTTAAAAAAAACCAAAAAAAGTGTGAATGGTTCCCAATGGAGATTATTTCTGTGAAACTACCCCACAACTATGCCACATGCTTTTGCTTAATGAAAGTCATGAAGTGCTAATGAATCAAATTGTAACTAGTTTTGTCAAATGTGGTTCTAAGTTCCATAAGTTGTTGACTCACACAATGATGAACTTAACTTTTTTCTAATTTATCATATTTTCCTAGCTTGTGATCAAAAGACACAAACCACAAATCTTTCCAAGCTTGCCCACCTAGTTTTGATCATAATTGATACAAAACACAAGACCTCTCTCTTCTATTTTGGCATCTACCACCCGCCTCACAAGACACAAAGCACAATCTTGCACCCACCCCACACTAGTAAAAACCCAAAAGTTGTTTTTGAAGCCCCACCTAACTTTTATAAAAAGATCAATACCCACTCTCAAATACCCACCCAACTCTAATAAGAAACCAAAACCCTACATCAAACACCTACCCAATTATGATTAAAAAAACAAAAAAACAAAAATGTTCCTTGAAGCACCCACCCACCTTTGATTAAAAAACCAAACTCTTAGTTGTAAACACAATTAAAGGAACTAGGGGCATCAAAGTAAAATTCCTCTTCCAAGGATTGCATGTGATAGGTGGGATTCATGCATGTTGGTTTATAGTCTTGAGATTAATTTTTTTCATTCCAAATTTACCACTATGTGTTGAATATAATGTTTTTTTACTACATCTCGATGTTATATCATGCATTCATGTTTTGTAACACATAAAAATCAATATCTTTTTGTTAAAAGCACATTTGAATCAATTGTGCTCAAATGTGTTATAAAAACAAATTTCATGAATTTCGAGGTTTGAGCAACCAAGCACCCACTAGTGCACCACCCACAAAATCCTATTTTGGGATTTTTTGGATGGGATGAAACCCAACCCCATGGCCCTATGCTTGTAGGTGAGTTTTTGTTTCTTTTTTCGCATGCCCCTTTGATTGCAACACTTAGTCCTAACCCCCTTCCTTCCTACCTAGCCAACCCCTTTACTCTTACTTTTATCCATGTTTTGTTCTTTTCTAGCTTCTCTTGTTTTTTGTGTTTTTCCTCTTTTTTTCCTTGAGATTTTGTTTTCTTGACTTCCTTTTTTTTTATTTGAAAGGTTGTATTCTTGATCTTCCTTTTGTTTTTGTTGAAAGGTTGTTTTATTGTTTTTTTTTTTCTTTTTTTTTGAAAGCTTGTTTTCTTTCTTTATTTTCTTCTTGATTTTTTTTTCTTTTCCTGTTTTTTGGTTTTTATT
>Ga0116231_10014317_pt1 | contig 10712 bp, 10 predicted proteins | sample S1TSphgellanicum_2_FD_89695 | JGI IMG/M metagenome (GOLD analysis project Ga0116231, IMG submission 89695) | Host-associated microbial communities from peat moss isolated from Minnesota, USA - S1T2_Fd - Sphagnum magellanicum MG | ecosystem: Host-associated > Plants > Peat moss > Unclassified... | reverse complement strand
ATCTGTACAATGACGCGGGAACCGCGACATTGCCGGGCCTTGCGCCGGGATCATCGGCGACGGTGTCCAACAGCCAGTGCACACTGAGCGGTGCCGGTTCGTCCTACAGCATCTCAGGCAATATGGCGACGCTGAAAGTGGCACTGACCTTCAGCAGCGCGCTGCCGACAAACATCTATCTGTATGCGGGCGAAGCAAACGTGACGGGTAGCAGCAGCGGATGGGTGCAGGCGGGGACCTGGGGCGCCTCCGCGGGAGCGCCAACGGCCGTATCGGTGACGCCGAATGCGGGATCAGGTCTGACAAAGACCTTCAGCGCGGTGTACTCGGATCCAAATGGGGCTTCGGACCTGGCGACGGTGCGCCTGCTGTTCAACACAACGGTCAGCGGCGTGAATGCCTGCGACATCCATTACAGCCCGGCGGCGAACCTGCTGTATCTGTACAATGACGCGGGAACCGCTACATTGCCGGGCTAGCGGAGGTACCTTTGAATCTGCCGCATCCATGGGTGTATTGACGTGGGCTCATCGAGAATCAGTATCCGTGCCTCGGAGACCAGAGCGCGGGCAAAGATCACCAACTGCCGCTCGCCGCCTGAGAGATCATGAAACTGCCGCTGAGCGAAATGTGCGATACCGAAGCGCTCCAGCGCGGAACTCGCCTCAAGCTCCATCGCGCGCTGGCGGAAATATTACACGGCATTACGAGTCTCCTTGCGAAATGCTTATTGGCTGGGCAAGAGTGCAGCGCAACTGATTTCCGCGTTGGCGTCAATTATTCACGTCACTGTCTTTTTTACAAGTCAGATGAGATCAGACGGATGCGCTGAAACCGATTCAGCCGTGCGGGCACGGCGCGAGGTGTGCGGGGAATCGCAGGGCTCACGGCTAACTTCAGGAAGCCCTTGCAGTGGGACGGCAGCTCTTCTGTTTTCGCTCTCACAAAGACGAAGTTCCATCTGACTTGCATTTACGGTGTCAGCATGGCCGGCGGACGCCACATCCTGCATGCGTCACCACTGTCAATCCACGAGTCCATTCTTCATGGCAAACCGCACCAGTTCTCCCGCGCTATGCAGGTTCAATTTCTCCATAATCTTGCCGCGATGGGAATCCACGGTGTAGACACTCAGGTTCAGCCTGGTCGCGACTTCTTTATTGGTTTTGCCTTCGGCGATTAATTGCAGAACTTCGCGCTCGCGGGTGGAGAGCGTATCCAAGGGATTGGAACTCTGCTCGCGGTAATCGCTCAGCAGGGCTCCGGAAACCGCGGGGCTGATGTAGCCATCGCCACGCGCCACCGAGCGCATGGCGCTCAACAATTCGGTGTCAATTGCATCCTTTAAAATGTAGCCGCGCGCGCCCGCCTTCAGCACCTCACGCACATAGAGCGCCTCCTTGTGCATGCTCAGCACCAGCACCTTGATGCGCGAATTGGCGGCGACCATGCGGCGCGTGGCTTCGATGCCGTTCAAATCGGGCATCTGCACATCCATCAAGACGATATCGGGCTTCAGTTTCTCGGCCAGATCGGCGGCATCGCGGCCATTGGCGGCTTCGCCCACCACTTCAAAATCCGGCTGGGCAGCCAGAATCAGCTTCAATCCCTGGCGCACGATGGTATGGTCGTCGGCCAGCAAAACTCTTATCGCGCGATCGGACACGTCACCTCAACTCTCAAGCCTTTTCCCGGCGTGCTTTCCATTTTCACGATTCCGCCGCAGCCGCGGGCGCGCGTCTCGATACCCGCCAAACCAAGACCGCGGCCCCTGCGCGGAGCACTCAAGTCCAGCCCTTTGCCATTGTCGCGAATCTCCAGAAGAACGCATGAGCCGGTCTTGCGCATGGAGATGGAAACTTCGGTTGCTTCGGAATGCCGCGCCACGTTGGTCAGCGCTTCCTGGGCGATGCGATAAAGGCTGGTTTCCGTTTCGTCCGGCAGGCGCTCGCCGCTCAGTTCGCTTTCATAGTTCATGGTCACGCCGGTCCGCTTGGAAAAACCGTCCGTCAGCACGCGCAATGCGGCGTCCAGGCCGAAATCGTCGAGAATGGTGGGGCGCAGCAATTGAGACATTTCGCGGATGTCTTGAATGGCCTGGTCCACCAGGCCCATGCAATCGTCCACGCGCGCAGGATCGGCATCGGTGCGCAAGGCTGATAAATTCGCCTTCACTGCGGCCAGCGCCTGTCCCAGTTCATCGTGCAATTCATGGGAGAAGCGGCGGGCGGTGTTTTCCTGCGTCTCCAAGAACTGATATTGCAGCAGTTCCAGGCGTTTGAATAAATGGGTGGAAGCGCTGACCGCCCAGGACGCGCAGCCGATGGAGAGCACAACGCAGAATCCGAACAGCCAGACGGTCCACCTTAGCAATCCGTGGCCTTCCTTCGAAATGGATTCGCGCAGCAATTCGGCCTGCTGATACGCACCATCCAGCGCCAGCCCCATATCTTCGCGGTTCTGTTCCAGTTGCGCCAGGATCTCGTCGCGAGAAACCACATCTTTGTTGCGCGCCAGCCTTTGCCAGCGGCTGTTCAGTTCGTATTGCTGCTGTTCAATTTTGTCGATGGAATCCTTCGCCAGCGCCTGGCGCGCGGCAAATTCCTGCGTATGCTGGTCAATATGGTGAATAGTTCGCCAGGCAATGATGACGGCGCTCAACAGCAGCAGCGAAAACAGGCACAAGCCGGTAAACAAGGTGCGCCGCACCTGAACGCGCGAAACATTAAGACTTACTAGCACTCTTCCCTAATCTACGGGATCAAAGTCTACCAATCGCAGTGATGGCGCAAACTCGCCGCAACCCGCAAAGTAGAGGTGTGAGCGGGAGACAAAAACAACCGCCACTTACTTAGAGGAGAAATTCAAATGAACAAGTTTATGACCGCCACCCTTTTGACCGTTGTTGCCGTGCCCTTCCTGATGGCTGCCCCGGCCGCCACCAAAGCGCAGAGCACGAACACCACGGCCACCACCACAGCCAAGAAAGCCAAGAAGGCGAAGAAAGCCAAGACAACGGCCGCGCCTGCCGCCGTAAAGCCTGCTGCCCCGGCCACGAAGTAACTCTTACCGAGCCGGGCTCACCAGAGCCCGGCTTCTCTCCAAAGCCCCGCCAAAGCGTTCCGCCCACAACTTCTGCCCCGCCACACTCGCAATTTCATCCTGTCGGAATTCCACTTGCAAATGCCGTAGCCCTCGCCGCAGCGCATGATGTGGAGTGGTGTAATCCACATGCGGGTCCAGATTGTAAGGCTGATTGTCACCCACTGAAAACTCGCGCAGTTCCCGCAGTTCCTCCAGCAGGGGCTCAACCATGCTTCGGTCTTCGAAACTTGAAAGCGCGACGGACCACGGGCGCAGTTCTCCTTTCAAACACTCCGTCATGGAATGCACCGATAAAAAAATAGCGCCTTCGCGGCCATTCAATGCAACGTCAATCGCTTCATGATACGGCTGAAAATAATCATTGATGCGCGCGGCCCGGTCGTCATCCGTCAAATTGCAGTTGCCGGGAACAATGGTCCCGTCGCTGACTTTCGGAATCAGATCTTCCGCGTCCAGATGCCGGTTGCAGTCAATCACCAGGCGCGAGACACCGCAAAAAACGGCCGGCGAATCGAAACGTTCCGAAAGCAGCCCGGCCACGGCCGCCGCGCCGATGTCCCAGGCGATATGGCGCGCTAAATCCTCCTTTGTCAAACCAAGACAATTCAATTCGTCGGGAACAAAGTTGCTGGCATGGTCACAGACAATCACAAAAGGCCCGGCACCGCTGCCGCGCCGCACTTCAAAATAGCTCATGTTGGCACATCCAATCCTTCAAACAAGTCTTCCGTCACGCGCACCGTGACGTCCATACCGACAAAGGCCGACGCGTCGCCATAAAACGTCCCCCAAAGGGGCAGAACCTGGCGGTGGTCCCAGGCAAACGCCACGCGGATCAGGTTGCGATTGCCGACAATGTCGTTGGTGGGGTCAAAATCGACCCAGCCCGCGCCCGGCAAATAGATTTGCACCCAGGCGTGCGTGGCGCCGCCGCCGAGCATGGTCTCGGAACGCGAGCGCGGCGAAAAAATATAACCGCTGACAAAGCGCGCCGCCAGACCCAGGGAGCGCGCGCCTTCCATCATCAGCACCGCATAATCGCGGCAGCTTCCCGACCGCGACCTCAGCGTCTCGCATGGGTCCTGGACGCCTTTGCGGCTGCGCCGCACATACTTAAAGTCTTTCTTGATGCAGAGCGTCATGGCGCGCAGCAGCGCCAGCGTTTCCTGATGTTCAAACTCGCGCGCAAACCTTCCGGCCCATTCATTCACCATGTCGGTGGGATAGTGGTGCGTCAGCGCGCGGTCCAGTTGGGCGCGGTCTTCCTTTGAATACTGGAACGGGTAATGGGTGGCGTGATCTTCCAGCGGGAACTCCGGCAGGTTGGTTTCAAAGTGCTCCAGCGTGACCGTTGTTTCAAAGCGCAGCTCTTCCGTCTTATGGTCGAAGCTCACCACCGCAATGGAGTTGTCGAAAACATCATGCACCCAGCGCACGCCGGCGGGCTCCGGCGTAATGTCCAGGCGCGCCGAACGCAGCCGCAAATCGTGGCTTTCGCGCGGGCGAAACATCATTCTGTGTTCACCCAGGCCGACCGGTTGGGAATAGCGGTAAACCGTCACATGATGGACGGTTAGATAGGAAGGTGCTCTAAGGTTGATCACTCACTGGCCAACTGCCGCCGCATCCACATGCTGCGTTTCCTCACATACTACCGTGAACTGCTCCAGCCACGCCGGTCCGAAAGACGTGGAAATGGCGACATCGGCGGCATCGCGTCCGCGCGCCATCAGTATCCGGCCGATGCGCGCCATATTGTTGCGCGGATCAAAGGTGTACCACTGGCCGCCGATGTAAGCTTCGAACCAGGCGGCAAAATCCATCGGCGACACGACGGGCACGCCGATATCGGGGATGTAGCCGGTGCAATAACGTGCCGGAATGTTCATGCAGCGGCAAAACGTCACCGCCAGATGCGCAAAGTCGCGGCAGACGCCGATTTTTTCCTGGTACGCCTGCTCGGCGGTGCGCGTGGAGCGAGCCTGCTGATAGTTGAAAGTGATGTGCTGGTTCACCCAGTCACAAATGCCTTGCACACGAGCCCAGCCAGGTGGCAGGTTGCCAAACAGGTTCCAGGCCATATTCGTCAGCACATCCACTTCGCAATAACGGCTGCCCAGCAGGAAGATTAGCGCCTCTTCCGGCAGGTCGTTCACCGGGTGCTGCTCGGCATATTTATTCACCGCGTCGGGCAGACCGCTGTCGCTGACAACGCCGCTGCCATAAATTTTCAGCCGGCCGGCCGGTGCCAGAAGGCGCGTGCACCAGTTGCCAAAAGAATCGCGATAGGGCCTGACAGGAATGTTCGGTTCCGTTTTCAAATGATCGGGAACAACCATATCTGAAGCCCGTGAAAAGTGGGTGTTAAGCATCAGTATCATCGCGGTATCTTGCGGGAAACTGTACACGAGCTCATAGCCAATCCGGATCAACATATACGAGTGGACTTCAGTGTGGCACGAATTGTTTCGAAAAGGCTAAGCTTCGGCGGTGACAGCCATCTTTTCGGTGGCCACAGGCAGAGTGAAATAGAACTGGCTGCCCACATTCTCTTCCGAAGTGACCCAGATTTTTCCGCCCAGCCGCTCCACAATCCGCCGGCACAACGCCAAACCGATGCCAGTTCCCGGAATGGAGCGCCCGTGCAGCCGCTGAAAGAGCAAAAAGATGCGGTCTGAATATTCCTGCCGAAAGCCGATGCCGTTGTCCGTCACCTGAAAAGTCGCCAAATCGCCGTCGACGGTCGCAGTCACATGCACGCAAGGCGCAACTTCTGGCTTCCGGTATTTGATGGCGTTCGAAATCAGGTTCTGAAAAACCTGGCTCAACTGGCCCGTCTCCGCCCACACCAGCGGCATATTTTCATAGGTAATCACCGCCTTGGTCTCTTCAATGGCGCCCTTCAGTTGCACCAGCGTGTCTTCCAGAGCGGCCTTGGCGTCCACTGCCGTGTGAGAGGCGGCGGAATCGGCTGAGCCTACGCGCGTGTAAGCCAGCAAGTGGTCAATCAGCGTGCTCATCCGGTTGGCGGCATTTTCCACCGTGTTCAAGAGGTGCTGGCCGCGTTCGTCCAGAATCCCGCGATACGTGCGGCCCAGTAACTGGCTGAACACCACAATGGTGCGCAGGGGTTCCTGCAGGTCGTGCGTGGCAGCGTAGGAAAACTGCCGAAGCTCTTCGTTGGCTTTCAGAACCTCGCTATGCGAAAGCTCCAGCGCCGCTTCCGCTTTGCGCCGCTCGGTGATATCCCGGAACACCAGCACCACACCGCTGACCTTGCCGTACGCGTTGCGAATGGGAGCGCCGCTGTCGTCAATCGCCACTTCCGATCCGTCCCGACGTATCAGCGTAGTGTGACTTTGCAGCACCACCGCACTTCCGGTGCGCATCACCTGCTCGTAGGGGCTTTCCACTTCTTCGCGCGTGGTCCCCGCCTCCTGCCGCTCTCCCTGGACAATCCGCAGCACCTGCTTCAAAGGCTGGCCCACGGCTTCGGCGCGCGACCAGCCGGTCAGCCGCACGGCTTCCGGATTGATGAAAGTAATGAAACCCTGTGTGTCCGTAGCCAGCACGCCATCGCCAATACTGTTCAGCGTGGTTTCGAACAGTTCCCGCGAATTCGCCAGACTCTCGGCGAGCAATGTCTGCTGCGTGGCACCGGAGTTTAAGGCCAGCAGACCGGCCACCATCAAGCCGAGAAGGAGGACACCGCCCGCCGCCGACAATTGAATCGCGGCCAACTGGTGGCGCGCGGCCTCGCTGGATTCCGTCGCCACGTCGGTGCGCTGCTTGTCCACGGCGACCCGGCAAATCTCGCGAATCTCATCCATCTCCGCGTTGCCTTTGTCGGTCAGCAACTCCGCCATGGCCGCGTCAACGCCCCGGTTCTTTCGCACCTCGATTGTTTCCGAAAGTTCGTCCAGCTTAGCGCGTACCACCCGTTCCAGGCGACGAATGGTGTCGCTATCCTGAGGCCGGGCCGGGACCAAACCCTCCAGCAGATCTAGATTTTTTTCCAGCGGAATCAGAGAACGGCGGTAAGGTTCCAGATAATGATCGCGACCCGTCAGAAGATAACCGCGCTGGCCGCTTTCCGCATCGCCAATTTCCGCGAGAATATTGTTGATGGTCCGCAGGTAAGTGCGGTTCGACTGGGTTATTTCCGCAGCCACCCGCGCGTCGGTCCAGTTGCGGTAAACGGTCCAGCCAGTCGCCCCCAGAACCGCCACCGCCAAAAGGATTGAACTGCACCCGGCGATCCACAGAACGCGCGCTCTGCGCCTGGTTTCTGCTGTTTTTATATCTGTCAACACGCTTTGTTATACGTAAGAGAATTCGGCTAGGAGATTGATCCGCAAAGCGGCATCGATCTCCCAGAGATAATGACGGGCGCAATAGGCTGAAAATTACACCCGTCGAGTTCGCAAGCTGCTGTCACAAGCGCTTTCAGCTCCGATTCCCAAATCGCTTACCGCTGAATGCGCGCCGATCCGCCTTTGGCGAAGGCCCGTACCTGCTCCACGGTAGCCATGGTGGTATCGCCGGGGAAGGTGGTGATCAAAGCACCATGCGCCCAGCCTAATTTCACGGCTTCGTCATTCGGCTCGCCCGAAAGCAGACCATAAATGAAGCCGGAGGCAAAACCGTCGCCGCCGCCCACCCGGTCAATGACATCCAGTTGCGCTGTCGGCGCCTGATAGGTCTGGCCGTTGATATAGGCTACGGCGCTCCAGCTATGGTTGTTGGTGGAATGCACTTCGCGCAGGGTGGTGGCCACAATTTTCACCTGTGGATGCTTGGCACGGACGGCGTCCATCATTCCGAAAAAGGCCGAAGGGTCGAGCTTCGAAGTGGTGTGAACATCCTGGCCTTCAATGCCCAGACCCTTTTGCAGATCTTCTTCGTTGCCGACCAGCACATCGACATGCTTCACGATTTTGTCGATGGTGGCAACGGCCTTGGCGTGTCCGCCGGTCACGTTCCAGAGTTTCTCACGGTAATTCAAATCGAACGACGTGACCGCGCCGGCCTCCTTGGCGGCTTTCATGGCGTCAATGACCACTTCGGCCGTGGTGGGCGAAAGCGCGGCAAAAATACCGCCGCTGTGGAACCAGCGAACGCCGCCGGCAAATATCGACTTCCAATCGAAATCGCCCGGCTTGAGCAGACCCGCCGCTTCGTTCGAACGGTTATAGAAAACCACCGGGGGACGCACGCCATGCCCCTGATCGCTATACACGGTCGCGATATTCGGCCCGGCAACGCCATCGTGCTTGAAGGTTTTATAAAAAGGCTTTACGCCCATCGCCCGCACGCGTTCGTTGACCAGATCGCCAATCGGGTAATCGACCATGGCGGTGGCAATGCCGGTCTTGAGGCGGAAACAATCCGACAGATTGGCCGCCACGTTGAACTCGCCACCGCTCACATGAATGTGGCAGTGCGATGCCTTGCGAAAAGGGATAATCCCCGGGTCCAGGCGCGTCACCATTGCGCCAATCGAAACAAAATCCAGTTCTCCGTCTTTGCGGATATCTAGTCCATTACTCATAAACTCTCCTTAAGCGTTGTATGTACCCGAACTGACGCGGCCACCGCGGCCAGTCCAATTTGTGTGGAAGAACTCTCCGCGCGGCTTGTCCACGCGTTCGAAAGTGTGCGCGCCGAAAAAGTCGCGCTGCGCCTGCAGCAGGTTGGCTGGCAGACGTTCCGTGCGATAGCCGTCGAAAAATGCCAGCGCGGTGGAAAACGCGGGCGTCGGCACCCCGAATTGAATCGCCGAAATCAGCGCCCTGCGCCACGCATCCTGATACTTGTTCAGGACGCCGGAAAAGAAGTCGTCCATTAAAAGGTTCGTCAGCTTCGGATCTTTGTCATAGGCGTCTTTAATTTTTCCCAAAAAGCGGCTGCGGATAATGCAGCCGCCGCGCCACATCAGGGCAATTGCGCCCATATTCAAATTCCAGCCCTGCTCCTTGCCCGCTTCCCGCAGCAGCATGTAGCCTTGCGCGTAGGAAATCATCTTGGAACAGTAGAGCGCGCGGCGCACGTCTTCAATAAAAGCATTTTTGTCGCTGACAGAAGGTTTCGCGGCAGGTCCATGCAGCAACTTAGCGGCGGAAACACGCTCACTCTTTAGGGCCGACAGGCAGCGCGCGAAAACCGCCTCGCCAATCAGTGTCACCGGCATACCTAAATCCAGCGCGCTCACACTGGTCCACTTGCCGGTGCCCTTTTGTCCGGCCGCATCCAGAATTTTGTCCACCATCGGCTGGCCGTCGTCGTCTTTTTTCGAAAAGATTTGCGCCGTGATTTCAATCAGAAAGCTGTCCAGTTCACCCTTGTTCCATTCGTTGAAAACTTCCGCCAGTTCGTCCGCGCTCAAGCCCAAGCCAGATTCCAGTAATTGATACGCTTCGCAAATAAGCTGCATGTCGCCATATTCAATGCCGTTATGGACCATTTTGACGTAATGTCCCGCGCCCGCTTCACCCACCCAATCGCAGCACGGCGTGCCGTCTTCCACCTTAGCCGCGATGGCCTGAAAAATATCCTTCACCGCCGGCCAGGCTTCCTTGTTGCCTCCGGGCATAATGGACGGGCCGAGGCGCGCGCCTTCTTCGCCGCCCGAAACTCCGGTGCCGATAAACAGGATGCCCTTCGCGGCGAGATCCTTCGTGCGCCGGTTGGAATCGGGGAAATGGCTGTTGCCTCCGTCAATCAAAATGTCGCCCTTCTCAAGATAAGGCAGCACATGCGCAATCATCTGATCGACCGTGTCGCCCGCCTTCACCATGAGCATCACGCGCCGCGGGCGCTTCAGCAGACCGACAAATTCTTCCACCGAATGCGCGCCCACCACCTCCGTGCCTTTGGCTTCGTGGGCGACAAAATCATCCACTTTCGAAACGGTCCGGTTGAACACGGCGACTTTATAGCCGTGGTCGTTCATATTGAGCACAAGGTTTTGGCCCATTACCGCCAGGCCAATCAGTCCGATATCGCAAGTCGCATTTGGCATAAATCTACGTAGATTCCCTCTGTTGTTAATTGACACGGCGAATAGCTGCTCATTCCGTGAACTTATATTAGATCTAATTTGAAAATCAGTTTTGGAAACCGGGTCACTGCCAGGAACTCGGAGCAATGGTGAAGGCTTGTCCTTGCCTGGGTCGAGGACCCGGCAAATCGCGCGTTTGGCCGGATGAGGATTGCGGATTTCGTTCGCGCCATGGAACTGGCTGCCGACAACGCCAGCCAGGCGCACGGCCACTTTAAGGTCAGGCTTGGCAATACAGCGCGCGAAGGGGAGGCAGGATTTCGAATTGTTCAATATCGGCGCGAACAAAAGCCTCGAAAATCGCGTCAGATTCGGGGAGCGGAAACTGGCCCTCAATGCGGTTGTGGGCGTCGCTGCGGCGCTGCATCTCCGCGTTTGAGATTTTGCTGACTTCAACCGCAAGATCCATGGGGACGTCCGCAGTTGCTGTTATAGCGGTTTCCGACGATTTTTGCCACTCCCGGCCCTACCGCAAAGCCGCCTCGATCGCCTTCTCCATCTCCGCTGATTCCGGCGTCACATCCGGCTCAAACCGCGCCACCACTTT
>Ga0116231_10014316_pt1 | contig 10712 bp, 10 predicted proteins | sample S1TSphgellanicum_2_FD_89695 | JGI IMG/M metagenome (GOLD analysis project Ga0116231, IMG submission 89695) | Host-associated microbial communities from peat moss isolated from Minnesota, USA - S1T2_Fd - Sphagnum magellanicum MG | ecosystem: Host-associated > Plants > Peat moss > Unclassified... | reverse complement strand
CGCCGCACGGCTTTTCGCGTAGGGATTTATGATTAAGGTTTTGCTGGTGCTGCATGTTTTCGTCACCATCGCGTTGATCGGCGTGGTGCTGATCCAGCGCAGCGAGGGCGGCGGGCTGGGGCTTGGCGCCGGGCAGGGCATGGGCAGTTTTATGACCGGGCGCGGGACGGCGAACCTGCTGACACGTACGACGGCGATTCTGGCGACGGCGTTTTTTCTGCTCTCGATCGGCCTGGGGCTGCTTTATAAGGGCGCTTCGGTGGACAATTCCGCCGCTATTCTGAACCCCGCGCCCACCGCACCCGTTCCCGGTGCGCCATCGCCGGGGGGCGCGCCCCCTCTGCCGCAGACGCCGGCGGATGCCCTGCCGCAGCCCAGCACGCCGGCTGTGCCGGTGCCTGGCGTGCCCGCGCCGCCGGCGAAGGGGCAGTGAGGAAGGACTTCTTTTTTTGCGCGTGGGCTGTGGCAGGTCCGGTGTCTCTTCAGCGCCCCCGGCGGGGGCGCTGAAGAGACACCGGACCTGCCACGGCCCACGCGCAAAAGTTTTTTGCGCGCTTTTTTTCAAAAAAGCGCTTCTTCCTTCTCTCTTGCTTTCCGCTCGACTCATGTATGATCGGATTCCATGACGCGGTTCGTATTCATCACCGGCGGCGTGGTTTCGTCTCTTGGCAAGGGAATCGCATCGGCGGCGCTTGGCGCCCTGTTGCAGGCCCGCGGGTATTCGGTTTGCCTGCGCAAGCTGGACCCGTATTTGAACGTGGACCCCGGCACGATGAGCCCGTACCAGCATGGCGAGGTGTTCGTGACCGATGACGGCGCGGAGACGGACCTGGATTTGGGGCATTATGAGCGGTTTACGGGCGTGGCGGCCAGCAAGCTGGACAATGCGACCACGGGCAAGATTTATTCCGAGGTGATCGCCAAGGAGCGGCGGGGTGATTATCTGGGGGCGACGGTGCAGGTGATTCCGCATATTACCGACGCCATCAAGGATGTGGTGCTGCGGGAGAGCGGTGGGTTTGATTTTGTGCTGGTGGAAATTGGCGGGACGGTTGGTGACATCGAGGGGCTGCCGTTTCTGGAGGCGATACGCCAGTTGGGGAATGAGCTGACGCCGGAGCGGGCGATGTATGTGCATCTGACGCTGGTGCCGTATATTCCCTCGGCCGGGGAGCTGAAGACGAAGCCGACGCAGCATTCGGTGAAGGAATTGCTGAATGTGGGGATTCAGCCGCAGATGCTGATTTGCCGGTGCGACCGGCCGATACCGGATAATGAGCGGCGCAAGATTGCGAGTTTTTGCAATGTGCGGGCCGAGGCGGTGATTCCGGCGCTGGATGTGGATACGATTTATGCCGTGCCGATGAGTTACCATGAGGCGGGGATGGACCGGGAAGTGCTGCGGCATTTTGGGCTGCCGTTTGAGATGGAGCCGGATTTGGGGCGGTGGTCGCGGATTGTGGATGTGGTGCGGGCGCCGGAGGGGGAGGTGCGGATTGCGGTGGTGGGCAAGTACACGAATTTGCTGGACAGTTATAAGTCCTTGGCGGAGGCGCTGGCGCATGGCGGGATTGCGAACCGCGTGAAGGTGCATTTGGACTGGATTGACGCGCAGGTTTTTGAGCAGCCGAATATGGTGCAGCAATTGGATGGGGTGAACGGCATTCTGGTGCCGGGGGGGTTTGGCGAGCGCGGGACGCAGGGGAAGATTGAGGCGGTGCGGTTTGCGCGCACGCGCAACGTGCCGTTTTTGGGGATTTGTTTCGGGATGCAAATGGCAGTGATCGAGGCGGCGCGTAACCTGGCGGGGATGGAGGCGGCTTCGTCCACGGAGTTCGGGCCGTGCGAGGTGCCGGTGGTGGGGCTGCTGACGGAGTGGGCGCGGGGCAATGACATCGAGCGGCGGCGGGCCGGCGGGGATTTAGGGGGGACGATGCGGCTGGGCGCGTTTCCGGCGCGGCTGGCGGAGGGGTCTCTGGTGCGGGACATTTATGGCGGGGCCTGGGAAATTTCGGAGCGGCACCGGCATCGCTATGAGGTGAATATTCATTTCCGCGATGAGCTGGAGGCGACGGGGCTGCGGTTTTCCGGGCTATCGCCGGATGGGGTGCTGCCGGAGATTATTGAGTATCCGAATCATCCGTGGTTTATTGGGGTGCAGTATCATCCGGAGCTGAAGAGCAAGCCGTTTGCGCCGCATCCGTTGTTTGCGGGGTTTATTGCGGCGGCGGTGCGGCAGTCGAGGCTGGTATGATGCGCAATCCCGCAGGGTGGATGCAATCCGCCAGTTTACCATCCGCGCACCGAACGGTGCGTTTATGAAAACCGTTTCAATAGGCGACCTAAAACTCGCCAACGCGCTGCCGTTCACCTTGATCGCCGGCCCTTGCCAGATCGAGTCGGAAGCGCATGCGATGGAGATTGCTGGCGAGCTGAAGCGAATATCCGAAATTTTACATCTCGGCATCATTTACAAATCATCGTACGACAAAGCCAACCGCACTTCGGCCGCCGCTGCGCGTGGCATTGGGATGGCTAAGGGTCTCGAAATCCTGGCGCGGGTGCGGGAAAAATTTCAAATGCCGGTGTTGACGGATGTGCACGACCAGTCCCACTGCGCGCCGGCCGCCGAGGCGGTGGACGTGTTGCAGATCCCCGCTTTTCTGTGCCGGCAGACCGATCTTTTGATGGCCGCGGGCGAAACGGGGCGCGCCATTAATGTAAAAAAGGGGCAGTTTTTGGCGCCGTGGGACATGAAGAATGTGGCGGCGAAGATTGCGGCGACCGGGAATGAACGGATCCTGCTGACCGAGCGCGGCGCCAGTTTTGGCTACAACACGCTGGTCTCGGATTTCCGCGCGTTGCCGATTATGGCCGAGACCGGCTACCCTGTCATTTTCGACGCGACGCATTCGGTGCAGCAGCCCGGCGGCCAGGGCACGTCTTCCGGTGGTGAGCGCCGCTTCGCCCCGATCCTCGCGCGCGCGGCACTGGCTGTGGGCTGCGCGGGCCTGTTCATAGAATGCCACGAAGACCCGGACCACGCCCCGTCCGACGGGCCTAACATGATTCCTCTGCGGGACATGCAGGCCCTGCTTACGTCCTTGATAAGCTACGATCGATTAACCAAGTCCTCTCCTTGACTAGCCATATCTTTTTGAGATGAAGGGCTATGGGTCATTACGATGGCCTAGTTCATACTCGATTTCTTGGAACCACTTGCTTACTGACAAATCCGACACGGCATGGTAGAAGATGACATGGATATCCGGTCAACTGGCCCATCGTTTACGTGGCTAAAGCGAATTTTCCCCGGTCAGCCTGATAAGGTGCAGCGGCGGGAGCATCTCGCCATTTCGCCTGAGGATGTCGATCCCGATAAGGCGAAAACCGCGCTCGAACAGGTGATGAAGCGCCTCGACGCCCAGCTCGCCATTAAAAACTCCACTGAGACGCGGGCGCTTACCCTAGCTGGCCATTGTACCACGCTTTTGAGCGTCATAACCGGCGCCGTGTTTGTTGAGGCGGCGGGACACCACCGTATGCCCCTCATTCTGGCTGGCATCGCAGCCATTTTGTGCCTGTTTGTCGCGGTTTTATTTGCCTATTATTGTGCGAGCCCGAGAGACAAGGGCATAATTCCCGGACGTCTCCCGATCACCCTTTGGCGCGATTTTTCGGATTCGGATATGAATAACGCCGCCTTCATCGGCCGGCTGATGATCGGCGCTCAAAACGGCATGGCCCAGAACGAAGAGTATCAAAACGCCAAAGCCTTGGCTCTCAAATGGGCGATCCGCATTTTTTGCGCCGCCACGCCGATCACAACGATCGTCTTCATCGCGGCAAGCTTCTTCTACAAGATGCATTGAACCGAATCGAACCGGCGGTCGCCATTTTCAAGAGTACCCCCGATAGACTATAGCAAAAACCTACTTCCTCCAGGCACCTGAAGGAAAACCTTCATCTTGGAGGGTATATTTCTTTTCGCTCTTGGTCTTTCTAGGCTTTTTGATTACGGCTTTTTTCACCAAGACCCACCTTACTGGCTTCGCCGCAGCTTTTTTGGGTTCAGTGGTTGTTTTCGCAGCAGGTTTCTTGGCGACGAATGAGGACTTTTTCGGCGCCGCCATGTTCGCGGCAGCTTTCTTGGCAGCTGGTTTTTTGACGGCCGCGTTTTTCTTGGGCGTTGCGTTCTTAACCACCGGTTTTTTCGCTGAATGCAAGCCAGGTCGTGCACGATGCCTGGTAGGGGGAACATCCTCCACCGGCGGAAACGGTTTTGGCTTCGGTTTTGGCTCCGGTTTTGGCTTTTCTTCAGACATTCAAATGTTATGTCTCACGAATGAATTGTCACGTCAAAAAGCAATCGAAAAACATTACCCCGCGGCCTTCCGCCGTCCCTTCACCGCCGGCTTCTGCGTCAGCAGCGGCGCCAAAAACCGGCCCGTAAAGCTTTCCTTGTTCGCGACAATCTGCTCCGGCGTGCCCGTCGCGACGATCCGGCCGCCGCCGTCGCCGCCCTCGGGGCCTAGGTCGATGACGTGATCGGCGGTTTTTATGACTTCCAGATTGTGCTCGATCACGATCACCGTGTTGCCGGCGTCCACCAGCGCGTGCAGAACTTCCAGCAATTTTCTGATGTCTTCGAAATGCAGGCCGGTGGTGGGCTCGTCCAGGATGTAGAGTGTCCGGCCGGTGGCGCGCTTGGCGAGTTCCTTGGAGAGTTTGATGCGCTGGGCCTCGCCGCCCGAGAGCGTGGTCGCCTGCTGGCCGAGTTTGATGTACCCGAGGCCGACTTTGTGGAGCAGGCTCAGACGGTCGTGGATTTTTGGCACGGCCTTGAAAAAGATCGCGGCCTCATCGACGCTCATGTCCAGCACGTCGGCGATCGATTTGTCGCGGAATGTGACTTGCAAGGTTTCGCGATTATAGCGCTTGCCCTTGCAGGTATCGCAGGTGACGAACACGTCGGGCAGAAAATGCATTTCGATTTTCAGCACGCCGTCGCCCTGGCAGGCCTCGCAGCGGCCGCCTTTCACGTTGAAGCTGAAGCGGCCGGGCTTGTAGCCGCGGGCGCGGGCTTCCGGCATTTCGGCGAACCAGTCGCGGATCGGAGCGAATAGATCGGTGTAGGTCGCGGGGTTGGAGCGTGGGGTGCGGCCGATGGGGGACTGGTCGATGTCGATGATTTTGTCCAGTAGTTCCAGCCCCTCCAGCCGGTCGAAAGGGGCCGGCACTTCGCCGGAGCCCATCAGGCGGCGGGAGACGGCTTTGTAGAGCGTGTCCACCACCAGGGTGGATTTGCCGCCGCCCGAAACGCCGGTGATGCAGGTGAAGACGCCGAGCGGAAATTCCGCTGTCAAATTCTTCAAGTTGTTGCCGCGCGCGCCGACAACTTTTACAACCCGCCCCTTCTGCACCGGGCGGCGCATCGGCACCGCGATCGACCGGCGGCCGGACAGAAAATCGCCGGTCAGGGATTTCGGGTTCGCCGCGACTTCCGCAGGCGTGCCTTCCGCCACCACATAGCCGCCATTCAGCCCGGCGGCGGGGCCCATGTCGATGAGGTGGTCGGCGCTGCGGATCGCGTCTTCATCATGTTCCACAACCAGAACGGTATTGCCGAGCCGCTTGAGACGCTGCAGCGTGCCCAATAACCGTTCGTTATCGCGTTGGTGCAGCCCGATCGAGGGTTCGTCCAGCACGTACAAGACGCCCGTCAGGCCCGAGCCGATCTGGCTGGCGAGTCTGATGCGCTGGCTTTCGCCGCCCGAAAGCGTGGCGGAGCCGCGCGCCAGCGTGAGGTAATTCAGGCCTACATCCACCAGAAACTGCAACCGCTCGTTGATTTCCCGCAGAATGCGCCGGGCGATTTCCAGGCGTTGCGGCGTCAGCGTGGCGCCGACGCCTTCAAACCAGTCCCGCGCGGAAGCAATCGAAAGCTCCGCCACTTCGGCGAGGTTTTTGCCGGCGATTTTTACGGCCAGCGCCTCCGGCTTCAGCCGCGCGCCGTGGCAGGTGCCGCACGGCCGCTCCGCCTGGTAGCGCGAAAGTTCCTCGCGCACCCAGGCGGAATCCGTTTCCTTCAGCCGGCGCTCCAGATTCCGGATCACGCCCTCGAACGGTTTTTCGACCTTGTAGGCCCGCGCCGTATCCTTATAGGTAAACTCCACAACTTCCTTGCCGGTGCCGTAGAGAATTGCATCCCGCACCTTCTCCGGCAGATCCTCCCAAGCGGTCGTCATTTTGATACCAAAATGCTTCGCCAGGCTCGCCAGGGTCTGGTCATAATAGGGCGATTGCGCGTTCACCCACGGCATCACCGCCGCATTGCCCAGGCCGCGCCGCTCATCGGGCACCACCAGATGCGGGTCGAAAAAAGTCTCCGCGCCCAGCCCGTCGCAAACCGGGCAGGCGCCGTGCGGCGAGTTGAAGGAAAACAGCCGCGGTTCGATCTCCTCGATTGAAAAGCCCGAAACGGGACACGCAAAGCGCGATGAAAATACCGTGCGGGCGCCGTCATCCGCGCCTTCCGCGTACACCACGCCGTCCGCGAGTTTCAGCGCCGTCTCGAACGAATCGGCCAGGCGCTTTTCGATGCCCGGCTTCACCACCACGCGGTCCACCACCGCCTCGATCTCGTGTTTGATTTTTTTGTTCAGGGCCGGCACATTTTCGATCTCGTACAGTTTACCGTCCACTTTTACGCGCGTGAAACCGGCGCGCTGCAATTCAGCGAATTCTTTCTTGTACTCGCCCTTGCGGTCACGAATCACCGGCGCCAGGAGGAGAAGTTTGGTGCCTTCCGGCATCGCCATCACGCGGTCCACCATCTGCGCGACGCTCTGCGCCTCGATCGGCAGGCCGGTGGCCGGCGAATACGGCACGCCGGCCCGCGCCCATAGCAGACGCATGTAGTCGTGGATTTCCGTCACGGTGCCGACGGTCGAGCGCGGATTTTTTGACGTGGTTTTTTGCTCGATGGAAATCGCGGGGCTCAACCCGTCGATGCTGTCCACGTCGGGCTTGCCCATCAGTTCCAGAAATTGGCGGGCGTAGGAGGAGAGCGACTCGACATAGCGGCGCTGGCCCTCGGCGTAGATCGTGTCGAACGCCAGCGAGGATTTGCCGGACCCCGATAAGCCCGTGATCACGGTCAATTGCTCCCGCGGGATCGCCACGTCTATATTCTTAAGGTTGTGCTCCCGCGCCCCCCGTACCGTGATAAACCCCGCGCCGCTTACTTTTGCCATGCTTGCCACAATGTTCCCAATATGTTCTTCATAAGATATGGCGGCCAACTTCGCAACCGCCAGCCCGGCTATACAGCCAACCCAAGACGTTTTAAGCTATTTCTTTAACCGTAACGGACCCGATCAGGAGGCGCGCATGGCCGGCAGTGTGAACAAGGTAATTTTGGTCGGAAATCTCGGCAAGGACCCGGAGGTGCGCAGCGCGCAGTCCGGCATGAAAATCGTCAACCTGGCGCTTGCAACCTCCGATAGCTGGAACGATAAAACCAGCGGCGAACGCAAGGAACAAACCGAATGGCACCGCATCGTCATCATGAACGACCGGCTGGCGGAAGTGGCGGAAAAATACCTCCACAAAGGCTCGAAAGTGTATATCGAGGGCAAGCTGCAGACCCGCAAATGGACGGATAATTCCGGGCAGGACAAATACACGACGGAAGTGCTGCTGGGCCGGTTCGGCGCCGAAATGGTGCTGCTGGACCGCAACCCCAATAGCCCGGCGCCCGGCGGCGAGTATGGCTCCGCGGCGCCGGCGCGGGCGCCGGCGAAGGCGGGTGCTGGGGGGTGGGATACCAGGCCGGGGAATGATTTGGATGATGAGATACCGTTTTAGGGGGTAGGAAGAGGTTCTTTTTTGAAAAAAAGAACCAAAAAACTTTTGCGGGCGGGGTGCGGCAACCCCGGTGTCTCTTTATTGCCCACGCTGGGGGCAATAAAGAGACGCCGGGGTTGCCGCACCCCGTCCTTAAAAGTTTTTGCGCGCTTTTTTCAAAAAGCGCTTCTTTCTTCCTCCCCGCTCTTCTCATCGCCGGCACGCCGCGGCCGCTGATAAAGCCGCTTATGGACGCGCTGCAAAACCTGGCCGCGGAGGCCGCAGGCTGCAGAGTTTGCGCCGCGCATCTGCCGCTCGGCCCGCGGCCGGTGTTTCGGGTTTCCGCGACCGCCCGGCTGCTGCTGATCGGCCAGGCGCCGGGCACGAAAGTGCACGAGACGGGAATACCGTGGAACGATGCCTCCGGTGAGAGGCTGCGCCTGTGGCTGGCTTTGACGCGTGACGAATTTTATGACGCGGCGCGTTTCGCGATTTTGCCGATGGGGTTTTGCTATCCTGGCCGCCTGCCGGCCGGTGGCGACGCGCCGCCCCGCCCCGAATGCGCCCCGCTTTGGCACGAGCGGTTTTTGCGCCTGATGCCGAGTGTGCAACTGACGCTGCTGATCGGCAGCTATGCCCAGACCCGCTATCTCGGCCGCGGGAAGACGATGACCGCCCATGTCAGAAATTTTTCGTCCCACCCGAAATTTTTTGCGCTCCCGCATCCCTCCTGGCGCACCATCGGGTGGGAGGCCAGGAACCCTTGGTTCGTCACGGAGGTTCTGCCGGCGCTGCGGGAGGCGGTTGCGAGACTGAAATAAGAAAAGATTAGCCGCAGATTACACAGATTGACGCAGATTAGCGCTGATGGGGGTTTGCCTTTGATCCAGGCGGCATTGGCTTTGACTTATTGGCGTCATTGTGGGCGCAGTGGGCCCCATTTATCCGTCGTGCTGGTTGCGAGAAAGATGGATTGCTTCGCTAGCGCTCGCAATGACGTGGATAGGTCGAAGTTCATGACGCAGGGTAATAATCTGCGTCATCTGCGTCATCTGCGGATAACTATTTTCATTCGAGGCACGAACCGGTCCGCTGTCATCCTGCCGCGAATGGCGTCACGTCCTGTTCGATCTGCGCGCCGCGTTCAGCGATCGCCATTGACAGGTCATAGGACGCCTGCAAATTGAGCCAAAACTGCGGCGTCGTTCCGAACAGCCGGCCGAGCCGCAGCGCTGTGTCCGGCGTCACGGCGCGCGGCCTCTCGGCGGAAAGAATCCCGGTAATCCGGTTCGGGGGCACGCGAATCGCCCGCGCCAGCGCATTCGCGCTCATCCCATACGGCTTCAAAAATTCCTCCCGCAAAACCTCCCCGGGATGCGTCGTAATCCGATCCAGTTTCATCATGCACGCTCCCGTCCACCTTCAATGATAATCCAAAATCTCGACCTTATCCGGACCATTTTCCGTCCAAATAAAGCATATCCGGAATTGGTCATTTACCCTGATGCTAAATTGCCCCGCGCGGTCCCCTTTCAAAGCCTCTAGGCGGTTCCCTGGCGGCGACCGCAAATCCGAAAGCTGCAAGGCGGCATTCAGCATATCCAGTTTGCGCACCAGGACGGATAGAATGCCGGACCATCGCCGGCTCCGCCCCGTCTCGAATACGTCCCTAGCCTCCGGGTCTTTCCAACCCTGAATCATAAACGTGTTTAGTACGTGCAGGGTGTTACGTCAAACATAAAACCTAACCCGGCACGCCTTTGCTCGTCGAATACTCGAAATGCAGCGCTTTATCGGGATACACGATGGGATGGATCGCGTGCGCGGCCATCGCGGCTTCGGAGAAGCCCTGGAGGATGAGTTTCAGCTTGCCGGGATAGGAGGCTACGTCGCCGATGGCGAAGACGCCGGGCAGCGAGGTTTCGCAGGTGGAGGGCGTGACGGTCAGATGGTGTTTTTCCATCGCGAAGCCCCATTCCGCGATGGGCCCCAGTTCCATGGCCAGGCCGAAGAATGGCAACAGGACATCCGCCGCGATGCGGCGGGTGCGGCCGTCCAGGTCGGCCACTTCCACGCTGCCCAACACGCCCGCCTCGCCATGCAGCGCGTGGAGTTGATAGGGGATGACCATCGACACCTTGCCGGCCGCCGCCAGGGCGTCGAGCTGCGACGCGGTTTCGGGTGCGGCGCGGAATTTGGGGCGCCGGTGTACCACGTGCACCTCCGCCGCCACGTCATGCAAGGCCAGCGCCCAGTCCACGGCGGAGTCGCCGCCGCCGGCGATGACGACGCGCTTGGCCCTAAAATCCTCCCGCCGGCGGACGTAGTATTGCACGGCGCCGGTTGCCTCGTAGGCCTCCAGCCCCGCCAGCGGCGGGCGGTTGGGGCCGAAGGCGCCGGCGCCGGCGGCGACGATGACCGCTTTGGCGCGGATCGCCACGCTTGCGCTGGTGCGCAGATCGAAACCGCCGGCCGAGCCGGTGAGCGCCACGACCTGCTGGTTGAGCAGACGCCGCGCCGAAAATGGGGCGATCTGTTGCTCCAGCTTCGCGATTAGCCCGGCTGCCTCGATCGCGGGGTGGGCGGGAATGTCATAGATCGGTTTTTCCGGGTAGAGGGCGGCGCATTGGCCGCCGACTTCCGGCAGCGTATCGACCAGCACGCTGGACATCTTTAGCATCCCGCACTGGAACACCGCGAACAGGCCCACCGGCCCCGCGCCCACGATCGCCACATCCGCCGTCAATATTTCATCCATGCCCCCGGCTGTGCCGCAGTGCTGCGCCGCGATCAAGCCTGTGGCAGGATGGCGGCATGCCCGACTCGAGTCTTGCCTGCGGCACCGAAGCGGAGACCGCCGCGCT
>Ga0116231_10014315_pt1 | contig 10713 bp, 9 predicted proteins | sample S1TSphgellanicum_2_FD_89695 | JGI IMG/M metagenome (GOLD analysis project Ga0116231, IMG submission 89695) | Host-associated microbial communities from peat moss isolated from Minnesota, USA - S1T2_Fd - Sphagnum magellanicum MG | ecosystem: Host-associated > Plants > Peat moss > Unclassified... | reverse complement strand
TTCATTGGTTGTCAACATAAAGTCCTCTTTTAATTTTGGTTACCTATATAGGAAGGCGATTTTAAACTTTTTTTTTTTTTTTTTCCCTCCCATTCTTTTTTTCCAAGCAAAAATGAGAAATTTTCACTATTGATCATTAGGCAAAATGTACACCCATAGTTCATGGCCTTGCCATTAGCCTGGGCCAAAAATAACAACAAACACAGGTAGACCCAAAAAAAATCTGAAGTAATGGAGCATGCCCCCAGGGTCCTGTTGGGGAGGAGGGTATGGATATTGGATTTTCATTTTTCTCAATGTGTTCTCATGAAGTTCTTCACATTGTGTTCTCATCGTGTTACCCAAGTTCCCAATGTGATCCCCATTGTGTTCCCAACAGCGCCTCACTTTATTCCATATCATTTGCTCTAAGTTTTACTCATGTAACCTATATAACCAGTCCAAAAGAGGAGATTATAACATATCTATTTTGAAACTATTCAAACCTTCTGTAAAAAAAATAAAAATTGTGATGAGCCAATCAAAGATGCTCATCACAAAAGGAAAAAAATTGAACTTTGTGGTTAACCAAAACTAATTAATATGAGTCACAATATTCTATCACTATACCAGCATCATATCATTGCATAGTTGTATGTATCCCTTGTTGTCCAAAGGTGACATATTTCACACACTAAGTTGGAACTGGCATATATATATTCACATAAGGACTTGTTGAATTGGGCTTAACACAAAATGTATCCAGGTTCAAAGTTCAATTCCAAACTTCCCTAAAGCTCAAAGGTTTTCAGACTCGGAAAGGAACAATGCATGGTTCAAAACAGTGCAAGTCATAATCCGAAGGTGATAGGATTTGGCCAGGAATTTGAGGGAAAAGAAATGAATGGGTTTGAAATCTGAAATAGTGAAGATTGTTTCCTTAGAGCGTGACCTACAGCTCAAAAACTTGAGGGTGCAAACTTCAAATTGGGGTGTGCAAAAATCTTGTTCTTGTGGTAGGTGTCCCCAGCAACAACCCCTTGGCACTTTTATTTTGCAAGCCCATTCACAATATTTCTCACTGCCTTCATGGAAGTGCACTTGGTGAGTCGGGTTTCTCAGACACTAGTCTATCATACCTTTAGCTCTCCCAAACAATCTCCATATCATGAAACTTGTTCATTTCCATAACCTCTTTATAGTTTTAAAATCTATTCGTTTATGACAATCAAAAGCAACAATGTGAGAATGACCAAAAGGGGTAGACCAAAGAGGATGGCAACTTGATAGGCCCCCCCCCCCCTAGGATAAGGGATTTATGGCCTGTGAGGCTCATCTCCTGCCGGATAAATTTTTTAGGCAGGTTGCTTTTGGCCTTCACAAGGTGCCTCACAAGGTTGGAGAGTGACTTTGGTGAGGCACTGGTGGTGGGCATGCTCTGACTCTCTAAAAAGGTGGAGCAAAGGACAAGTAGATGGTACACATGTGTGAGGAATTCATTTTTAAAAGTTCCTAATTTCACTTTTAAAATTCTAACCTTTAAGGAGGCATATGCAAAGTGGCTCGCACTAATATTCAACATTATCATTTTTGCAAGCTGCATGTTGTGAAAAATATTATTAACATGGGTCATCGTAGTTGAACACGAGCGAAGCTTGCTCACATTAATCACGACTCCATGATAGACATGCCATGTTGTATTGAAAAAACATTAGTCTTGACAAATACAGTTGAATTATAAATTATCCTAATTCCCAAATCCTCACCCCACCAACCCCCCTCCTTTTTACAGAAATCATAGTTATATTGTTTTGAAATAAATGATAGACCCACATTCAGAAAAGGTCAAAAGGGAGGCAAACATTATATTATTTTTTTGAAAAAATAAATAAATATATTAAAATAGATGCCGTTTGTTTATTGTCAATGAGATTTCATCAACTGTAGTGGGCACCATGTTTTCTTGTGGGTACGAATTGCAAGGCATGGTCGAAGTTCTCTTTCTCTGTCCCGCATCCAAAAATGCATTGCTTGTGGTCGCTCCTTTATGAGCGAGAGCATTCCTACCTTTGCTCAAATTTTGGAAAAAGCAATAGTTGTAATTTGACATATTATACATCCTCAATGCTCGTCCTCCCCTTGGTCGGTTCCGTATTCCCCCTTCGTGCACCCCCCCCCCCCTTTGCCCGCCTGAATTTCCCTGGTGGGCTTTGCTGTTGTCCCGGCAATGTTCCTTTAACCCGAAAAGGTCTAGACAGTGTGAATTTACACTAAAAGCGGCAAAGCCCTTATTGGGTCTGTCTCACACTTAGGAGTTAATAAAAAAATCAGCACTCCATGACACAAATGTACATTCCAAATTTTATTTTCATTGGTTTATGGCCGTAATGGTCTCCTCTGGAAGAAATTATGTTCTAGAGAGCGGGCCATCTAGGGCCCATTCCGCTTCTAGCATGCCCATTTGGCTAATGCCCATTGCAGCTCCTAGCAAGTCCATAGGTGAGCCCATAGGGTAAGCCTAATGGGCGCCCTAAAATCTGGAATGGGCCACAACTGCACCGCTCTTTAACATCAAAGTCACGGAATCCTGGAATCAAGGCAGATTTATGTCCAATCCGCCTCGGTGTCCAATTCGACCTCCAATGAGGCCAAATTGACCACCGAGGCAGATTCAACAAACCAAAGACATCTTGAAAAGCTTTCGTCTGACTCTCCGGGATTTAATGTAAAAAAGGTAAGGAACATTTTTCAGGATCTTCGTAGGCTTGAGGGCCCAGCCAGATGAGGGCCATATTATATAGCCATTATTCTTGGCTATGATGAAAACCTAGGAATAGCCCAAAAAAAAATGTTCCTCACATCATCTAAAGATTTTTCAAATTTTAGGAAGCTTACAAAAGTGAAAGGTCCTTTTATAATCAATAGGGATCTTCCGTGAATGGAGAAGGTTCATTTTTTTCTTTTGAAAGGCCGACATTCTACTAAAGGAGGTGACTGAAAATGCATGGCATTTTATTTTTAAAAAAGGTTCGGTTTTTTTAATTTTGAAAGGATGACATTCTATCAAAGGAGATGACTGAAAATGCATCACATTTTATTTTTTTTGGAAAAGTTATTTTCATGACCCAACAACCACGAGCACATCAATAAATTGGAAACCCCTTTAATCCATAACTGAGTTAACAAGGTTCACCTTGGTAACCTATCTTGTAAACCCTCTTACTACTCACTCGTTACCGTAGGTGCACCACCTGAACCAGAGTAGGTTCACCATCAAGGAGCCTAATATTATTTTTTTATAAATAATTTGGTCAGTTATGTTGGGCAATAATAATAATAATAATAATACTAATTTACAATTTGGCATTCTACCAAATAATGAAGCTATTGTGCATGAGAGCTTCATTCAGATTTTTGGCACGGCAAAGCACACATTTTTCAGAATTTTTGACAATTCCAAAGAATAATTTCATAATTTCATAGTACCTAGGCTAGTTAGCTTACTAGCCTAGGTAGCATGGTATTAAATGACTACCTATATGAGCAGCTAAGTCATAGGTAAGTAAGTATGTAAGGAAATTTTTAAGTGATTATTATGTAGATAATTAAGTATTTACGGCTTTTGGTGGCTACTAGGCAAGTAGATGCATGCATGTGGATGGTTAGTACGTAGCTAACTCCATTGACTATGGGACAAAGAATGTTAATGAAAAAGTGTTGCCTATCCACATAGCATCCATCTTGCATGGTGTGCTGGTGGGTGCTCATTCACCCAAGGGTGGGGAGGGTGCGGGAGGGAACTTGTTGCTGGGGTCCAACAATGTTCCTTTGTAAAAAGAGAGCTCATTGCATGACACAAATGTACTACAGAATGGGTTCTCACCATTTGGAGGGGGGGGGAGCTTTTGTTGGGTGGGGGTTGAGCAAGGTTCCTTTGTGAAAAGAAGGACCTTGTTGCATGATACAAATGTTGTCTAGAATTGTTGAAGGGAGTATGAGGAAGGGCTTTCCATTCCAATTTCATTTTTCTACAAAAACTTGAAAAAATGTGTTAGTTGACTTAAAACTCACAACCCTATTTTATTTTCTTTTAGTTTATTTTAGAAATAAATTGCATGCAATCCTATATATTCTCTAGCATGTTCATTTCATTTTCCAAAATTCAACAAAAAGTTAGTTAGCTGACCAATCCCCCCAAAAACCAAGACATGGATCCTTTTTGCATTTTTTTTCTTTTTTTTTCCTCTATTTTTTTCCCCTCTTTTTCATTTGTTTTGGGAATCAAAGGGAACACCATCACAATATCACCACCAAACTTTAGGCATTCTAAAAATTCAAATGGCATAAATAAATAAATAAATAAATAAATAGTTAAACAAGGATTTTTTTAATTGATTTTTAAATAATAATTCATTTTGTCGATGTGGAAACTAACCCTAGGCTATAAGTATCCACTTTTGTCATCTATTCTTCTTTTCTTTTTGGCTGTTCATCTTCTTCAAATACTAACTTCTTCAGGAAAGTTTGTGAATGGATGAAAATGGAGTTCGTTGGAAAGGTTGAAAAAGTTGAACAAAGGATGACACTAACAAAATTGAACTTGTGGTAGGTAATTGGGCAATGGTGTTTCATCCAACTTCCTCAATGAAGTTAGAGCAACTTTCATCCAACTTCCTTCAGGAAGTTAGAGCAACTTACCCAATATGCGTTCCCTGAGGAAAATTACCTTAAAAGCTTTTGGAAAGTTTGAGAACAGATGAAACTAGATCTAGTTGGGTAAGTTGGTTAATAGATGAAACCAGCAGAGTTGAACCCAAAGTAATTCAACAATGGGGATTCATCCAACATTCAAGTTCACCAAGTTGGCCATGTTCCCCAACTCTAGCTTGGATTGCCTTTCTTGGGAAAATGGGGTCAACCTCCTTGGATGCCTTTGCACATGGAAAAGTTGCAAAAGTTCTCTACATTTTCATTAATTAGTTGAATGCCTTCCATGTAATGTTTTTTTTTTCCAATTTTGTGATAGCAAAAGTTTGGCAAATGTTTCCTCAAAAAATTAGTTGAATGTACAATAGAAAAAAAAATTGCAAAAATTTCCCCCCCTTGTTTTGGTCAAAAAGCAACAAAAATGGTTGAAATCAAAAGCAATGCTTCCGTGAGGAATGTGGTCAAGTTCCCAAATGGTTTTCCTAGATGAATTGAGGTTAAATTTCTTAAATTTTCCTTCGTTGCACAATTTGTTTACATGCTTTCAAATGCTATTTAAAGTTCTTGATGAATGTCATTTATAGATGATGTCCATTTTGGCTACTACATCACAAAATTGAAAAAAACATGGCTGCCTAGAAATTTGCTTCAATGGTACTATATTTTTTCACTAATACAAATTATACTCAAACCTAGTGAAAATAGTCAATTCCGTAAGCCTACATAACACTGGTGTTTGTCAATAATGGAAGTGTGTGTGGTGCCTTTAGAGTGTACACAATCGGTAGCAAACCCACAAACCTACACTTCAAATGTAAATCTTGTCAAACTTGGGGGAAAGACTATCAAAGAGTTTAAACCTAGCAAGTCCAAACCCTATGTTTTAGAAATACAAGAACCAAAATGTGGCAAGAAATTTTTACAAAGCTACTTGATGGGGGCATGAATATTGTTTTTGCACTCAAACTCAATGTCATTTGAGTCTAGTGTTAAGTTGTGTTTACTAGAAGTTCACGGAGCAATTTTTGGGGTCATTGAAGGTTTTGAGGTAGGGAGGTCTTTACTATGTTGATTTTCAAGTGTGTGAGTTTATCGGATTCCAAGCTTTTTTGGTGTTTTTTTTGTTTTGGCAAACATGGGGAGCATTTTGGTAGAATTTTGAGCTCACATTTAGGCATGCGTGGAGAGCATTTTGTGAGTGGCGTTTTGAATTGTATAAAATGGGGTCCAATTTGAAGAAAGGATTTAAAGTTATGTCTGTGTGGTTTTTTAATTTGTGGATAGGAGTCCAATTTGGAGCTTTTATGAAAGGAAGATCTCCAATTTCAATTTTCATTTTCATTTTGATTTACAAAAAGAATCTGATTTGGAGCATTTGAGAGCATTTTTGGAACCGATGGGAAGGGAAGAGCTTTTAAGGAAGACGAATTTATGTGTGTGTCCAATTCTATTGTTTTTTTCTTGGTTAGTGGATGGAGAGAGATAGTTCATGAAATTTTTGTTTTGGTAGAGAAATGGAAATATTGATTTTTTTTGTTTTGATTTATTTTTCATCACAAGAACACAAAACTTTTGTGAAGTTTATGTTCTTTGTTTTTACCTATGGAGAAGAGGGAACAACAACAACTCTGGTTTTTTTTGACATTCTAACTTGGGTTGGTCCCATGATTCCTTCTTTATTTGGGGTCATCCCTTGTTTGTTGGTGTACCCTCGGACTTTTAAAGGATAACATCAAAAGGATAACATCAGAGTGAGCATGAAACCAAAAAAATCTGATAGAAACACCCAAACAAATAAGGTAGGATTTTTATGAACAAAATAAAAGAACCACCAGACAGTTTGTATGTAAAAACATTCACAACTTTGTCCAAGAGCTTCATTTTTTGTTCGTAAAGGAAAGGAACTCCGACACAAGCACAAGAGGCTGGTGTAATCACAAGCTGCACCGGCAATTGCCATGCAATAGCTTCCTTCCTATACAAGGTGAATTTACTCCAAAGAATCCAAATGATAAGTTAGTGAAAAGACAACCCAAATGTGACTCCATACATGCAGATACAAATCCAAATTGCATAGTGTTGAGGAAGAAGAAGGGGACGGTTCTGGGCATGAGGGCCTCCACACAAGGCCTGGCCTGGGACTTGATTTCCCAGAAGAGTCTTCTTGTTCAAGTTCCTTACACAACAAAAAAGAACCAGTCAAAAAATTTCTTTCATAAATAGTCGGTTGTAAACTTGTGATAATTCATTTGAGAGGAGAGGACAAAGGCAGAAATTTTACTAAGAGTAAGGCCACCTACCTTCCAAGTACAAGTACACTCGGAAAATCCCACCAGTTCATTATGAAGATGTAAAAGCAAGTTTCATAGATCAATCTTCTGTTTCCACCGGCAGATTAAGAATCATAATGTTCTGAACTGGTGGGTACCAATCTCGTAATGGTTCATTTTGTCGATCATTATTAAGATGCATGCACTATCAAAGAGGATGTTGAAAAATGTCGACATTTTTAAAAAATTCACAGTTTATATATACCTCAGTGTTTTTCGATTTTGTGATGTTGCTTAAGTGGTGATCATCCATAAGTATATTTAACCAAATTTGGCAATACCCAAAATATCAAAATAAAATAAAATCTTAAGCACCCTTTCATATTTGTTTTGTAAGCAATTGTGATGAATTTTGGTGAATTTTTTTTCCAAAAAATAAGGCATTTGTGATGGAGCATTTCTTTTCCAAAACATTTCCTGAAATGACAAAATTTTACCACAAAAAAGTCACCAGTTTAGCTCCACCTGAAAACTATTTAATGTCAATTGCAACTTAGCAACAATTGGATCACTCAATGAAGTTAAAAAAAAGATATATATTTATATTTATTTTTTATTTATTTTTAGTTTTTGAGCCCACATGGGTGAATATATTAAACTAGTGGGGTATGTAGTTCCTACTTGGAAGTAAAGTCTCCTCCCTTTGGACAGGCCCAACACAAACCCAAAAAATAGGAATTAATTAATTAATTAATTAATTAATATAAAAAAATTTAAAAAAACACTTTGTGCCACAAAATGATCTCCCGGAAGAAAGGGCATGTTATCAAAACCATGTTTCCGGGTGCAAAAGCCTAGGAAAAAAAAAGGAATTGTGTGTGTGTTGTAGTCAAAAGTCATGTTCTTTTTGTGGTGAATTTTCTCCACGTAGAAAGCCAAAAAAAATAAAATTTAAAGGTGGGGGCTGCAAATCATGCAAAGGTTTTTTTCTTTTTTGAAAAAATGGCCAAAAGTCACCATATTTTGAGGAAAAAAAGTTGGAAATCAGCAGATTTTGATTATAGTTTGTTGCCAAAATACAGCACCTGTTCCAAAAAAAAGTTCTACTTTCCTGTTGGACATGTAGCCAAATGTTGGTTAAATTTGGCTAGACCTTTTAAACCTTTTAATGGATGATCTATCACCTTAGCTACATGAACAAAATTGTTCATATAATCTAGCTAGGTGAAAGGTACCTCTTGAATTACAGTAAGTAGTCCAGGTTTTGAACCTACCTACTTCCTTTGCTCCTGCAACCTACTACATTGCCACTTTCTTTACTTAGGTGTGTTGGGTAGGTTAATTAGTTGGTTCATAAGAGTTTAAACCCTTAAACCCTAAACCCTCCATGCTAAGGAGTTTGTTGGGCCCTGCACCTCCACAGGGACAGGGACTATCACAATTGGATCCAACTTTTGGAAGTTTTACCTTATTAGAACCAGTTTCACATTAGGTGAACCGGTGTTTTTGGGTGAAAGTGTTTAGACTGTTTAGATTGGAACGGATTGTGTTTGGTGTCCAGAGTGTGAACACAGTAGGTAGATGTACAACATCTTTTATCTATTGGCAGGGCCAGCGTGTTTGTGATGCCTTGTTGTTTAAGTTACACTACTCAAAGTATATTCATCCATACAGCTTACCAGAACTTAGAAGAGGTTATCCTGAAATGCCTACTACCCATTTCTGAAGGAAGACCCACCAGCAGAAAGCAAACTGACAGACATTAAACAACCGCCTACAAAATTTTGCAAGTGTTAATGCGGTGCCCTCCTCATGCAGGGTTTTTGCATGATGAAAACACATGTATGTACTGTTTAGAAAGAGGAGTAAAAACAATGATCTGCATGTCCTGCTCCTCCTCCTTCAGGCAGCTTTGAATTGGTGACCATCTCTCCAAAGTACAGAGCATCAAAACCAGAAGCCTAGTTTCAAAGTGCTTCTGGTCAGGATTGTCTTAGTTTCATGTGTGTGTGTGTGTTTTTTTTTGTCAGGCATTAGAGTTGTCCGTGAGGTCATGCCCTGTTGGGTCTGAGTTGCACGCCTCATTTGATGCTTCATTGCCTCCTGGCTGTTTATTCGCAAAGTCATGAAATTTTATTAAATAAGTGTATGAAATACTGAAACTCAGCATTAAATGCAATTAGAGGCTCCAGAATATTAATAGCTACAGTACACATAGCAGCAGCCGTGATTGGTTGAATGCTTTCAGGAAAAGAAAGGACAGGGCCAAACTCAGTTGATCACCACATTTGCTGCTTAAACTGAGTTTCATGCCCACTTGATGCCCAGTGTGTACTTGGTTTTTCCCCTGTTTTTTTGGAAATCTCATCCCCTATTTGACTAGACAAGGGGGTCCGGGTGCCGTCTTTTCCTGACTTTGTTCACACTAAAATCATTTTCAATCTTACTTACTCTAAGTTATTTAAGGTAATTAATAATTAAAATAAAAACATATAAATCTCATAAACATTCCTGACACCCAGGTGATAATAGCATTCCCAATAATCTCCCACCAAAGAGTGTCCAATTTTGAATGTTTATGGGGGTGGGGTGGGGGAAAACAATTAACATTCGGACTCTTGGGAGACACCCAAAATTGGGGGTGTGGTGTGGGTAGACCTCTGCTCTAACAAGGGTGGCAACATGATGGACGACAACCCCCCTTAAATGCTTTCACACAGAGAGGTGTGTCCTACTCCATCCATTTCTGTGCAGGCAGCATCGATCGAGTCTTTGAGTAGGAAACAATTTTGCCACAATTATCTTTGCCCCCATCAAGGCTCCTTCATTCCAAAGCGTCCAGGAAATATGTTTTTATCGCATTGAATGAAGTTGGTCACATTTTTTTTACATCATCATAAAAAACATGCATGTACACATGCAGGCAACCATGCAACAATGATGTTGGAGAACCCTAAACCCTAAACCATCAAACCCTAAACCCTCTGGTCATGAACCCCCTTGTTGAGCGGGCGGGTGGTTCTAACTGGGACCCTTGATTCTCGTCCCAATGAAAATCGAATGGTATCACATTTGATAATAGTCGGTTTGAGAATGAAACCCATAATTCTCACCCAAGTTAGAACCAGGTTATTAAGAATCAAATTTTTTTAATAAAAAAATTGAGAACCGGGTCAAATTTTGCAAATTCTAGATCAATCTTGTTATTTATTTTGTCTGCATTTGTTTTTAACCTTTTATTTCTGTGTTTTTTTTTTTTTTTCAAAAAATTAAAGTCACAGTTATGTCATAAGAATTGTCATTGAACATAATAGTTATTTTGGGTTCAATATCTGTGTCGGGCTATGTATGGGGGTAAATTATGGGTCCTGATCCAGACCACAGGTTCTGAAATTTCGACAAATCAAACCGGACGTAGAACCAGCAGCCTCAAATTAGAACCGGAACTGCCCTACAAACCTTTTTTTTTTTAATAGAGATTCTAGTTCTCAGTGCACTAAAGTATTTTAATTTGATGAGAATTTTGGCTCTGTTAGTTTAGGTCGATTCAAGGTTGCAACTAGGTCTAGTTCCAATTTAGGTGCCCAAACCAATCTGGTTTTGCAAATGGAATTAAATAGTTCAAATTAAAATAAGTAGTGCGCTCTTTGCAAGGGGTTTTTTTTTGGTTTCGAACTCTTTTGGGAAGAGAAATTTCATGCAGCCAATGGGAAGGCCCAAGCAAGCACTCAAGGTGCCTTGCTTTTCCCCTAAAGGG
>Ga0116231_10014313_pt1 | contig 10714 bp, 7 predicted proteins | sample S1TSphgellanicum_2_FD_89695 | JGI IMG/M metagenome (GOLD analysis project Ga0116231, IMG submission 89695) | Host-associated microbial communities from peat moss isolated from Minnesota, USA - S1T2_Fd - Sphagnum magellanicum MG | ecosystem: Host-associated > Plants > Peat moss > Unclassified... | reverse complement strand
CTCTAAAGTGCTGCACACAATTAAGGAGAGCATATGCAAGAATTTCAACTTTTCAAAAGCTGACATTTTGATCATCTGAAATCCACAAAATCTCCAGCACCAATTGTCCAAGCAGATGGAATTCAGTATTTTTCTTTTTGGTTTTTGTCTACGGTTTACAATGATCAAGCTGCATTAATTAACAGATCTTCCTAATCACTGATGAAGCTCCAGAATGGGTCTTTTGAATTAGTGTAACTGCTGCACACAAAGGAGAGCATATGCAAGAATTGCAACTTTTCAAAAGCCAAAATTTTGATCATCTGAAATCCACAAAAAACTCCAGCACTAATTAATTCATGCTTCTACACCTTAACCATGATCTGTGTACAATTAGAAAACATATCTCTCCACAAACTTCATTACAAGTATTGTAGTATAAACATATGAGTCAAATTAACAATATTCTTTTTGTGGAACTGATAATAATATTTTCAAAGTTCCATATTCCCATCGAAGTTTCATGTTACAAATTGCATGAATCGTCAGTTGACAAAATTACTGAACATTTTGAGTCAAATATTGACAATATGTGTTTCTGCAACTAAAAATAATTAATATTTTCTTCTCCACATGTGACCATCAAAATTACATGTTACAAATTGCATCATCGGTCAGTTGAAAAAATGTTTCAGCATTTGAGTCAATTGACAATAATAAATTTTCTGTGACTGAGAAATTATGCAACTCCATTGTGACCATAACAATTGAATGTGAGAAATTTGCATGACTTATCAGTTGATAAAATAGTTCAAATCAATATTTGTACTCAGTATATGGGCACTCAAAATTGTCAAAGTTTTGGGTTTGGAGTTTTCTGCGATTTCAGGTAATAATTGCTTTTAGCTTTAGAAGCCATGTTAAGCTAATAGAGTTATTTGTAAAGTCATGCGATTAGGGGGCGAGAATGGCCATTTTCAGTATAATAGGGCATCAAACACATAACTGAGAATGAAAATTTTACAAAATGAAATAACTGGGACCCATACTAACTTTTCCACCAATTTTGTTGCTAAACTGAGTTTCATCCATCCTGTCTTTCCTTTTTCCTGAGCGCCTGCACTGCTGCCACATATATTTTCACTGCTCCTATGTGTACAACTATTGTAATTATTCTCAAACCTCATTCATTAAATGCTGCATTTCAGCATTTCATACAGAGATTTAATAAAATTTCCTTACTTTGCAGATACCACTAAAGAGGATAGGGGGTGAAAGCAGGCCCAAAGAGAGGGTGAAGACATGGTGACTTTTTGGACAGCTCTATTACATGGGTATTATTTGTGTTTTACAAAATTTGGTATTCATCAGTTGCATATATAGCTATGTTACATTTAGTTGCATATTGATACAAAGCAAAGTCCCATAACTTTATTGCTTTTTTAGGTGGGGCATTAACCCAAAGCGAAGTTGCATTTCGTTGGGTATATAATACATAGCAAAAACAATCTAGCTTAAGGTTGAGAATTTATCCAAAGCAAACTTGAAATTATTATTTCAAGGGTATAAATAAATATGTAGCAAAATTCCATAACAATGTTACTTTTCATTGAGTATTCATCCATATCACACTTGAATTTATTAATTGGGTATAAATAAATACATCACAAAATTTTGTAAATGTGTTGCTTTTAGTTGAGTATTCATCAAAAGCAAATGTGAATTTAGTTTGGTATTAATACCAAGCAAAGTATTTTGATGCCCACTAATCTTTTGGCACTAAATTGTTAGTGCAAAATCATTCATTCTAAGAAGTGTTGATTGTGGGCTCCCAGCTCCAACATGATGGCCATAAAAGCATTGACCACTTGTTCTTACATTTGGCACCCCAATATATGATCATATGATCAAAGTTCCACACTATTTGCAATTTGGCCAAAAGGTTTTTAAGGAGGAAAATGATGCAATATCCCATATATCAAAACTAGGACAATTCTAAAATGAAGTATCAACAATATATGTATTATGGAACTAATGTTTTTTAAACGAATTTTTTAATGTAGTTTAAATGGCAATCATCCCTATAAAGATCTACCAAAAAATGATAATAATCCCTAGGAAGATTTAGCCAAATCTGGTGATGAACACAATATGAAATACAAATCTTTAATCAACTTTTTGTATTTATAGATACACACAAAAACCTAATTTTTAAAATCTTGCAATTTTATTTTATTTCCTCACTTTTGGGGATTGAGAGTTGAAACCCTCCAAAATCACTTTTCTTTTCTTTTTTAATAATTTCAGTTTTTGGCAAAATTTCACCAGGGAAAAATATGTTGTATGGAAACACCACATGTGGGTGAGCCAATTAGGGTTGCATAGGCAGTGCACCTAGCATAATGGACACTTATGAACCCATTCCATTATGTTAACATCTTAAATGAATGATTGTTATGCACCATGAAATCTCTATGGGAATGACATGTGAATGTTCATGTGAGCATTGTGAGAACATCATTGGCACATCACTAGAACATGGTAACATGAAAAAAAATGATGAGAACATTTCTTACATATAAAATCTTCTAATTTGAAAAATTATAAATCATAATCTTCTACCTTGACAGATCATATATCAAAGTTTTCTTGTTCATAATATTATGAATTGTTATCCAAGTGACATGAAGCAAGTTGAAGAGCAAGTTGAAGAGTTTGGCAGATTTTTTTTCAAAATTACAAAAAATGAATTCTTTTAAGGTTTGCAATTGCCTTTTTTGGAAAAGAATTCAAATTGAATTCCAAAAACATATGCCAATTCTACATTATGTCCCAATAGGTAGAAGGATACTTAAATCTTTTTATTTCAATATATTTTTTATAACCAAATTCATATTTTTTTTATCAGCTCCATCTTTAACTAGCCTAGTTGAATACAATGGTGACCACAAATGTCTTGGGAATACTTGCATGTGCCATGTGCCCCATTTTGTGAAGGCCTTTTACTTACAAATTTTTTTATGAAGGGTAAAAACATCTTCAATACCACAATACCTTAAGCACACCTACAACGACAACCAATGAAAACTAATGATGTCACAATCCCCACCGTAACACCTATGCACATCATCAAAATTGAGGCCACCTTGTCAAAAAAATTCCCTTCCTCCAACAACATACATTGTACCATCATTACCAACAACACTTGTCACCCATTGTATTGTTGTCACCATACATCCTTTCATTTGTTTTGTCAACAATTCTTCAAGCAACATATATATCAACAACAGGAGTTCACACAAATGCAAGCAAATGAAAAAAAAGGTAAGAATTTCAAGGATGAAGAGGAGGGTAAACTTTGTCAAAGCTTTCTTCATGTGAGCCAAGATTCAATTGTAAGAAATAAATAGCACACCACCACATTTTGGGAATGAATGGTTTTGCATTACAATTCATTGAAGCCAAATGGATATGTTGGACAACCACCAAGGAACTTGGATATAAAATAAAACCTCATCAAACACAATGTTTCCAATTGGTGTGTATGGTAACATTGCATATTTCAATGAATCAAGGAAATCCATAGAGATATTCTTGACAAAACCCTTTAACCTTATATACTTAAACACCCCAGAGGTTTAACACTTTGTTTTGTTCATTGTTGGTTTTTATTGAAAGATGTGCCAAGGTGGAATGATTTGCGTGAAAATCAATGGAGAACAATGCCCTTGAAGCAACATTGTCCATGTTCAAGAAGCACAACATGGGGAGTTTGAAGGCAACAACTCAATTGATGTAAAGGTTGTTGTCCCCAAAATGTTTAATTTCGCATAATTACAAAACAACCAATAAGCAATTGCCTTATGAAAGAGGAAGAAATATTTGAAAAAGTCCATGAGCTGGCATATTTAAAGGCACATGTAATGGCAACTTTAAAAATGGCAATTACAATGTGAACAAGGGTGGAAACCTTGCAAGAATCACAACTTCACAACTTTTCACAATGTTCATAAAATTGAGCTAACTTGATCTAGAGGTTAAGCAATATTTGCAACTCCAACATTCAAAAGAACTTACAAAGCTAAATAGTGATTGGTGTTGCTTCACAACCCAAGCCCATTATTGTAATTATCATCACCAAAATGGCCATCTCAATCAAACTCAACTTGAAAATAACCATGCAAATGTCTCTACAAATTTTGCCATGCCCATAGATGGTTTTATCAAATTGGAGTTTATTATAGGTTTTGTGTTCTTAGCTAGGGCAATTGTAGATGGAACAATCAGTATGCTCATCATCATACGACCAAGCACACACCCACCCATTGTTTTTTCTATTTCAACAACCCATGGAACTAATTGGAACCTTCCAACAACCATGATGGACTATAATGGAAGCTTCAACTTGTAACAATTTGGGTTTTTTTTACAACCACTCACAAGTATTTGCTTACTAGAATGGTCCACTTTTGACAAAAAATTGAATCGTTAATAATATTTTTCATAGTGTGTTTTTATAAGCCAAATTTTTTTAATTATGAATTTCTAAAAGCATTCATCTTTCCAATGAATAATGACACCTAGCCATTAATATAAAGTAGGTTACAATCTTCATGAATTTTTTTTGGATTCCACATAATCATGACATGGAGGACTTTGCCAATTTTGCTAATTTTTGGTGTCATCGAAAATCTATAAAACTTTCATATGATGTTGAAATAATTTAGAAGAGTTAATAATTTTGAATTGCAAACCACAATTATGGATTTTGGAGAGTCCATTTAGGTTATTTCATTACAAACCATGATTATAATGAGTCCATTTCCACCTTCTATAAGGATTGTCACATGGTAACTTATTTACAATTAAAAAATTTCCCCCATTTGATGTTTAAATTTTTTTAATTATTCCACTCTTATCATCAAATTATGATTCTTTTCATAAAAGTAAAATAATTTTTTTGGACATAAGAGACATGTTAAACCAACAAAAATTGACACTTTAACTTGCAAACACCCTCATTTTTTAAGTGTTTGGTGGAAATAAGTAGATAGATGTTTTAGTTTGCAATTTTGTTTTGACAAATTAAGATTTGGTTTTTTGACAACAACTTGTGATGGACCTCCCATTTTGTGGAGGTTTGTAAACCTTTAATTGTTTTGTTTTTTGTTGTTGGTAAAATTTCAAACTTGAGGTTAATGAAATGTAATACATGTTTTATCCCTCTTTCAAAAGTTTGACGTCAAAGTTAATTTTTAGCTTGCCCTTCGTATTGCAACAACAATTCAAAATTTGCTACTATAGATCATGTTTTTTATGTTGTTTTTTATGACTAGATTTTAATCAAAACAAACACTTGGACAAGTTGATTCTATAAAATAAAATAAAAACTAGTCATTCAAAGACAACATAAAAAAACACATTGATCATTTTGAACATAACCAAGTTATTTTAGTTATGTCCATTGTGTCATGTTTGTTTTAATAACTAGAATTTTGTCCTTGCACTTGTGTACTTGATGTGGTTCATTTTATTTAACTAAAAATTGGAATAGGTGTATTTGATCATGTTGACTAATAGGTAGCATAAATAATGATTAGGATTTTCAAATTATTATTATTAAATAATCAATAGGCAGGCATAACTAGTCATTCTAACCTACCTACCATACCTAACTTCACCTACCCAACCTACCTAACCTTGATTACCTAGCCTTGTCCCTTAGGTATACATTCATAAGTTGGAAGTATAAGGAGTTTGAAACCCTTCACCTCTATAAAAAGAAACCAAGTCCTTGACCAATGCACCACACCATCGTAAAGGTGTTAATTTTTGTTAACATATTATAATGCTATTTCATGTGCATGTACATTTGTTTTACACTACTTATAACACAAGAAGGTGGGAAGGTAGGTATAAATAGGTAGATAGGTTGTAAGTAAGTAGATGGTCAATATTTTGATACATCTACTTACCTACCCACAATCTATTAACTTCCTTTTTTGCCTATTACCTACCTACTTACCAAATTGACTAAAGGAGTTTTATGGGGTCTACTTGGATGAAAAAATGCAAATAAACATCTATAGCATCTATGTTTTTGTTTACATACACCATTGATTACACATATTAATTACATGCACGCATGATGTATGAGTCAACCTAGGGGTTACACATACACATACATGTTTAGGCACATCAAATTCCCAAAATACCATTACCATTGATTTAAATCTAATAAATGTGACATGTTAGAAATCACAATGCTAATAAGAGTGACTTATATTAGTCACTAACTTATAAGCATAGTCTATGCCACATAAGCACTAAACATGCCACATGTATTAGTAGTGTATAGTATGACTTTTTTAAAAATTGACCTAGTCATATTGGACATACTTGCTATTGAAAGGGGGGGAAATGGATGAAATTTAACCCCTTTAATCATTTCGAACAAATATTTCAATTACATTAATCATTTTAATCACAATGTTAGGGCCATAAAATACATGTTTTAGTAATAGACATTGAATGTTCACATAAGGAAGGGGTGTGTTGTGACCTATACAATGTGACTATAAATTATTGTGTGTTCCAATTTTTGTAAATATACATTGTTGAAAATTTGTTTGTTAAAAGTTGTGCCACTAGACTTTGCCAACCTATAGAATTTTATTTTTATATTTGTAGTAAAATTATGAGGGTGTCATCTTTTGTGGTCTTTATCTTTTGCCAACAAGAGATTATGTTTCTTAGATCTTTTGAATATATGCATACATGAATAGTTTTAGGATAGAATTGGGAATTGGCAATTGTGATTAATAGAAGAACATGTTATCTAGTTGTCTATTGATGAGGTTGATGCATTCATATGTAGTTATGATTCTAATTTCTTGCCTTTGTGAACTAGGGACCAACTAACCTTCACGTTGTCATGTGTTGTGGGATGAAAACAAGTCTTCGAATGATAATTTTCAATCCTTGACAAATAACCTCTATTAGCTGACACATATGTTTAACCAACCCATGTCCATCATCCATGGGGAGGGGAAGGTAAAAATATATTGTTTAATGATGATCCATGTGAATTGGGATGTAACGGCATGCTTTTCAAAAATTTCCTAAATTTGATTCATGTTGGTTGGAAAACTACTAAGTTTGATTTTTAAAGTCCATTTAAGATTATCTTCAATTGCAAAGCTTTAGCAAAAAAATTCTTTGAGCTTTTTTGCAAACCCTAAACAAGAAAATATGTTTAAACATTTGTAAAATTGCAAAAGCTTTAACAAAAGAATTGTTAAATTTTTTCCACAATTACTGAACTCCAACATCCCATATGGAGATTCACACTTGAGCAAATTGGAAAATTCTATCATTAAAAACATTTTCCAATTGAGCTTAAGCTTGAACTCATAAACAATTGTTTCACATGGCTACTAACATGGTTTCAAGAACTCTAATCCATCATATTTTATAACCAATTGCAATCTACCACATCATCCTCATAAGCACTCTCACTTGTTTTCAAGCATTAAAAAGTGTAATTTATCATACATTATCATAGTGATCTAAGGTTGGCTCTTAATATCCGATTTGCACTATAATTGTTTACATTGAACATGATCACCTAAAGTCGTTCAATATTTGTGAAGTAATATCTAGAGTATAAACAATTATTCACATTGAAAGTCATGCATGTCTATTCACCAAATTCAATAGGTTTACAACTAGTGAAAATCTATCCAATACATTGACATCATTTTTGTCCCAAGTAGATCAAAGAACGCATACCGTATTCATAAATACTTACAAGCTATGACTTAAGAATGATGCTTTTATGTCCATCTTTACCTTGAAATTGACCTTGCCATGCCACAAGGTCTAATTTTTCCATTGATAGTGCATGTAGCCAATGGATGTAAACATATTAAGAAAATATCTTGTCTCATTGATTGTTAGTTACTTAGTGAAATCAACTCATGTTGGTTGCCTTAAGGAGGTAGACTCAAAACATGCTTTAATTCCTATGGGAAATCATTTCATAATTTCCATGGTTCTGTTTTCACTGAATCTACAATATTCATCAATTGCATCTACAATCACTTTGTAAGCAAACAATTTTAGTGTTGTAATGCATTTTTGAATGTTCCAAAAACCCTACATTCCTAAACCATCACATTTTCATGAAAAATAAACATCATGTCCATAATTCTCAAAAATAAAACTCTATTCATTTTTTTAAATCTCCCGTTATATATTATGTTATTATTAAAATAATTTACATAGATCTTATCATGCCCAAGCTACCTATTTCTAGGCAAATTAAAAGATATTTTGAGTCTAAAACCACCATGGATGACTTAATGTGGGTGTGATCACAATCAAATGAACTAAAATCCATATCAAATGACCAAAAAACTATCAATTTTGTCAACCATATAATATAATGCCACTTTAATGTCATGTTGATTAAGAAAATTTGTGTTAAATGATTTACATGAATGTTGAAAGCTTCAAAAAAAACATTTAATTTAATAAATTGAGTTTTGGTTTTAGTAAAGGATTTTTGAACTTTAAAACCAAAAAATCAATTTTATAAAACATTAAACTAAGGACTCTTTTAGCAAAAACATTTAATGGAAAACAAATTGAAATGATAATAACCTACGTATGAAAAACACTCATAATTTTAAAATTGTGGTATTTGAAATTTTAAAAAATTCAAAAAATTATTTTAGAATGTCCAAATTTCAAAAGTCATTTGCTAGATGTAAATGGGTCATAATGTGTGACATACTAACAAAATTGTGGTTTATGATATGAAAAACTAAAGCTTAAAGTAGTTATCATATTTTAGCATGATTTGAAATTATGATCATTTTTCAAGACAAAATGTAAAATCTAACATATGTACAATTTTAGACATTTCATATTTATTCAAAAATTTAACACAAATTATGTAATTTATTGGGAGAATTGTAAATATTTTTAACAACTTGTTGCAAAATAAATCCTTCAAAAAATCCTTTTATATTAAAAAGTCAAAATGTTTACAAAAGGCTCATTTATGATTGAATCTTTTATCATTGTTGACTCATTTGATTGTGATTGTACTCATGTTTACGTTCTATTATTACAAAATTAATTTTTTTGTGTTCACCAACATGTTCATGAATCTTTCTTCATTTTTTTCACCATACAATTTGTTCTATTACTTGAATTATTACAACATTTCTCCATTGTTGACCCATGGGTGTTTAAAGTTGTGAATTATCAACAACTAAGAATTTCAAACCCAATGGCAATAACTATAACTTTGTAAAGGAGCACAATAAATGGGAATAGGATGTAAAAAATTTGATTTAAAAACAATTACACAATGTGAACTAAATTGTGATCATGGCACATACCTACAAAATTTTGTTATAAGCAATTTGTTGTAATTTCAAAAGAGTTATGCAATGATCAAACTAAGCTAAAATAAACTCTTGTCATGTAATTACTTTCAAGTTGCACAAATGCACTACCTCGCATTCATATTTAATGCCACCTTCTTCAAGTATCCCCAAAACAACCTTTGGACACACTTGCACCAAAACATGCTAGAATTATATCACACACTAAAACATCCTTTAAACACTTGCAATCCCTTGTGAATTTGTTGCATTAAAACATTTGTGGCAAATCAATCAAAATGTAAACCCTAAAACATGCATGTTAAAGATCATTACCACTCAACAAATGAATTGAACAAGAAACTCCATTACAATTTGTATGAAGTTGTTTCATCAAAAGATGTGTTAAATTGAAATTTGCAAGGTGTATGGTATTCTTGCAATGAAATGCAAAATTTTACAACAAACTGTGAACAACAAACCTACAAACTCCTCAACAACATTGCTTTTATAAGGGGGTTTTACACAAATTTTGCAATGGAAATATTCTTAAGGACCTTTTCAAAGCTTGAAATTTTTTCACCCTTGTTTAGTTGAACATGACCCTTGTTTACTAAGCTCAAACTTGCAATGCCCCTTCAAGGTTCCCTTCCCATATACATATTATAAAATTGATTATGAACATATTATGGGTTCCAATTCATTAATTCATTTATTTTTAGCAAATTATGGGATCGTTAATACAAAGAAAGCAAACCCAAAAATGCACATAAACCATATGTATTTATTTGTTTGAACGTCATGTTTATTACCAAGGCAAATAACTTTGGTTGACTTTTTGGCTAATGAATGATATAAAAATAATTTCTAATTTACACACCATCCATCCAATGTAGTGTGTTGGTTAGTGTTTTTTTCAAAGTAAATATTTTATCAAGGTGAACAAAAGCCTTTGTTTATTTTTTCACATAAGTGTTATTTGTTGTTCATCTTATATTTTTTCAATTTTGAATAGTAAGATTTGAAAAATAAATCTAGCACATCATAGCTAAACTTTAACCAAAAATCCCCCAAAGGATTCAAAAGACTTTTGGGACAAACTTGGGACAAGAGAATAATGCTACTTTAAGTAACCTTACATTTTGATGACCGAAAAACTTGAAATAAGTTTTTTGAATTAGGTATTATTTAAAAGATTTTTCAAGAAAAATAACACTAAAATTTTCAATCTCTTAATAGTATTTTAAAACATGATTGTCATTTTAAATTTAGAAAATATTTGAACTTCTTCTCATGATCATAGTTTGAAGTAAGGTTTCATACTAAAGACCTTAACACAT
>Ga0116231_10014310_pt1 | contig 10716 bp, 7 predicted proteins | sample S1TSphgellanicum_2_FD_89695 | JGI IMG/M metagenome (GOLD analysis project Ga0116231, IMG submission 89695) | Host-associated microbial communities from peat moss isolated from Minnesota, USA - S1T2_Fd - Sphagnum magellanicum MG | ecosystem: Host-associated > Plants > Peat moss > Unclassified... | reverse complement strand
CAATTGCCTTTGTGACACCAAAAAATGAACACCTTAATATGCCAAGACCCCCCAAGCTTGAAAATAAATAAATAAAACTTTGTTAGAGCTGTCTTTAAAGGCTCAATACGTGAACCAAAATTTATAAGATTTCAACAAATCATGATGAGGAGAACCGATAGAAACAAGGTAAGATTTGAACAAGCTCTTGAGAAGAAATCATACAATAATGTCAAGGTGGGTCTAAAGCAAGGATCAAAATTGGATTGAAAGGTAGTTGTGATCAAAATTGTGAATGCTTTGGAGGACCATAAAGTATTGGAAATTTGTTCTCTTTGTTTATTTTGGTTGGTTTTGAAAGATAATTTTTCACAATACCTTACAAAATTCATAAGTTAATGTTTTTCAAATTTTCAATTCATTTTTTTCTTTTTTATTGACTTTTTTCCCCCTTTAATTGAGTTTTTCTTTTCATTTTTTAAAAAAAATTCTACAATTTCAACTTTTTTCGTAAAGTTTTACACCCTAAAATTCAAAAGTAAAACAAAATAAGACAAGGAAAAGTTAATACAAAACCAAAAACAATGACAACTCAAGAGATGAAAATGTGAATTCATTTATTCAAAAAATTTCAAAAACAAACAATAATGAAAAATGAACACAAGAAACAAATCATGGTAACTCAACTTGTGAATTCTAAAGTTTGCAAATTATAAATCACAAATCCATCAAAGTTAAAATTAAGTTTCAAGTCCATCCACTAGTAAAAAACCTAGTCCTAATCCACTCAACATTCCACCCAACATTGAATGGGAAAGACCCATTTCTACCCATGTGCATTCTTAGTGTAAGTCATTAGTGATATGGAATATGTAGCAAGGTTTCCAATATGATTCCACCATGCACCATTCCCATCCACTAAAATCCACTGATTTCTATTATAAATCCATTATGAATTCATTAAAAATTCAATATGAAATCCACTAATAATTCACTATGCACACATTCAAGTGGAAATAATCCACCAAACAACCACAAGTTAGTGTTTTGGACGATTTCCTTTCCACTTAGCCTAATTTGGGCGAAAGTGCATAATGGATTAGGACCATGTTTTCTAGTAATGATCAAAGAAAGTCTCAAGTCCATCAAAACTGAACTAAATTTCAAGTCCATCAAAGTTGAAGTCCACCATAAAAAAAATGCCAAAACCCATTCAAAAAGAAATGATATTTGTCACAACCCTAACATTGGGTTTGTGACTAAGTGTGAAGGGTAATGCCCATAAGGCTAAATGTGTTTAGGTGTGAAACACACTTTCACAAATGGGGGAGAGTGCAAGGGATGAAGCCCAATGATGGTGGAAGCTGTGAATATTTAGAACCTTGGTTGGAAAAGCAAACAAACACGAAATTGGCCCCCCATGAGACCATTAAAAAGGTCTTGAAGTGTAGATGCTTAAAGTGCCCTTTCAAAGTTCATTTAGACTTGATTTGCATAAGTTATGATCAAAAGAAGGGGTGGGAGCCAAATTGGGAATTTGACTCCCGACCATAAATCCCCTGAAAGTAGGGGTCAAATGAGGTCTAATTGGAATGTGCTATACACCATTGAAAAGTTATTTTCAAAGGTTATAAGATATTATCCTCACACTTTCAAAAAATACTTGATTTGAAAAAGACATGAACGTCCAAAATTTTGAGACAACAAAAGTCCCAGTTTTGGGACTCCCACTTGGGAATCCCAGGGAAAAGTGACATTTCGATGTAGTCCTCACGAAGAGGCACAAAATATACTATAGGGAAAGGAGTGTGCCTCCTCTCGAAGGTTGCAGGCCATGTAAAGCTTGTGTTTGAAGTTGTCCATATTAAGTCCGTCACACCACTTCCATTCAACTTGCACTAACCGCCTTTTTTTCTTGGTTGTGCATGTTGATTTCATCTTGAATTATTGCTTGTGAGTGTCTTAGTCCCATCCCGAAGCTCTAACATGCCCTCCTACCCTCAAAGTGTTATGAGTTAATGAACATGCCCCGATTTTTTTCTTTTTCTGTTGTTTCTCTTTGGGACCCATCTTTGGGTCTCTTGAGGAGTTTGGGGGCATGTCAATATATTTATAATGCAATGTAGCGACCAATCATCTCCACAAAATCCACAATTGTCATTGCCTTTGGTGTTGAAGTAACATTAAAAGTGAATTCACATAACAAACATGAACAAAAAACAACTATGTCTCAACAAAAGTACCAATAGAAGCACATCAATCAAATTAGATTTTTAATATCTTCCAATGTTGAAGCACCAATAGAAGCATAAGTAGAAACACTAATAATTTTATAGTTTGCTGAAGGAAAAACACATTTGTTGATGTCAACCATGTAATTGGATTATAATTTTGTACAAGTTACTAAACACATGACCAAAAATAGTGTTCAAATTAACAACGCCTAATGGACATGGACAAATATAGATTCAAGTCAATCCTTGTACTTGTGGAATTTAGTTTTAAACAACTCATTCAAAAACATTGTCATTCAACTCAACAAGGGATTTACTGATAGCTCCAAACATGATAAAACTTGGACTAACAACAACATAAAAAATAAAAATAAAACCTTCAAGAACATGAAGACCACCACCAAGTGTTTATTCTTCACATTTAAGTTCCTACAGTAAAAAGCCATCACAAAAAATAAATTTATGGTGAACAAAAAATCAACTACCTAAACACACAAATAATCAATTTATTTTAAAATTCTTAAATGTAGTTCACCTTAACCTTTTCAAATGCAATTTTCTCATCATTCAATGCTTCATTATAACATAAAAGATGACCATCTTTTATTTCACCATTTGTGATATGTTGTAAAGATATGTTGCACAAATGTTTATCAATATGATTTTACTTACACCTACCAAAAATCAAAACCAATGCAAATTAGATATAACTTTGAAGTATATTAAAACTTGCAAAAAAATTATAGCAAATAAAAATTTGTAGCAAACAAAAAAAATTGAAGCAAAGAAAATTACAAAAAAATTTACTTCACATAAGAGATTGAGTCTCTATGGCTAATCACTTCCATTCCATATTCTCTTAGTACAAATGCTTCTTCTGTGTGTGTTATACCAACCCTTTTACTAATCTTATTAAACAAAACCTTGTTTTTAAATCAAGAAAAGCCATTGTGACCTTATCAATAATAAATTATAATTGTTTTCAACTAATTGGTGCAATGGTAAACCAAACATCATCACCTCACCTCCACTGTGGTTTAGGACGTAAGAACATGGGGCATGGCCCTAACTTACCAAAAGGCCAATCAATAGGACGACGCTTTTACCATTTCCATGAAAATGTCAATGACATTAGGTTGATGCCTATTAATAGAACATCTTGTGATGTTAATCCATCAAATTTTGGGCACCTTTGACAAAATCTCAATACCAAATTGATAGGTAGTTACAAAATAAAAAATTCATCAAAATTCACATTCTTGAGTTCTTGACAACCACAGATGAGAAAATTACACATACAAAAATAACCAAAACATAGATTTATCTTCATTGGTGTTCTTGGTTGACACATCATTTGTGCCAATATCTTTTTCTTTTCATCAATAGAAAAGACATTAGATTTTTTGATAATCTTACCTAGGCTTGCAGCAAAAGCACGTAGAGTTACTTTGTCAATAGCTAATTTAACATAGCCAAACTTGACATTAGTAAAAATATTGAAAAGTGCTACAAGTACTTTCCCAATTTCAATAATGCTTTCCCCTTGTCTCTACCTTATCAACCACCTAATCACTCTAATGAATTCTTGTATGGTGCATCACAAATTAAAAAACATTTGCAAAATAATGAATCTACCACAAAAGATATTAAAAAACACATTAAGAAAAAAGTCATAAGTGCATTTGAAATTTCACTTACAAGGAAAAAAGAAACAACATAACCTTGAAAGTAAGATAATAAAAACAAACATTGTAAAAATTAAACATAGAAAAAAAAATAGAGTTATAAAATTGCATTCAAGGATTCATACATTATTGGTGTGCAAGTTGTTGTCCTTCTTCGGAATTTGAAGAATGAACATGGACAACATGTCCACCAATTTTGTAATAATCTTTTCATCTTTTTATCAAATCTTCGACATGGATTCTTGACATTAAAACCACAAAATTCCCGCCACCTATCAAATGCATTTATGGCCCACATTTTAGCATGTCTACTTGCTCTTTGTCTACGCTTATTGACATTTTGGAGCTCCTTCTCATGGATGTATGGAAATCAACACTTTGGGCATGCATCATCAACATTAGAAGAAACAATACCATGAAGACAAAGTGTATCGTTACTAACATCAACAACTTTACTTTCAAGCTTAGTAGGAACTTCATCAAAATCTATTGAAATTGCAATGTATGAGCTACCACAATGAAAAAATGTATTGCAACATAAACAAAAAAAAGATAAATATGCTTAGTTGGAAAAAAAAGAAAGTTTAATAATGTAAAAAAATTGAATTTCAACACATTAAGCATTGCCAACACCAAAAAGATACAATTCAATTTACTACAAAATAGAATCACTTGCAATAGAAAGATAAAACGCTTTCACAATAGATAAAAAAACCAGTAGTATAAAAACAAGATACTTCCATTGCCATGAAAGAAGTAATAAATACAAAATGAAGAGGATGATGGTTACATCAACTTGCAAAAACAAAGACAATGCAACACAAAAAGGTGACAATGTTGAAAAAAAAAGGAAACATCAAGGAAATGCAATGCAACCAACACACATAGATAAAAACAAAGAACTAGAATGAGTAAAAAAACAAAGGAAACAGAAGGATGCAATGCTTCCATTGCCATGAAATAATAAAAACGAACAATCATTATGACGATTGTTGCTTTGATATAAAGCAACAATGGAAATAGACATTGTTTTCATCTCCATGAAAAAAAATGCAAAATGATGATGATGATAGTTGTATTGATGTGCAAAAACAAAAACAAGGCAAAAAAATCACAATGATGCAACACAACCTGCAAACAACAATGACACATGCAAATAAACAAAAAACAAGCAAAAGTAAAAAAAAAACCAAAAGGATACGACAGTTCCATTACTACACAAAAACAAACAAATTGACAAAAAATGCAATGTTACATCAACCTACAATTCTGGAGTCTTTCATGAAATAAAAGCAAGCTTTTTGGAAGTAATGATGAAAACATCAAAAGAAATGGTGAAGCTTGATGAAAATAATGAAGCCACCAACAAAAAAATGCCAAAGACAAACTTCATGGCAAAAGTAATCTTTAAAAAAGAAAATCAAAATGTTTTTTTTCATGCTCTTTATTTAGGAAAAGGGTCTACTTCCCTTTTACTATACCTATTTAAACACAACAATTTTGTGAGATTACACTATAAGAAAAAGGTCAATATGCGACCATTGCATTTATAACTATTTGCAACTATTTGGTTTTTATAATCAAAATTTTGCCCTCTATAATTATTGTGACATTGTGCTAACATCAACTAAGTTGCTTATAACTAGTGTGCAATTAGTCTATGATTAAATTGGTTTACATCTATATATGGGTTGAATTTATCATCCAAGAGTACCCATCTAAATCCCATTACTCGCAAGTGAAATGGTGTTTAATCACAATCGACATATCTCTATATACATTAATTACAATAATTATTTGATTTATGATTGAACTTAATATTCATAACTTTTAGTTTATATTTTAAATTTGCATTCAAAATATTCACAATAATTGTATTGTAATTAAATTGATCGATGTAATTATTGTAATTATACTAAATTCATTACATTAAATTATTTATAAGTTCAAATAAATTAAATAATTCCAACATAGACTATTATACTAATTATTTATATTTTTTGAATAAAAATATTTTAATTATTAAAAAAAATATGTATACATTAATTATAATAGACACGTAATTTATAATTAAACTAATTATTCATAAATTTCATTTAAAAATATTTTTAAAATTAAAATACTACCAATATAATTAAATAATTTAATTTCTATAATTGTAGGAATTATATTCCAATATATTAAAATCTTTAACTATGTATTTACAATATATAATTTTTACTACATCATAAAATTTTAGAACAATTTCAATGAAAAATTTAAATATTTATAATAAATTATTTTATGTATTATTTATTACGTCTTATTTTAAATAAATAAATAATATTACAACATAAATTTCCACATTAAATTAAAATGATAGTTTCCAATCATAAAAAATAATTATTAAAATTTATAAATTAATGTTTTTATAATAGTAATCAAATTTCATATCCATAATTGAGAAGTTATGTCCTATAATTAGATTTCTATTTCAATAATAATATTAAAATAATGATAAAATTAAGCTTATGTAATTATTGTATTAAAAAAAGATACACTAGATAATTGTATGTATTATTCATTATTTGTATTTACATTAATTTATTAATTCTAAAACATAAAATTTTATATTAATAGTAATTATTCTATAGTAACATAAAATCATTGTAATTACTTAATTTATTTGTAAGTTAGAATTACATACTTGCATAATTAATGTTATGACCATAACCACATGGATTGTAATATAATAAATTGAAATATTTATTTCTAGTAACTACTTGTCCATAATAGATCACTTTTATAAATAATTATAAATGATTATATTTATGAATTATAAGTTACACTAAATAATTATTGTTACAACATAGATTTTTATATTATATAATTTACATTTTTACAATTAAAGAAATCAACTACTATAATTAATGTTACATTGTTTAAAAATCATTGTAATTATTTCAGATAAGAATTAATTATATTATATACATAATTATTTTCTAATTGAACATGATTATTCACAATCTATAATTTATAATTTTAAATCTGAATTCAAAATTTGGAAAATTAAAATATAGTTAAAATAATTATTGCAATCATTGTAATTACAAGAATTATTATGAATTTTTTTAATTAAAAAAACTCTGGAATTACCCATGTATGATAAATATTTTTATAGTAATTTTTAAGTAATTCAAAAAATTAATGTATGTTTAGTAGATTATAACATTTATAGTTAATGAATACTAATAGAAAAAATAATTATTTGATCGATAAATTTTTTTACAATAATAAATGTAATTATATAGTAATTATTCTAATTAGTTTAATATTACTTTTAAATTAAATAATTTGTGTAAGAGTTTATTTTTAATAATCATTTTTAATTCATTATTCATAATTTGAAAATAAATATTTATAATATTTATGTTTTTTATAGTAGTTAAATTATTTTTACATTAATTATATCATATGTAATTTGACCAAAATTTGAAAATAAGGAAATTTTTTCAAATTTTTAATTAATTATTTATCTTTGAATTATGTATTGACAACTTTTGTGTAACTAGATAGCTAGTTAGTTAAATATTAAGAAATTATTAATTATTCATCAAGTAGTTGATCATGAATACTTAATATTTTATATTTTAAATATTATGTTAAATTTAATCATTATTAGTTAAATGATTATCTAATTATCTAATGACTCATGTATTTGAATTGATTATAAATCTAAAAACTAAGAACAAAATGCACAAAGAAAGTTTTGAAATTGCAATTTAGTTTGTGAAGAAGTTGCAACTTCAAAACTTGTCCCCATATTGTTTGTTTTCCATTTCTATTTTGAACATTATATAAACAAAGGATGTGGTCATCCAATTTTACTTTAAAAAATTTATGCACATAAGATGAGCGAATCAAAAAGAATAACCCAAAACAAAAAAATAAATTATGCACAATTTGAAACTACCTATCTCCCCAACCTACTTATCTATTTAGTTAAGTAGGTACCTAGTTTGATCTACCCAACTAGGTCAACCTTTGTACCTACCTACTTAAGTACTTTCCTATATGAAGAGGTATTTAACTTAGGAAGGTAGGACCTACCTACCTACCTACCTTTTTACCTAAATAGGTAGGTAGGTATGTAATTTAAGTTTGTGAACACCCATTTATGTACCTACCTAAGTACCCACTAACACAATATTAATATTTTATATTGAAATTTAGTTCAAAGTGTCACGTGTCATATTTACATTGGGCCATGTCTCATAATATAAAAACATCAAAACATTTGAATGGAATGGCCTAGATTATTTCAAAATAATAATAATATTTACATTTTAAATAATTAAATATTGAGACACATGACAACACATCATTTGCTTTCAATATTGATTAAAATCATTGCATTTTAGTCACATGTGACAATAAGTATACAATAGAGTCAAAAGATGAACTTGTATTTGTTGACTTTTTCTTTTATTCAATACCCATTGTCGTTACGACTAATATCACATGCGATTTGTTTAAAGCAATCAAAAAAAATTTAAACGCAAATATTGCTTGCTCGATTAAAATTTAATCACAAAGACCCATAAAAAAAATAAAAAAATCTTCTAATAATTAGTTTTCACTTTGTTTTTGTTTTGCAAGGGTGAATATTTTTATTTTGATTATTTGTTTTCTTAGTTTACAAGTGAGGTTTATCAGGTTCATGTCTTCATTTAAGGTTGGTTTCAATTTTTGCTGCATTGGCCTAGCAAAATTCAAGTTATAGGATAAAATGAAAAACAATCTCAATAAGTTTATGATTTGTTTTTAACTTCCTAGTCAGTTCTAAGGTAATAAAAATAAAATCAAGCCACTTGTGACATCATGGTTATGGCATTTAAATGAATCCATAAGGAAGATAAATATTCAACATACAAATTGGAAACACAGTGTGCTTAGCACAGTGAAGCCCAATGTGGATCCTATAGTTATGCGATAAATGTTTCTATAGTGTACTCTACATGATCCTAGAATGTGGGGATACCAAACTTTGGCCCGTTTTTGGGTGCATCACAATGTCTCTACCCTAAAAAGCAGAGTGCAAAAAATTGACAAGGTAAGATGTTCACACCAGCCCTCTTAGCTCTCCAATCCAACAATTGGAAACCAAAAACTAATTTCAGAGTCTTTTAAAGCCTTTTCTTTGCAAAAGGAAAGTCTGCCCAGACACTAGAACATTCACAAATCCTACTCCTAAAATTGACTGCCACTATTTTTGGCCTGGACTACTTTGCCCTTCCTAACAACACCCTACCTATTCACAAATTCAAACAGTAAGGAAATGGCCAGAATCTTCTGGTTCGTAATAGTCAAGTGGTACCATGGGAGAGGCTAGAGGCTAGAGCCAGTAGATGTGTCAAAAGGCCCATCCCTATGGTATGGGACTATGGACCCATGAAACTTCAAATAAGTGACTACTGGGGGCCACTGCATGGAAAGTGGTCTGGGTCTTCTTACCTCTTGGGAATGGCAATCATTTAGCCTACCTCCCAAGAAAAAAGAAGAGTCTACCCACCAAACTTTCTCCAAATTTGAGCTACACATGACATTGCCCAATAGGTGCAGCTCCTTCTACTCTCCCATCAAACAATTTGCCTTGCTGTTTTGTGCTCTGCACGGTTGTTTTCCACAAAAAACCAGCATGGATTCATGTTCTGATGTCCTGTGCAGAAAACAAAAACTTTCACATGCAGTTCCGCATGAGATTCAAATTCACCAGAAGGGAAGAAGGCTAGTGTTTATTCTCTAAGCACTAGTCAGGGAAAAAACTGGGAAGGATTCATGTTCTGATGGTTCTGTGCAGGAATTTTTTTTAAAAAATCACATGTTCTGCAGCTTCGCATGGGATTCTAATCCACCACCAAGGGAAGAAGGCTATTAGTTATTCTCTAAGCTGTAGTCACTTCCCTACTCCTTGAGATGAGCACCATGACCTAGTCAATAGAGAATAAATGCATGATTAGAGAACTTGGACACTTTCAAAAAGCACATTTTCACAACTTGTTGAAAATTCTGTTCTTCTAAAATATGCATAGGCAAACACTAGACACGCCTAACCAATTAAATGTAATTGAATTTTCAACTCAAAAAATACACATGCTCGTAGGGATGCCAATAATATCTAATGTTCATTTTGTCTTCTTCCCCAATTATCATTGATTGTGTTTAAGTATGGATCAGAATTGGGACTTTATATTTTCATAAATGAAGGATGCTAAACACTTTCCTGCGCCTAGATGCAAGACGTTCTCACAGAACATTGGCAACCAAGAAAATGCACAGAATGTTCTTCACTCTTTTTTGAAGAACTGAAGAACATTGGAAACCGGGATGCATGGTTTCTTGCAGAACTGTGCAAGGCCAAAAAAGGTGTGCAAAAAGACAAGTAAAACCAGCGCAGGACAGAGCTTGTTAACTGGTGTTTAGCACCCCACTTCATGAATTATAAGTGGTGTGCCAGAGTGGTTGATCACTTTCACTTTGAGTGGGAGTCTTGGGTTCAAATCTTTTTACAACGGAGACCTTTGTCATGAATGTATTTCTTCAAGAACAAAGGATAACCATTTTCATTGAATGGTTGTGTATTTGTTTTGTAGGAAAACATGATTCCCTGGGACACATAAGATCAAGTTTCTTAGGATTGCTTGGGGCCAATCAGCCCAAATTCATGGTTCCTTGGGGCAAATGGCCCCAGATTCTCAAGAGCAACATGTTTTCCCAAGGAAAATGGTTCCAAAACATGGTTCTCCAAAGCAACCCAAATTCCCTAGTGAAACATGGTT
>Ga0116231_10014309_pt1 | contig 10716 bp, 10 predicted proteins | sample S1TSphgellanicum_2_FD_89695 | JGI IMG/M metagenome (GOLD analysis project Ga0116231, IMG submission 89695) | Host-associated microbial communities from peat moss isolated from Minnesota, USA - S1T2_Fd - Sphagnum magellanicum MG | ecosystem: Host-associated > Plants > Peat moss > Unclassified... | reverse complement strand
GGGCCGCGGCCATTCGGTTTCCAAGGGATTATCGAACAATGTCTTTGTCCTGCATCGCCGTTTTCCATGCTAGAGGTTTTTCCCCGCCGCGTCATCCGGCGGCTGGCAGACGGTTAAAAAAACTAACAATACGTCAGCAATGCTGTCAATTGTGCGTTGACGCACAATTGACAGCATTGCTGACCTATCAAGCCTCTCAGCCGGCCAGCAGCGCCCGGTAACGCGCCACGGCGCCCGCCAGAACCGCTTCCGCCATCGCCGCCGCGTCAACATCCGGCATCACGCGCCGGCACACGCGCGCCCACAGCACGCGGTCCAGCCGCGTGCGTTCGCCCCAAGCAGAGCGCGCCGCCGGCGTCAGCTCCGCCGCCAGATCGGTCCGCAGCGAAGCCGGCACGCATGCCGTCTCGTTCAGGCGCCGCATCTCGAAGGGCCGCCGCAGCCAGGCCGCCATGTCCTCGGCCAGCGCCGGATTTTCGATGACATTCACACAGGCCAGCCCGGCCAGCCGCGCCGCCGCCGCGGCCAGCACGGTCTTGTCACGCGCCGGCGCGATGAAATCGTCATCCGGGATCAGCTCATGCGGCCATAGCAGCATCCGCGTGACGACATTATCCGTCTGGCAGGCGACCGCCGGCGCCGCCAGAAAATCCAGAAACCGGCGCTGCGCGCAGGCCAAAACTTCATTCCAGGTGCCTAGCGTCCCGGCGTGGGCGCCGGCCTGCGCGCGCCAAAAAGTCCAGTGGGACAGCAGCCGCGAAAACGGCTCGCGCATCAGCATCACCACCGCCGCGTCCGGCGCCCAGCCGCTTATGGAGGACAGGCTGAAATGGCCGGCCAGCATATCGCAGAACGGTGAAATTTCCTGGAAGCTCATATAAACGTCCCGGCGCTGCGCCGGCGCGAAAGACGCGAAATCCGCAAATCCGCCGAACAGACAGCGGTCGAACCCGCCCACCGCGCAGCGCGGGCCGGCGGCCGCCACCAGCGCCGCCGCAAAACTGGTGCCCGCGGCCTTGGGCACATGCAAAAACGCCACCGGCCGCGCCTGGCGCTGCGGCAGCCGCGCCAGCAGATGATCCAGCCGCTCCTCGGCATGGGCCAGCCGCTCCCGCACCTCGGCAAACCGCGCATCCTGCCGGGCCGCGAAACCGTCCAGCTTGTCCTCGATATGGATCAGCCGCTCGATCGCCTCGCCGAGCCGGTCCGGCGGCTGATCCGAGGATGATGCCGCGCCCTCCATCGTTCTCCTCCTCCTCCGCTCCTGGCGTTTGCCGCCATGCCAGCTGGCCGGACCGATCAGACGCGGGAGTGTAGGAGAGCCTGGTTTCCTAAAAATGAACATGGCCAGGAGACGACGGCGCGGCGCCGCATGGATTACCCAGCGCCTTTGGCCTAAGCTCATCCAAAATCTCAGAAAACCAACAAGACCGACGGAGGAATAAAATTGAGCACGACCACCGAAGCGGGGGCGGACGCCAAACCGTCTTACCGGGACGCGTATGACAATTTCCGGATCGACGAGGTTTTGGCGCAATTCCAGGGCTCGTTCGCCACCGGCATCAATGCCTGCGCCGAGTGCTGCGACCGGCATCCGGCGGATAACATCGCGCTGGAATGGGAGAACCAGGTTTTTGAGCGCGCCAGCTACACCTTTGGCCAGCTCAAAGAGCTCTCGGGCCAATTTGCCAATTTTTTGGCTGCCCAAAATATCGGACCCGGCGACGTGGTGGGCGGGCTGCTGCCGCGGATTCCGGAACTCGTGGTCACGATATTGGGCACCTGGCGCGCCGGCGCGGTGTATCAGCCGTTTTTCACCGCCTTCGGCCCGTCGGCCATTGAACACCGGCTGAAAACCAGCCAGGCCAAACTCATCGTCACCGATGCCGCCAACCGGCCGAAATTGGACGAAATTTCTTCGGCCCCGCCCGCCGCCATCGTGCGCCCCCTGGCCCAGCCCGCGCCGGGCGATTTTGATTTTTGGGCCGAACTCGGCCGGCACGGCGCGTCGTTCGAACCTGTTCTGCTGACGGGCGACAAAATGTTCATGCTGATGTCCACCTCCGGCACCACGGGCCTGCCCAAGGGCGTGCCGGTGCCGTTGAAGGCGCTGCTGTCGTTTCGCGTGTATATGACGGATGCCGTTGATTTGCAGCCGGCCGATACTTTCTGGAACATCGCCGATCCCGGCTGGGCCTATGGGCTGTACTACGCCGTCACCGGCCCCCTGCTGCTGGGCCACGCCACCACGCTGTATGACGGGCCGTTCACCGCCGAGAGCACATTCCGGCTCATCAAAACCCGCAACATCACCAGCCTTGCCGGGTCCCCCACCGCGTTCCGGCTGCTGATGGCGGGGGGGCCGGAGGGCGGGGCGGAGATCAAAAATCAACTCCGCGCCGTTTCCAGCGCCGGCGAGCCGCTGAATCCGGAGGTGATACGGTGGTTTGCGAAACACCTCGGCGCGCCGATCCATGACCATTACGGCCAGACGGAGCTTGGCATGGTCGTGAACAATCATCACGGCCTGGCGCACGACGTTCATCAGGGTGCGGCCGGCTTTGCGATGCGCGGCTACCGCATGGCGGTGCTGTCGGATGCCGATACCGAATTGCCGCCGCTGACCCCCGGCACGCTGGCCGTGGACATCGAAAACTCGCCGCTGATGTGGTTCACCGGCTATCTGAACCAGCCCACACCGGCGATCGCCAATGGCTATTACCGCACCGGCGACACGTTGGAGCTGGCGCCCGATGGCTATTTTAGTTTTATAGGCCGCAACGACGATGTGATTACCTCGTCGGGCTACCGCATTGGCCCGTTCGATGTGGAAAGCGCGCTGATCGAACACGAGGCCGTCATCGAGGCGGCGGTGATCGGCAAACCCGACCCGGAACGCACGGAAATCGTCAAGGCGCATGTGGTGCTGCATGCCGGCTTCAGCCCGACCGAGGAGCTGGCGGAGGAACTGCGCCAGTTCGTGAAACACCGGCTGAGCGCGCATGCGTATCCGCGGGAGATTGTTTTCACGGAGCAGTTGCCGAAGACGCCGAGTGGGAAGATACAGCGTTTTGTGCTGAGGAATCTTGAGAGGTGAGGGGAGAGCAGCGCTTTTTGGAAATGGCGCTGGTTTGTTCCGTTACAAAAACGAGTTATTTCTGACTCATTGCGGTCCCAAATCCACCGCTTGAAAGGCGTGGATGGCCGGGTCAAGCCCGGCCATGACGTGGGGAGAGGGGTGGGTCATGATGAAAGTTGTCGGGTGTGACTTCATATAAACCAAAGCGGCTCGTTGCGAACGAAACGAAACCGTTCATTTTTCGACGGCGATGGTCACCAAAAGTTACGCGGGGTTCGTCACCCGGCCCATGAACAAAATCTGGCCCGTCGCTGAATCCTGGATGAGGTACAGAAACGGGTGATCCACGATGAACGGCACGGGCGGCGGGGGAGGGGGGCCTTGTTCTATGCCGGCGGCGGCGGCCATGATGACGGCTGTCGCGGCGGCGGCTTCCGTGCCTTTTTCGTCAATGGCGATATAGGTTTTGTGAATCACGTCGCTGACATAGAGTTTTTCGGCGGCGATTTTCGCGATCCCGGTTAGATCGGCGGTGCGGGGATCGAAGGCGGCGCTCATGCCGAGCGCTTTGAGCGGGCCGTTCAGGTCGAATGTGCTTTCCGTTTTGAATTTTGGCAAGGAAAGCCGGACCTGCGTGGATTGCGCGCCGGCGATCCAGCCGGCCAGCCGCGCCGCGTCCAGATTCGCTTCCACGGCCGCCAGGCCATCGACCTGGTCAGGCAGAAGAATCACCATGTTCATGCCGCCCTCGCCGTAGGGCGGGGCCAGCAGTTTGACGCCGGCGCCGGCGCCGTAATTGTAATACGCGGTGATATTCATCGTCGGCACCATTTTTGGACCGGTATCGGTATGAAATGCCGAAGGCACGGTGGCATGGGTGCTGAACTGAATGGTCCATGCGGCCTTGAAATACACGGCGTTTGTGAGCACCAGGCGCGTGAGTGCACTCAGCGCGCGCGGCGAGACGAGATTTTGAATTTTTTTGTCCGTTTTGCGCGCCACCCAGTCATTGATTGTATCAGCCGCAGCCTGCGAATTTGAAAAATCGAGCGGTGTCAGCGCGCCGCCGAAGACGGCTTTGATGGTGGCGATGTAGTCCGGGTTGAACGGGTAGCGATCCGCGCCCCATAGTGCGTTGGCCGATTCGAAAATGATGCCATCCCCGCCGATGGGCGGCGCCTGTTTGACCTGGTTTAAAAACGCGGCTTGCGGATCGGCCCCCAGCGCGCCCAGATGCAGCGCATGCGCGATTTCTGACGCCGTGTTGCCCTTCGCACCGGCATATACCATCCCCAGCGCGGCGGCGATGCTGTAGGGCGAGACGAAGAAATTTCCGCGCGCTTTGCCGAGCTGTTGGTAGAGCTCGAGGGCAAACGCATTCTCGGCCGTGGTGATGGCCATAGGCGCCTCCTGCGAAAAACAGATTTTTGGAAAAGCGACTGTGGCGGCGAGCGAGAGGGCGGCGGTTCGTCTTTTCATGATTTGGGCCGTGATGATTTGACGACAGAAGAGGTAGAAACGATTTATGGCTGAAATGAGAAAGGAAGAAGTTACTTTTTTGAAAAAAGTAACCAAAAAACTTTTGCGCGTGGGCTGGGCACCGCCGGTGTCTCTTTAAGCGCCTCCGACGGAGGCGCTTAAAGAGAGACCGGCGGTGCCCACGCCCACGCGCAAAAGTTTTTGCGCGCTTTTTTCAAAAAGCGCTTCTTACTTCCTTCTTCAATCGTTCACACTCAACACCATAATCGGATCCGCAATCTTCTCCGGCGCGATTTCCTGTTCCAGCGGCAGCACGGCTGTTCCGATCGCGAAAAACTCGATCACGTGCGTTTGCCAGCCGTGGCTGCCTTCGTGAATATCGACGCCCACCACGCCTTCGGCTTTCGCCGCCGCGGCTTCGAACTGCATGCGCTCGACCGCGATTTCGCGCGCCTCGTACATCGCCGCGGTGAAATTCTCCAGCTCCACGTTTCGCCCCGCGGTGCCGAGACCGGCCAGGGCGCCGCGATGCGCGACGTGATAGACGCAGCTTCCCATCACCATTTCGACCGGGCGGTAGCCGGCATGCAGTAGCGCCCAAAAATCCTGGCCCGACAGATCGGAGGTGAATGGGCCGCCGTCATGCGCCCGGAAACCCTTATGCCCATCGCCATGTACGACACCGGTGCCGATGGCGATGAATTCCAGCAGATGTTCGTCCCATTCCAGCCGCTTGATCGTTAGTTTTACCCCCACGATTCCGTCGGCGCCCATTGCCGCGGCTTCCGCGCGCATGCGGCTCATCGCCAATTCGCGCGCGTGGTACATGGCTTTGGAGAGCACATCGAGTTCCTGGTTTTTCGACCAGGAACCGTACTGGATGCCCACGTGATAAACGCAGGTGCCGACGCAGAGCCCAATCGGCTCAAAACCCGCTTTGCGTACCAGCAGAAATTCGTTCACCGAAAAATCGGAGGTGAAAACGCCCGTGGAATGGGCCGAGCTGCGCAAACCCTTCAGCCGCTCCCTGGCGTGTTCCGGCATTTGTCCAGACATTATATGGCTCCTTCCCGTTCATTGGTTTGATAAGACTGGTGGTGCCGCGATGACGTGTTCAACGGCGAGCGCCCGGCATGGACATCGAGGGTGATTTGCACGTCGTGCTTGAAGGGCTGGCCGCGCCTGGCATCCACGGTGGTGGCGATCACGATATGCCGCGCCAGATATTGCTTCGGCTGGTTTTCTCCGCCTTCGCGCTCGAACATTTGCGAAAAGTTCAAATGCGCCAGCACGCCGTTGCCTTGGGTCTTCGCATGCGCGCGTAGTTGCGCATGGGCCCGGTGCCGCACGGTTTCCCACAGATGGCTCAGTGCGTTGGACTCGATGTTGCCCATCCAGGCCCGGGAAGCGACACCACGCCAATCCGACATCCATTCATAATGCGCCCCGACCGCGATGCCGGTCGGCACCACGTCCGCTTCCAGCAGCTTTACAAATTCAAGTGCTGGCACGGTCGCCACGATCGGGTCGTGGCTCGGCGGCAATCCGTCCACATAGACAGCGGTGCCGACCAGCGTGAAATCCATGCTGCTTTCGATGTCCAGGGGCACGGTGCGCATTTTCACGTCCAGGACCGCGTTGGCGCCGGCGGCCTTCGCCTCGGCTTTCAGACGTTCCAGCGCCAGGCCCCAGCCTTGCGCATGGCCTTCGGTCCAGGACCAGCCATAATGCAGCCAACTGGTGGCGGAGACGGCGGAAATGGGCCGCAGCCCGTGGCTGCGCACGATCATCAGTTCCGCCGGCGAGAGCGTCGCGATCCAGGGCGCCTTGCCGGCGCGCGAGTCCTGCAATCTTTGCAGCGTGCTGGCGGGTGGGCGATTGGCGCGCAGCGACATCAAAATATCGGCCTGGCGATGCGCGGCCTCCGCCTGGGCGGCTTTTTGTTCCGGAGTCGGTCCTTTGAAGAGATCAAACAACCCCATGCGTGGCTCCTAATGGCGAAAAATTTTCAGGCTTCCTGTCTCTGCTTGAGAACTTCAATAAAGGAATTATCCGCAGATGACGCAGATGAACGCAGATAAGAAAGTGAAACCCATCTGCGGCCATCTGCGTCATCTGCGGATCATTCTTTTTTTGCGGGCGGAGCGGGAACATCGATGAATGCCGCCACCTGACCTCATGCCGTCTTCGCTTCGGTCTTTCACCTAGCTGCCCATAAACGCGGAGAGCGATTGGCTCAGTGCCTGCGCGTGAGCGCTCGCTTTCTGGGTTTCGGCCGTTAGTTTCGAAAACCATTCGGACGGGTCCATGGTTTTTGTGGATAGCGTGATTCCGCGCACCACCATCGCGACGCTGGCCGCCAGGCGGCCGCGGTCCATTTCCAGTTTGTATTTTTGTTCGCCCAGATCGACCGTCACGCCCGTGACTTTGCCGGCTTTGGCGAACAGGCCTTTGCTTTCATGCACGGTCACCAGGTTCGGCATTGCTTCTTTTAAGCGCAGCGCGAAGGCCTTCAAATTGGCCTCCGCGTCGGCGGAGAAGCGCCGTAGCCAGGCGGCTTGCATGTCGAAGTCTAGTGGCTGACTCACGTGGAGATGGCCCGCTGGTTGACGCCCTGCATGCCGATGACCAGTTTGTCGCGGATGGCGGCGAGTTTGGCCTCGCGCTCGCGATCGCCGGCGGCGACTTCGCGCTCGATGTCCATCACCTCGTGCATCGTTTTGATCGCCTCGTCGGCCACCTTCGCCAGCACGTCGATGTTGCGCTGGTCGCCACCCAGGCTGCGCGCCGCGCTGGTCGCCGCGTCATGCGCGCCTTTGCTGGCCAGCAGGGTGATCTGCCGCGCCGCCTCGTCCAGTTTTTCGGATTCCTGGGCGGCGTGGACGATGTCCACTTGGGCCGCGGCCTGAGCCGCCACCGCCATCAGGCGCGGAATCACTACCAGCATGCCGTTGGAAATTTTCATCATGCGGGTTTCGGCGGCCTGCTTGTTCTGGCCGATGATGGGGATCAGCGTGGCGGAGCCGACCAGGCTTTCGCGCATTTCCGCGATCTTGCCCCGGAAATTGGCGAGTGCCGAGCGGAATTCCATGACATCGGCGGCATCCGCCGGGTCGCCGGTGGAAACGGCGTGCTGGCGCAGGGCCTCCAGCTCCTCCTGCCCGCGGTCGAGCGCGATCTGGCCGGCGGCGATTTCGATTTTCAGGCCGTGCAGGGACTGGCGGATGGCGACGGCCTGCTGGTCGAGGAGCTGGATGGTGACGGCGAGGTCCGATTTGATTTTACGGGCCTTGGCCTGTTCCTTGTCCATCAGGTCCAGGAACGTTTTCCGGTTTTCGAGAAAGCCCTTGAAGGCGGCGTGCGCGTCGGCGCCGACGCCCAAAATTTTGCCGAACAGGCCCTTCCGGGCCGGCGGCACCTCGCCATTGGCTTCCTTTTGCAGATCCTCGATTCGGAGAATTTTGACGCCGTCGATCACGGCGGCCGCGATCTGGCCGACTTCCCCGGCCTCCCCCAGCCGCACGCCGGCCAGCAACTGGCGGGAGGCCTGGGCGATGCCGGCCAGCACACCGTCGCCGTGGGAGAGCAGGCTGGTGGTGTTGCGGAAATCCACCCGCGCGGCGGAGGCTTGGGCGGCGGCCAGGTCTTCGGGGGAGAGGTTCGCCACTTCCACCAGGCGGGCCGGCGGCGGTTCGGGCGCCAGCCGCGGGTCCGCCGCCACTGGCAGGCCGGAAGGCGCGGCGGGCACCAGCGCCTGGGCGGTGGCCGGCGGCGGGTCGATGTCGTCAAAAACCGAAAGGTCGAGCGGCGTGCTGATCGTACCAGACATTTGTATAAAAATCCCCCGGTCGCGTGGGCGGTAGCCTATCGCGGGCGGGGCAGGAAGTCGATCATTCGTCCGGCGTAAAATTCATCGCGACGCCGTTGATGCAGTAGCGCAGGCCGGTTGGCTTCGGCCCATCCTCGAACACATGGCCCAGATGACCGCCGCAGCGGCTGCAATGGCATTCCATGCGGATCATGCCGTGGCTGCGGTCCACTTGGGTCTCCACGGCGCCTGGTTCGGGGTCGTTGAAACTGGGCCAGCCGGTGCCCGATTCGAATTTTTTCTTGGCTGTAAAAAGTTTCTGGCCGCAGCCGGCGCAGGTGAACGTGCCGGCGCGCTTTTCAAAATTCAGGGCGCAGGTGCCCGGGCGCTCCGTGCCGTGGCCGCGCAGGATGGCGTATTGTTCCGGCGTCAGCAGCGCCCGCCACTCGGCATCGGTATGCGTGACGGCGAATTCCTTGGTGGCACTCATGCAAAATCCTCCCTTAAGCGGCTCTCGGTAAGGTGAACCCACCTCCCGCGCGGATGGCGTATATGGGCACGGTAAATGCGATCCCAACCCAAAGGAAGAGTCATGCAAAGACCCAATTTTTCAACGAGCACTTTGCTGGCCGGGGCGGCTGCTCTGGCGCTTGCCGCCGGCGCGTATTCCATGCGCCCCGCGCTGGCGGATGACGCGGCAATTCCCGTGCCGGCGCCGGCCTACAACCCGCCGGACGCGGCGGCCACCGAAACCGCCACGCTCTCCGGCGGTTGTTTCTGGGGGCTGCAGGGGGTGTATGAGCATGTGAAGGGGGTTACCAAGGTCTATGCGGGGTATGCCGGCGGGGACGCGGCGACCGCGATTTATGAAGTCGTGAGCACGGGGACCACCGGCCATGCGGAATCGGTGCAGATTACGTTCAATCCGCGGGTCATCTCCTATGGGCAGATCCTGCAGATTTACTTTTCGGTGGCTACCGACCCGACGGAGCTGAACTATCAGGGCCCCGATACGGGCACGCAGTACCGGGGCGAAATTTGGTACGCGACGCCGGAGCAGCAGAAGATCGCCACCGCTTATATCGCGCAACTGACCGCCGCGCATGTTTATGGCCAGCCGATCGTCACGCGCGTGGACCCGTATCGCGGGTTTTATGAGGCAGAGGGGTATCATCAGGACTTCCTGGTCTTGCACCCGGACTACCCCTACATCGCCATCAACGACATTCCGAAGGTTGAGAACTTGCAGAAATTCTTCCCCGGGCTGTACCAGGCCACCCCCACCACCGTGATGCCCGCCAGCTGATGCGCCTGGCTGTGCTTATGGCGCTTAGCCTTGGTTTGAGCGCCTGCGGGCTGGCGGCCGCGCCCTGCCGGGTCGGCTCGGCCGCCATCAAGATTGTGCCTATTGTGGGCCATCCGGCGGCGGCGCCGGCGGATGCTTGCGCCGGGGCAATTGATCCGTAGGGGAAGGAAGACGTTACTTTTTTTGAAAAAAAAGTAACCAAAAAAACTTTTGCGGGCGGGCTTTGCCCCTCCGGTGTCTCTTTAATCGCCCCCGGCGGGGGCGATTAAAGAGACACCGGAGGGGCAAAGCCCGCCCGCAAAAGTTTTTTGCGCGCTTTTTTTCAAAAAAGCGCTTTCTTACTTCTCGCTCTTCGCATCCTGCCCGGTTTGCGAATTGCGCACCCGTTCCAGCGTGGCTTCCCGCGCCGGCACGCCGTCGCGCAGGCTGGCGGCGATCAGGCGGTCGATTACGGCGTGGCGGAGTTCGGTTTCAATCGCGACTGCGGACTTCATGTTTCGTCTCCGGTAAGAGTGGCCAAACAAAGCGATGTTTTTTGACGTTTCCAGAGATGCCAATCGCTCAAGGCAGAATTGAGGCGGACGCGGCACTTCTTTATGGCATATGTCCTTGGGCTCCCGTCAAGAAAGATTTTTTTTTGGACACGATTCGCTCTGTCCATGTTTTAATCTTTCGTTATACCTTTTCGCGTTGGTGAAGTCTGGGAGGATTTTGCGCGCGTGAACCGGGTTCTGGCGATCTTGACGTTGCAAATGGCGGCTTTCGGTTCGCTCGTTGGTTGTGCGCCGCCGGGCGCGACGGCGGGTGAGGCGGGCGGGCCCACTTTCATCCAGATGCCGTTGAATGAGCAGGCGCTGGTCGGCGCGACGCCGCAGCTTCTGCAATCCGAATTCGGCCAGCCGGCCCTGCTGCGGGTGGACGGGACGGCGCAGGTTTGGCTGTACCACGCGACGGATTGCGGGCTGAACCTGATTCTGTATCCGGACAATGCCGGTACGCCGCGTGTGGCCATGGCGACGCCGACGGATGATGGCGGGGATACGG
>Ga0116231_10014308_pt1 | contig 10716 bp, 7 predicted proteins | sample S1TSphgellanicum_2_FD_89695 | JGI IMG/M metagenome (GOLD analysis project Ga0116231, IMG submission 89695) | Host-associated microbial communities from peat moss isolated from Minnesota, USA - S1T2_Fd - Sphagnum magellanicum MG | ecosystem: Host-associated > Plants > Peat moss > Unclassified... | reverse complement strand
TCTCTTCTGCATTTTCGTCTTCTAGATTAATTCAAACGAAATATTTCGAACCTTTTGAAATCGATTTTTACCTTCTTCAGTGGCGACTAAAAAAATCGAAAATATTAAAACTGAATTTTTGTTTTTAGTTTTTTACCTTCGAATAAACTCTGTGCTTGATCAAATGTTTTCGGATAACCATCGAGTATATATCCTTGATTTTGACATGGTGGTGACATGAGTTTCATTTTGAATATTTGTGTTAAAGTTTCATCATCCAAACGTGCTTGAATAGAAGATTATTTTCATAGAAAAACAAACACATTCTTTTGTTTACCATATTTTGGATCGCGTCGAATATCTTCTAATTTTTCTAAAATATTTCTTGCGTCTTCAATACGTTGTGCAAATGATTGATCTCTTTCCTCTTCAATACTTTCCTCATCATTTTGTTCTTGATCATTGCTACGTTTAATTAATTGTTCCTAAAATTCAAAATAGAATCTTTACAAAAATCGATTTTCTTCGTCATACAAGTTCGGATTTGGTTTCATCAAGAACATCTTTTAATTGAAGATGATGTAATCTATATGCTTGTGCTAATTGTTTTGCTATTGTCGTTTTTCCTGATGCTGGTGGACCAAGAATACATATTTTAATTGGCTTAAAAACAAACGAAAAATATCTTTTTCGAAGATTTTCTTTTCCGGAAATGTTTTACAGTTAAATTTCGTTGTACACGAAATTCTTCAACAATCTTTTGGATATTTTTGATCAAACCATTTTCACAATGCCATTTTAATGCTAATCGATCTTTGATAAATATGGGTTCAAATCGCATGTTCACAAATAACATCTCATAATCAGTTTGCTGAAAATATGTAACTCATATTTTATTTCTTTCGGACATTTCGAATATATTTACCGTAATATCTTTATTCAACATGGCTTCTTCTTGTTCAAACATTCGAATTCTACCATATCCAAGTGTTTGACTAACCTTTCGTGTTATACGTATCAATGTATCTTTACTTTTATCAGTAGCAACGATATAACGAGTTTTAAATTGACGATCAGCGAGATTTTGCAAGACACTGAAGGAATAGAAAGAAAAAGTTTAAAATCAATCTGAAGATTGAGATTCTTACGCTGTTAAATCCAGTATATGAATAATGGGAAGAAAATTTGTACTTTTCCCAAAAACTGGAAGTTCAGGTGCGTTAAACCAAGCTAATTTGAATAGATAATGAAAAATACTTTCTTCCATACCATATGTAAAACCAGTCGCTACTACATAAGTAAATAATTTCTTTTTATTCTATATAAAATTCAAAAAATAAATCATTGGATGAATATTATTTTTCAATGACATACTGTTAAACCAATTTTTGTAATAATTTTTTCTGCATTATAATGTTCTTTAAAACGCGGATGAGTCCGACGACGACGAAATTCATCTTCCGAGAAAGGTACGTCATCCTAATGAGAAAATATCTCCTCAAAATCAAACAAAATTCTTCACTCACTTCATTCGGTTGTGTTTTCGCCCATGTCATAACCGTTGATAGAAGAATGAATTTTATCCGATGATCTAATTGTTTAATAACCGATTCTAATGTTTGACAAACCCATACAGCTTCATCAACCTATCAAATCAAACAAAATACTCAAGTCGAAGAACACTTTGCGTGCATTAGAAAAAATTTAGTAGATTTAGTTCGTTATTAATGAGTTAATTAAGAAAAAGCTTTTCATTCGTCATACGTAGAATCGATCAATAAATTGTTTTCAAGACTTGACTAGATGAATGATTGACTGATTTAGTCCGAATATAGTTTTATTTTACCTGTCCAGGATCTTGGGTAATATCGTAGATAATGACGTCCATTTCTACAAGATAATCAAGTAATTTTTCACGATCTTTCGACTAAAAACAATCGGATTCTATTGAAATTTAAATCATATCTAACTTCTACTTGAACAATTTCTTGAATAAATGATGGTTTGGTATAACCTTGTTGATTTTGAACTGTTCCTGATACTTTCCATCCTTCCTCATTTGGTTGTTCGTCATCATTTTCCGTCTGTTTTTGATTATTTGTCTCTTCATCTTCCGTTGAATCTGTTGTCGCACCTGGTTTTACTCGAGCAAAAAACTGAAAATGATGAATTTATTTTATAAATTCATTCCAACTACTCACTCGAGCAATATTTTTTCCTTGAAAGGAATCAACATGATTAATAAAAATCTTCTTCTCTTTCTCTGAAATGTCATCCTCTTCGCCTTCGTCTTTCGATTGTTCATCGTCGATATGTTCCTCATCGATATGTTTCGCCATTATTTAATGATTAGACGTTCAAACAAATGGAAAACAAACCATTCTATTCTTAAGTTTCCATGCTACATCCTCGATTGATTATTGAACAGATGTCGATAGTTATATAAAATTCTTTTTTCTTTTTTTCTTTATATGGAAAAGGAAAATGTGAAGAAAAAAAAAGTCAACCAACTACTACTTGGATATATCTCAAACATAAAAAGTAAAATAATAACAAAATTAAGGATAGGATACATTAAGTGATAGTTCGAATTCTTGTGTGACTGGTTTGGGTGGATCGGGTATTACGAAATCTTCCGGATTTTCGACATATCGACCACTTTTTCTCATTGAAGCCATTATATTTCCAATAGCATCAGAAAATTTTATTGGTTCAATACCTAAATCACGAATGGTTGGTAAACCAGGTGTAACTGTATCCGAAACATAAGCCTAAAAAAAAAATCTTGATCTTCTAATTGAAAAAAAAAATTGAATATTACTTACGCATTGCATACGATCGATATTGTAAAGACTTTTATGAAAGAAATAGTTTCCGATTGCTTTTGCACTAAAATCATCGAATAAAAGATTTTTCTAGTATGGAAAATTTTATTCACTTACAATACATCGGGTGTCAATGGTGTAATCACACTTTTTCGACGCATATAACGAAGACAATATTCGATTAATTCACGTAATTTATAACGTTCAGGTCTAGGAATAAATCAATAAAGAAAATGATTCGTTAGTTTTATTCATTACCCGTAGATTTCATAAGTTTGTCCAATACTCATTGGTTCTCGAATAGCTGCATAGACTGCATTTGAAACATCATTAATCTTTCAAAATTAATCAAATTATTTATTCAATAAATCATTCAATTGATTTCTTACATAGATTGGTGCTTTAATAGTTTTTTCTCCTGATGCATAAAGTGGAACACGAAGAAATGACATTGGTCGAACCCCTAAAAATACATTTCATTCAAAAGGAAAACTCTTTTAAAAACATACATCTAGAGAAATGATATCCAATAAAACCATCGCTATATTGATTTCCAAAAATAGACGATGGTCGAAAAATAGTTGCCTCAGGAAATTCTTCTCTAACAGCTAATTCACCAGCATACTGAAGAAAAGAAAAGAAAAATATTCTTTCAATATCATCAAGATTTGATTTACTTTCGATTGAAGAAATCGTGAAGGTTTTCGTATGATAATAGCTGGTGGATTTGGACTAGCATTTAAAGCTGAAAAATGAATTAAACGTTGTACACCACATTCACGGGCTATTCGTGCGATTGTTCGAGGTATTTTAACATGTACATCATCAAAAGAAAAATTACTAGAGGAGAAGAAAAAGAAAAGATCGTTTTTTTAAATAAATTAAACAATGAATTACCGAGTTTCACTTTGACGACCAATTAAATTAATGACAACATTTGAATGTTCTAAAGCTCGGCGAATTGATGCTTCATCATTACCTTGATATGGCTAAAAATAATCATATAGAATATGATAATACAAAGATGATTATGTTCAGAATTATCTCTAATTATCTTCTTCGTTCTTCGTTTTTTTTTCTTCATAGAATAAAACGTGAACGCCTACGTAGGGCGATTTATCTTATCAGATATCACCTCCTTTGTCCTTACTGTGAAAAGAACTTGTCCCAGATCACCGAGTAAACGAAGTTCTCGAAGATTATAAACATCACCACGATAAGGGACAATGATTTGTGAACCTTCCTTTGCTAGAAAAGAAAAGAACAAGATCGTATGATAATTTCCTATAAATAAATCATCTCTACCAAGTCGATTAACAGTTGCACCACCGACAAATCCCTGAGCACCAAAAACTGTTGCTACGATTCCACTGAAACTTGATCGTCCACCCCCACCACGTCTCATATCCGTTAATCGAAGTGATTTCACTTCATTTAAACCCATATTAATAGGTAAATTATCACCAACAAATGTAACCGATGTTGACGGTTTTGTTGATGATCGTGCAGGTGCATCATTTGATGCATATGCACAATCGATATGTAATACTAATGAACGTAATTTAACTAATGAACGTTTACTCGTTTGTAAAGCCACTGTCGACATTATCTAATGATAAGAACAAAAAAATATTCAGATCTTTTTCTTTTGTTTTTCATCCAAAAATATTCATTTCTACAGATCCATTTTATGTTCAAAAACAAATCATATAACTGTACAGTGGAATGTCAACGGGTTAAAAAGAACAACATCAATTCCCTAACTGAAAAGAAAAACAACAACAGAAAAAAAAATAAAAGAAGAAAACGCATTCATTCGATGTGTTAAATACCACCACTTAACAGAACTATCATCATCACTACCGGGTTTCTCTCGTCTGATTTTTTTTTGTTTTAATTTTTACAAATAAAAACAGTCTTCGTTAAGTTTTCTTTGGTTCAAACAAAAAAGAAAAATATTAGAGACCAAACACACACACACACACGCGAGCGCATATTTAAAGAACAATGAAGAAAATAAAACAATATATTATAATAGGTCTGTTCTCACACCGCTAGAAATTAATATCTGTACGAAAAAGATAGACGCACGAAGAATATTTAACAATCGACAATTGAAAAGAAAAATAAACAAACAAACAAACAAACAAAAGATTGTCGAGAGAAAAATGAAGATCATCAAGATGAGAATTTCAACGTTCTAGCATATTCGCTTAATGCTTGATAAACAAAGTGATATTGATCATTTGTTTGAATCATTCCACCACGATCTCGACGTAATTCACAAAGTATCCGAACAATATCAATTATACGTTCATTATCAAGCTGTTTTATACCATTGCTCAATGCAATAAAACATCCCGTACGACCAATGCCAGCACTAAAATAGAAGATAGTCTTGTGTAGTATATTTTATCAGGCAAGCCTTTAATTATTCGTAGATTAGAAGGACTAAGAAACAAAAGCGACGCCTTTTTTTTCTATCCCTATGATTATGTTTAATTAACACCTGTCAAGTGTACTTGTATTTAAGTATTGCGTATATTCTTAAATGAAGAAAGCGTTTTATACCTGCAATGAACAACAACAGGACCAGAATATTTATTTGTATTTGATAATTCTAGACGACTTTTTTCAACGTTTTTAACAAGTTCAATTAATGGTTGAGATATATCCGGACAGGATTGATCCGGCCATGCTAAAATAAAATATTAGAAATTCTATCTCAAACTTCATTTATTCGCCTACCTGTATACCAATAATGTTCAATTTCGCGTTGTTCATTTTCAAACTAAACGAATAGAATTAGCATAAAAAAAATAATTTCAATTTAATTTCTTACTTCAATAATCAATCGACGTATTTCATAATCTGTGTGATGTGAAATAGATTTAACTTGAACTTGAAATGGTCCATATTGATTCGAACGAGCATCAGGAATATATCTTTCACATTTTGCCTAAAAATCATTTTTCGATCATCAAAAATCTCATTTTTCTTTTCTTACTTTATTTTTTTCGAATAAACGTGTTATCATGACAATAACTGGTACATGTTCTTGCCAAATCATTCGATAAAAATCAACAATTGTATTAGCAAGTGGACCTTGTGTTGCAATAAATGCATGATATTCATTTGGATAACCATTGACATAATTTGCATTGATATATGAAGAAAGTGGATCACCAGGTAATTCAGGTAGTTTCACTCGAGAATGTTCATCTGAAGAAAAAAGAAGAACACGTTAACGGAGAAGTCGTATATATGTATATATTTACTAGCAATGATTGTACCATAACGATTCTTTGTACCAGCACCACAAATACGAAGTTTTTCAAGATGATTTGTTGGAATTGTCTAAATGAATAGAATAGAAAAGATTTTTCTTTGAGAAATACGAACCCAAAATTCTTGATAAAGTAATCGAGGATCTTGTGCATGTTGATGAAGTTCATCGATAGTTAATTTTCGTGTTGCTGTTAGTAGATATTCATCGGATGGACTTGAAAAATCAATGAAATAATTATTACTCATTTTCAAAAATTTTATTTTACCAATCAACTGGTGGACTATTAACTGGACGATGTTTCGGAGCTATTGAGATTGTCAATGAATTATTTGATCCTCTCCTACAAATATTTAAAAAAAAATTTATATTTATCTCAAAGAGAAAATTTATTAGCGTGGGAGAATCTTATTTTAAACTGAAAGCACGATGCTTCGGATATCATTTCCTTTTTCTCAAACGGAAACAGTAGGGTATCGCACACGATGTTTTTTTTTCTATAGTATAAAAAAAGAACTATGACTTCCGTCAAAACAATTTAATCCTTATAATTAATAATTACATCAAAATACCTACCTTCTTTTAAATAATAATGATGTTGGTTTCGTCCAATATGAACAACAGACGGTTGGCGATTCGAGTTCCATTGAATTATTTCTATTCTATAGTTCGTCTGATTTATATATAGAAGTAATATTATTAGCTAATGTATAACGAAAACACTTTTGTCATAGACATAGTTGAAATACTCTAATTCGTCATTAATGATTCGAGATCAGCAGTGAAAGATTTTTAGATATGATAATCTAAACAAAAGCCCTTATTAATCTGACAGAAGAAAGCAAATGCAAAAGAAACAGTGACATATTTTGTTTCTTTTTTTTATACTCTCTTTCTCTCCCTCGCTTTCTGTTTCTCGATGTCTTATGACTGAAGAAGCAGTTTGCAGAACGATAAGAGGGCGAAGAAAAAAACAAAATTTCTTTTTGTTTTATTCAAGTAGAACTTTTCCTCTTTGATGTTATTTTTTAATTTATAATTTAAAAAAAAATAATAAAAATGAACGCGCGATAGGTTCTATCTGTCAACTATATTTAATATATTTATCAACACGCAGTGGGTTGTAATGCTATGTGATAGACTATACGGAAAATCTCATGTCTTCTTTATCCTCTTATGTAAAAAGAAAAAATAACGCCTACATACACAAAACTCTTCATTTTTGACGACTTGTGTAAGTGTACTTTATTCTGTCATTTCTATTGATAAAGATTTTTTAAAGTTTTTTTTTTTCTTCTCTTTGCAAACAAGTAAATTCATGTTGCTTGTCTATAGTAAGTAAACATTGCTTGTAAGCGTAGGTGAGTGTAAAGTACATAGACGGGGCATGTGGAGGTGGTCAAAACAAAAAGGAAAATCATATTTATTCGCGTCATCACCTAGTGATTCGTACGTCTAACGTACACGCATATTTTTTCATCGGCATGTTATATCAACAGATGCTCGATGATTCTCATCAACGTACACCCCCGTGTTTTCTTTTCTTGTTTTTTTTCTCGATAAGTCTGAAGGACAAACTGTCATATGGTTTACCTTTCGAGTAGATTTTTTTTTCGAAATTTCTTTGTTGCTGATGCTGCTGTTGATGATGATGATGAACCAGCTGTTGAACATGTATCTGTTGTAAATGTATCACCATTGAGATTATAATGATTTGCTTTTTCAATAGAAGGCAAGATTAATGTTGGTGAACTTGGTTGAACTAATTTTGGTATAATAGGAAATAATTTAATTTCCTTTGGTCTCGGTGTTTGAGCACTAATTAAATTGGTTGAAAATGATGGTAATTCAGATGATTGAGATTTGCTTTTTTGTTGTCTTGAACACCAATAGACCTGATCAAAATCATGTTTTTCAAACTTTTCATTGAATAATCTACTCACCACCGCTAGAACGGTTACAAAAGCCGTTAATGTAATCGTTCCAACTAATACAAAGATTACATTTTTGGTCCAAAATAAAGCGGAACCAATATCATTTCTTGTATTCGACTATGAATAAGCAAATCGTAAATATTATCTTTTTTTAAAAACTTATCACAATGATGTACCTCACTAAACATGCATTCAGTTGACAGCTGTCATAAACAAATAAGCCTGATTTTCTTTATATATAATTGACATTAAGAATTCTTTTTCCATCAATATAAGATCATCTTTCAAAATAACAACAGTCTGCTTACTAATCAATTCTTTTTGAACAACAAAAAAAAGAAGAAGCCGATACACATAAGTGTCGAGTTTCTCATCTTCTTTTTTTTCAATGAACTACACCCACTAACAACGCTTACTGTCATAGTCTATTATGATTTTCTATAGATACTCAAAATAGAGAAAAGAAAAAGAAAAGACATAGAATACACTTGTTATTTAAGAAGCATTTGATCGGGAAAATATGTGATCAAAAGGAACGATAATTTGAACCCACGCATGCAAGAACAGCTATGCCGTCGATAGTGGAGGGAATAAAAGAAAAGCCATAACGAGCCAAGTGTTTGTCATTGTATTAGCCAAAAAAATAAGAATACAAATGATGCCTAAGCAACTTACATTCACTAGGAATTCTCTATAGACAAAAAAAAAGAAAAGGAAATATATTATGGTTTCTATTTTCTATTGAAAAGAAAAAAAAACTCGAACGTTCGTTTTTCTTCTAATCATGTCAACACATTTATATGGTACGATCATTAACAAAACTACTCTTATTTTTTCGATTTATCAAAAAAATGAATATTAACACATTTGCCAGTCTTTCACACTTACTTGATCTCGCGTAATTAAAGTCATTGTGATTGACTCAAGAAGTAACGGTGACTTTTATACCGATGTTGCTTGAGGGTTTAATTTCTCATATAGATGTAAATATAGCTATCGGGAACAAGATAAAATGCATGTGTATGCATGTAAATAGGAAAAAAAGGGGGGTGGTAGAAAAAAAAAAGAAAGACGTCTAAAATAAGATTAGTAAACCGAACGAAGGCCCAGACACGCATAGAGAGCAAGAGCGAATGCGATAGATAATTGAAATAAAAATAACGGAAAATAACAGCGTGATCCGGTTGAGCGAATCGTCGTCGTCATGCCTAATATTTGCCAATGTCATTATTCACTCATATACTCTCTCTCTATATATATCCCGAAGCAGAAATAGATAAAAAATAAAAAATTAGTCACCTGTTCTTGCCAATCTAAGATTCTTTTTTCTACGGATGATTTTGCTGTAATCATTTTGAAGAAAAAGAAGCCTTTTTTTCTCCTCTCAATTCTAAAAATAAAAATTCCAAAATTAAAAGCAAAGAAAATCAATCAAATAATATTACCCAAATTAATAATAATTTCATTTTATTGCATTTGAACATTCATCATAATATATAATCCTATCAAGAAAAAAATAATCAATCTTAAGGTATCCATGAATATATCACGTTTTCATGACAGAGAAAAAAAAACAATCATGACTTACTATACTTTTCTATCACTGGTAGTTGTATACTGATTAGATAACTTTTTCGGCAGAAATCTAAAGAAAAGAACAAAGTTTTATTTCTTTGCTGAACATTAAATGAACACATTACGACATACGCACATATATAAACAGAAGAAAATAACGTTTTTTTTAATAGTAAATACGACTAGATAGACATTAAGAGGAGGGATGATGACAAACCAAATGGAACATTGATAAAGTGATCAAAAAAAAAAGAAAGAAAAGAAATATACAACTGGAATGATGTAGGTTTGCAAGGAAACACCATATATATATATCTATCAGGAAGGTACATCTTGTTCAGACGAAGGAATGATAGGAGTTAATTCGGAAGTAACTAGAGGAGGAGACGATGATGAAGATGATGAAGAATTTGCTTGTGATGTAGTGCTTGTTGTTGGTAAATTGGTAGATTTAACAGCCGCAGACTAAAATGAATATAGATGTTGTTTTTTTAATGAGAAAAAATTATAAATAAGTGATGACCAGACACTTCAGAAGTCATAGCTAACTTCAAACAAAAAAGGCACTTCCGCGTTCAAGACCAGACACGTCTATCCTAGTAACCTATATGAATCTCTTAATTAAAATTATCAGAAATAGATTTCAAGTGCAGAATACTCAGCTCAAGAATCTTCTTTTCAACAATCATTTATTTAATGATTATGAAGGTGATGTTATATATAGAAAATTCTCATTATTACGTGTCTCTTCAGTTTTCTTTTTAAAATAGTATATCATCTCGTACATGCTTTGCTGTTATTTTTTTAACTCTTACGAAAATATTTTTGCCATTTAACAATTTCAAGTCTCTAATAAAACGATATTGGATTTTGAAGAATGTTTGAATACGTTCTTTCAGAACAAACAATGAAAGAACCCATTCATCTGATTATTTTCCCTTCGAGGAATATTCTCATATAACTCCGATGCATTGTTCGAATAAAAAGTGAATGTAAAATCTAGCAATCCAATTAACCACCTTTTCAGAAAAATAAAGGCAAAAATCATTCGATGATATAAACGTCAGAAAGAAAATCTCTTCGGGGAATACCGCCCTCATATAGAATAAAATATTAT
>Ga0116231_10014307_pt1 | contig 10716 bp, 9 predicted proteins | sample S1TSphgellanicum_2_FD_89695 | JGI IMG/M metagenome (GOLD analysis project Ga0116231, IMG submission 89695) | Host-associated microbial communities from peat moss isolated from Minnesota, USA - S1T2_Fd - Sphagnum magellanicum MG | ecosystem: Host-associated > Plants > Peat moss > Unclassified... | reverse complement strand
CCTCCTGGTCATGGGTGACCAGGACGGTGGTGATCCGGGTCTCGCGCTGGATGCGGCGGATCTCGTCGCGCAGCTGGGCCCGCACCTTGGCGTCGAGCGCGGAGAGCGGCTCATCCAGCAGCAGCACCTGCGGCTGCACCGCCAGTGCGCGCGCGAGCGCCACGCGCTGCTGCTGGCCGCCGGACATTTGGTGCGGATATTTGGCGGCGTGCTCGCCGAGGCCGACGAGGTCGAGCAGGCGACGCGCCCGCGAGACCTGCTCCTCGCGGCCGATCCCGGCCACCCGCGGGCCGAAACGGACATTGTCGAGTGCGGTCATGTTGGGGAACAGGCTGTAGGCCTGGAACACCATGCCGATCCGCCGCGCGCTCGGCGCCAGCGCCGTCACGTCCTGGCCGGTGATGGCGACGGTTCCGCTATCCGGCTTGATGAAGCCGGCGATGATGCGCAGCAGCGTCGTCTTGCCGCAGCCGCTGGGGCCGAGCAGGCAGACCAGTTCGCCATCCCGCATGTCGAGGTCGAGCCGCGCCAGCACCTCGCGCCCGCCATAGGATTTGCCGACCTGTGTCACCGAGACCGTCGCCATCAGCGTCCTCCTCCAACCGGCGCCCGGCCACGCCCGACGACCAGCACGCCGAGCATGGCGCCCCAGGTGATCAGGAAGCTGACCATCGAGAGCGCCGCCGCCTCGGTGGCCTCGTGCTGGCCGATCTCGTTCATGAACACCGCGAAGGTGCGGAATAGGAGCACGTTGGCGAAAGTGAACTCGCCGATCACCACCGCCAGCGTCAGCAGCAGGCTGCCGACCAGGGCGGATCGCAGATTCGGGAACACCACCAGCCGGATGATCTGGCCCATCCCCGCGCCGAGGCTCTGCCCCGCCTCGGTCAGTGTCGTCAGGTCCAGCGCGCGCAGGCCCACATCGAGGGCGCGATACGCATAGGGCAGGGCCAGAAAGAAATACGGGATGACGAGATAGAACGGGCTGCCGATCAGCCATTCCGGGCCGGTGAACAGGGCCGAGAGGCCGGCGACGAGCGCGATGGCCGGCACCACGAAGGGCAGCGCCGCGATGAACTCGAACACCGGGCGCATGCGCGGCGCGTAGAGGTTCATGAAGATCATCGCCGGCAGCAGCACGACGATGAGCGCGACGGCGGTGGCCACCGCCAGTTCGACGGACAGCAGCAGACTCCCCGGCAATTCCGGCCGGCCGAGCAGCACACGGTAGCTGGCGAACCCGTACCGGCTGCCACCCTCCCACAGCGAGAACGCCACCGTCATTCCCAGCGGGACCAGGAAATAGATGCCGGCAAGCAAAAGCACGGTCCAGCCGCCAAGGCCCAGCCGGTTCATGGCTCCGCGCTCACCGGTGCGGCATCCAGCGGGCGGCGCGGCGGGCCAGCAAGGCGCTGAGGGCCAGCACGCCGACCATGACCACGATCATACCGACCGACAGAGCCGCGCCGGTCTGCGGCGAGGCCATGACGTTGCCGGACAGCACGTTGCTGATTTCGGTCGTGACGAGACCGATATTCCCCGAGGTCAATGCGTAGGCGGTGGCATAGGCCGAGAAGGCGCTGCCGAACAGCAGGATCCAGCCGGAGAGCAGCGAGGGAGCCAGCACCGGCAGGCCGACCATGCGCCAGTACTGGCTGCCATTCGCACCCAGGCTGTCGGCGGCTTCCCGCCATGCCGGGCGGAGCGCCTCGATGGCCGGCGTGACGATGATCACCATCAACGGGACCTGGAAATACGAGTAGACCAGGGTGAGGCCAGAGATGGAGTAGAGGCTGAACCCGTTGCCGTAGAGGTCCAGCCCCCAGCCCTTGAGCAGCTGTGTCAGCAATCCCAGCGAGCCGAGGGTGGAGATGAAGGCGAAGGCCAGCGGAACCCCGGCGAAATTGGCCGCAACCGCCGAGAAACTGGTGACCGTCGCGCGCAGCCAGCCTGGCGCCCCGGGCTTGAGCACGGCATGGGCGATGAGCCCGCCGGCGATGACGCCGACGGTGGCCGAGGCGACGGAGAGGACGAGCGAGTTCTGGAACGCCACGCGATAGCGGTAGTCGCCGAGGCTCTGGATGAACTCCAGCGTCAACCCGTCATCCCCAACCACCGACTGGATCGCGAGCATGACCGTGGGCGCGAGCATGAAGGCCGCGGAGACGGCGATGAACAGGCCGATGAAGAACCAGGCGAGGATCATGGCGGGTCAACAGACGAGGGGCGGGACGGTGGCGGCGAGGTCGCCCCCGATGTCCCGCCCAAGGCGCGAGCCGGTCAGATCTTCACCACGCGGGGCCACATGTCCTGCAAGGTCTTCTGCGCCTTCGCCGCCTGCTCCTGCGTGGCGAACTTCACGTCCTTGTAGGCGTCGGCGGGGGGCAGGGTTTTCAGCAGCGCCTCGGGCACCTTGCCGGCGGCGACCAGGGCGTTGAAGCGGATCGGATGGGCAAACCCGCCGAGGAAGGCCAGCTGGCCCTCGTCGGAATAGACATACTCCATCCACAGTTTCGCCGTATTGGGGTGCGGCGCATAGGCGCTGATCGCCTGGCAGTAAAAATTGCCGTAAGGCGGCGCTTCCTTTGGCACCAGCACCTCGATCACCGCCTTGCCCTCGGCCTGCTTCTTGTAGCCCAGGCTGAGATAGTCCCAGTTGATGACCACAGGGGTCTGACCGGCGATCAGGCTGGCGGGGCTCGCCACGGCCGGGTTGAGGTTGCCCAGCCTGGCCAGTTCGCCGAAGAACTCGATGCCCGGGGCGATGTCGTCGTAGCTGCCGCCATTGGCGAGCGCGGCGGCGAAGACGGCGCCGAACGCCGCGCCCGCGCCCAGCGGGTTGCCGTTCAGGGCGATCATGCCCTTGTAGTCGGGTTTTTTGAGGTCCGCCCAGGTCTGCGGCACCGTCTTGGCGACATTGGTGTTCACCGCGAAGCTCTCGACGCCGAAGTAATCGCCGTACCACAGGCCGCCGGCATCCTTCACGTCGGCCGGGATGTCGTTCCAGGTCGCCACCTTGTAGGGCTGGAACAGCGTCTCCTTAGTGCCCGCCGCGGCGAAGGAAGGCCCGACATCGACCACGTCGGGTGCGCGGGATTGGCTTTTGAGGCTGCGGATCGCCTGGAGTTCCTCGGCCGAGCTGCCGTCGGGATTGGCGTCATCCAGCTTCACGCCATACAGCGCCTGGAAGCGGTCCATGGTCGCGCCCCAGTTGGCCCAGTCGCGCGGCAGGGTGATGACGTTGATCTGGCCCTCCTTCTTCGCCGCGGCGACGAGGTCGGCCGGGACGGCGGGGCCCGGCATGTCGGCGGCCATGGCGCGGGGGATGCCGCCATATCCGAGGCCACCGGCTCCGAGCCCGCCCACTCCCAATCCGGCGAGACCCAGGCTCGCCTTCAGCACGCCGCGACGATGGAACGACATGATATGTCTCCTACTCATTCCCGTGTCGCTTAGCCGCCCGGCGTGACAAGCCGATGACGGGTCCGCGAAGCTTTCGCGCCAGCGCGGATGGACGCCATGGGCGAAATCCCCTGTAGTCATCTCCCGGCAGGTCAGCCGAACGAGGGACGGAGACTTCAGAATGGACACCGGACTGAGCGGCAAGAGCGCGATTGTCTGCGCGGCGAGCAAGGGGCTGGGGCGGGCCTGCGCGATGGCCCTGGCCCGCGAGGGGGTCGCGGTGACGATCACCGCCCGCACCGCCGAGGCGCTGGAGTCGACGGCCGCAGAGATCCGCGCGGCCACCGGCGTGACTGTCACCACCGCCGCCGGAGACATCACCACCGAGGCCGGGCGCGCCGCGGCCCTCGCCGCCTGTCCGGCGCCGGATATCCTGGTCAACAATGCCGGCGGCCCGCCGCCGGGCGATTTCCGCGAATGGGAGCGCGACGCCTGGATCAAGGCCCTGGACGCCAACATGCTGACGCCGATCTTCCTGATCCGCGCGGTGGTGGACGGCATGGTCGCCCGCAAATTCGGCCGTATCGTCAACATCACCTCGGCCTCGGTGAAGTCGCCGATCCCGACGTTGGGGATGAGCAACGGGGCCCGCGCCGGACTGACCGGCTTCGTCGCCGGCCTCGCGCGACAGGTCGCGCGCCAAAACGTGACGATCAACAACCTCCTGCCCGGCCCGTTCCTGACCGACCGGCTGCGCGCCAACAGCGCGGCCCCGGCCGCGAAGGCCGGACGGAGCGTGGAGGAGGAAATCGCCGAGCGCATGAAAACGACGCCGACCGGCCGCCCCGGCGACCCCGCCGAGTTCGGCGACGCCTGCGTATTCCTGTGCAGCGCGTCATCGGGATTCATCGTCGGACAGAATTTGCTGCTGGATGGCGGCGCGTTCAATGCGACGATGGGGTGAGACCATGGACACCGACACCACCGACCTGACCGACCTTGCCTTCGTTTCCGCGCGCAAGCAGGCGAGTCTGATCCGCAAGCGCGAGATCGGTTGTCTCGAATTGCTCGATTACATGATCGCGCGGGTGGAGCGGCTCGATCCGAAGATCAATGCCGTGGTGGTGCGCGATTTCGATCGGGCGCGGGCCAGGGCGAAGCTGCTGGACCGGGTGAAGGATCCGTTGGGTCGGCTGCATGGCGTGCCGATCACTGTAAAAGAAAGCAACGACGTGGCCGGGCTGCCCACCACCTGGGGCGTGCCGGAGAAGAAAGACGCCATCGCGGCGCACGACTCCGTCGTGGTGCAGCGGCTGGGCGAGGCCGGGGCCAATGTGTTTGGCAAGACCAACGTGCCGCTGATGCTGGGCGACTGGCAGAGTTTCAACGCCCTCTATGGCAGCACCGGCAACCCCTGGGATCTCGAACGCACGCCGGGCGGCTCCTCGGGCGGCGGGGCGGCGGCGTTGTGCGCGGGGCTGACGGGGCTGGAATCCGGCAGCGATATTGGCGGCTCCATCCGCCAACCGGCGCATAATTGCGGGCTATTCGGCCACAAGCCGACCTGGGGGCTGGTGCCGCTGTATGGACACGCGCCGGTGCCGGGCGTCGCCTCGACGACCGACATCTCCTGCCTCGGGCCGCTCGCCCGCTCGGCCGACGATCTCGCCATCGCGCTCGACGCCATGGCGGGGCCGGACGATGCGGAAACCGCGCTCGCGCTCGATCTGCCTCCGCCGCGCGTCAAGCATCCCAAGGGATTGCGGGTCGCGGTGTGGGCGGAGGATTCGGCGACGGAGACGGATGCCGAAGCGACCGCCGCGCTGCATGGCCTCGCGGCCCATCTGGAGAAATCCGGCGCGACCGTCAGCCTCACCGCGCGGCCGGTGTTCGACCCGCGCACCGCGTTCACGATCTATCTGAAGCTGCTCAGCGCCGCGCTCTCCGGCCGGGCCGACCGCGCGGCGCTGGACCGGATCGCCGCGCGTGCCGCCGGCTATGCGGCAGACGACGAATCGGCCCCCGCCGTTTTGGCGCGCGCCGCCGACATTTCCCACGCCACGTGGCTGAGCCTGAACGAGCGGCGCCTGCGCATCCGCCGCGCCTGGGGGGAATTCTTCCGCGACTGGGACGTGCTGCTGTGTCCCGTGCTCGCGCTGCCGGCGCAGAAGCGGATGGAGACGGCGCCGACCCATGAGATGACGGCCGTGGTGAACGGCAAGACCATTCCGTGGAATGAGATGATGTTCTGGCCGCTGATCATCGGCGGCGTTCATCTCCCGTCGTCGGTCGCGCCGCTGGGGCGGACGAAGGCGGGCCTGCCGATGGGCGTGCAGATCGTCGGGCCGCTTTATGGCGACCGCATGACCATCGCGGTGGCTAAAATGCTGGAGAAATCCTGGCGGGCCTTCGAGCCGCCGCAGGGTTGGGAGTAGCGGCGGTCAGGCCGGTTCCACCACCCGGGCCGGGGCGCGCGAGGGCGAGAGGCCCGGATGGCGCGTCGGGATCAGGCAGGCCGGCAGCGGTTTCTGTGCGGGCGGCGAATCCATCGGCGGGGCGGGCGGTTCCGGCGGCGGCGGGCCGTCCGGGCGCCATCCGCCCTTGGCGTTGCGCCGGATCGCGATGACCTCCCAGATGGCGATGAAAAGCGGGACGCCGAAGGTCAGCGCACCGCTCAGGATCACGACAAGGGCTGGTTTCATCCGATGCCTCGCTCGATCAAGTCGGCAAACGTATCACAGTCGGAAACCCCAACGCCAGCAAACCCCGACACGATCCCGTCGGTTCCACGCGACCGAATTCCCCCGCCAAGCCTTGTCCCTCCGGTGGGCCCGCCCTACCGTCGCGCCTCGTGGACCGGGGGAATGACGATGCGGCGTGAGGCGTGGCTGAGCGGCGGCGGATCCATGAGATTCGTGCGGGGAATTGGGACCGTGCTGATCGTGCTGGCGGCATCCCTCGCCCCGGCGCGGGCGCAGAAATCGGCGGACACGCTGCGCGTCACTTGGCGCGATGCCATTCCCAATGTCGATCCCTACTACAATTCGCTGCGCACCGGCCTCGTCCTCGCCCATCAGGCCTGGGACGGCCTGGTCTACCGCGACCCCGACACCTTTCAGATCAAGCCGCTGCTGGCGACCTCCTGGCGGTATGTCGATCCGACCACGCTGGAATTCGATCTGCGGCAAGACGTGACGTTCCACAACGGCGACAAGTTCAGCGCCGACGACGTCGTCTATACCGTCAATACAATCCTGACCGACAAGCAGGTGGCCGTTCCCAGCAATTACAGCTTCATCGCCGGGGCCGAGAAGGTCGATGACTACAAGGTGCGCATCAAGCTCAAGCGCATCTTCCCCGCCGCGCTCGAATATTTTTCGATGACCTTGCCGATCTGGCCCAAGGCTTATCGCGAGCGCATCGGCGCCGACGCCTATGCCAAGGCGCCGGTGGGCGCCGGGCCGTATCGCATCACCAGGGTCAACAGCACCAGCGAGATCGATCTAGAGCGATACGATGGCTATTACGCCGCCAGTCCGAAAGGCAGGCCCGCGATCGGCAAACTGGTGATCCACGAGGTGAACGACGCGACCACGGAACTCAACGAGTTGCTGGGGCAACGCGCCGACTGGATCTGGAATTTCATCTCCGACAATTTCGACAACATCAACCGCGTGCCGACCCTGCAGGCGCTGCGCGCGGAAAGTATGCGCGTCGGCTATCTGAACATGGACGCCGCCGGCCGCACCGGGGCGGACAACCCCATGACCAAGGTCAAGGTTCGTCAGGCCGTCGCGATGGCGATCGACCGGCAATCGATCGCCAAAAATCTGGTCCAGGGCGGCTCGCGCGTGATCGATGCGCCCTGCTTTCCGACCCAGTTCGGCTGCGACGCCGCCGCCGCAGTGCATTACGACTACGATCCGGTGAAGGCCAAGGCGTTGCTGGCTGAGGCAGGCTACCCCAACGGTTTCGATGCCGACATCAACACCTATGTGCTGCCGCAATATGGCGGCGCGGTGCAGAATTATCTGAAGGCGATCGGCATCAACGCGCATCTGTCGCAACTCCAGACGAGCGCGGCGATCCAGCGCACGCAGGAAGGCAAGGCGCAGATGGATCTGGGAACCTGGGGCAGCTATTCGATCAACGACGTGTCGGCGTTCATGCCGTTCTTTTTCACCGGCGGGCCGACGGATTACACGCGGGACCCCGAGGTTGAGAAACTGGTTAATGAGGGTGGCTCGACCACCGATCCGGACCAGCGCCTTCGTTACTATAGCCAGGCGATCAAACTGATCACCGAACACGCGGATTTCCTGCCGCTGAACACCTACGTGGTGAATTACGGCATTTCGCGCACGCTGAACTTCAAGCCCTATCCGGACGAATTGCCCCGCTTCTTCCTGTCGAGTTGGAAATGAATTTCTCCCTTGTCACGGTCGATATGGCCGGCCACGCGATCGGCTGCCTGGAGCGCGATGGCGCGCTCTACCGGCTGAGCGATTTCGGCGCGCCCGCCGATGTGGCCGCGCTGTTCGCGGACTGGCCGCGCTGGTCCGCGTATTTGGCCGGCGCCGAGCTGCCCACGCCACTTGAGGGGCACCACGAGACGCTCGCGCCGCTGCTCTATCCCGGGAAAATCCTCTGCGCCGGCGCCAATTACTACGCGCATTGCGCGGAGATGGGTGTCGCGGACCTGCGCAAGGAAGCGCAGCGCCTGTTCTTCTTCTTCAAGCCGCCGCGCAATGCGGTGGTGGGCCCCGGCGCCACGGTGCGCAAGCCCATCGGCACCAAGGGGATGGACTGGGAGATCGAACTCGCGGCCGTGATCGGCACCACCGCACGCAACGTGTCGGTGGAGGAGGCGCTGGGCCATGTCGCGGCCTACACCATCGCGATCGACTTCTCGGCGCGGGACTTCAACCGCGTACCGGAGACGTTCTACAAACTCGACTGGGTGGCGGGGAAAGCGCATGACACGTGCTGCCCGATGGGCCCCCGCCTCGTGCTTGCCGAGGATATCGCGGACCCGCAGGATCTCGCGCTCAAGCTCAGCGTCAACGGCGTTGTGAAGCAGGACGCGCGCACGTCGGACATGATCTTCTCGGTGGCCGAGCAGATCGCCATCGCGTCGCGGATCATGACGCTCGACCCCGGCGACGTGATCCTCACCGGCACCCCGGCGGGCGTTGGGGCGCCGAACGGTACGTTCCTGTCGGTGGGCGATGTGGTTCAGGTCGAAATCGAACGCATCGGCGCGTTCGAGGTCATCATTCAGCCCGAGGGGTAGGCCCGCTCATGCGTCGTGTAGTCGCGTTGCTGTTGTTGATTTCGTTGCCGGCCCACGCGCAGACGGTGTTGCGTTTCTCCACAGCCGCGCCGCCCTCGGATTTTCTCGCCAAATCGCTCGAAGCGTTCAAGGCGGAGATGGCGCGGGTGGCGCCCGACGCGGTTACGGTGAATGTCTTCCCGGCGAGCACGCTGTTCCGACAGGGCACCGAAATCGCGGCGTTGCAGCGCGGCACGCTGGAGATGAGCACCGGCACCACCTTCGAGGTGGCGCAGCAGATGCCGGAATACGGCTTCCTCAACCGGGGCTACCTGATCCACGACTATGCGCATCTGCGCCGCATCTTCGACGGCAAGTTCGGCGAGGAATACCGCCGCGCGGTTGCCGAGAAGATGGGCATCGAAATCCTTGGCGTGGGCTATCTCGGCACGCGGCAGGTGAATCTGCGAAGCAAGCGCGAGGTGCATGGCCCGGCCGATCTCGCGGGTGTGAAGATGCGCATGACGGCGGGGCCGGAATGGCTGCTGCTGGGCCAGGCGATCGGCGTCTCGCCGGTGCCGATGGGAATGCCGGAAGTGTATCTCGGGCTGAAAACCGGCACGCTGGACGGTCAGGAAAACCCGCTCTCCATCCTCTCGGCGGCGAAGTTCTACGAGGTGACGCAGCAGGTGGTGCTGACCTCGCATCTGGTGCAGCCGGTGTTCTACGACATCGCCAAGCCGGTGTACGACAAGCTTCCGGATGACGTCAAAACGAAGCTCCGCGCCGCCGCCCAGGCGGCGCTGAAAACCAATGACGAAGCGCGGCTGGCCGATGAGGCTCGGGTGGTGGAGGACCTCAAGGCGCGGGGGTTGACCGTGACGACGGTCGATCTCGATGCCTTCCGCAAGCACGCCGACGCGGTCTACGCGGCGTCGCCGGATACGAAGTCGTGGGACGCGGCGCTGATGAAGGAGGCGATGGAGTAGGCTGGGCGCAGGCTGCAATGCGCTTTGACATTACGGCGGGCACGCGCTTGCCCAGCGCGTGAGCGCGCGGCCCAACTGCGCGAAGCTAACCGCGTCTGCGGTAATCCTTGCGTTCGCTTTCATTCGCGCGCGCTGGCTGTCGGTTCGGGCGCAAGCGGCGCGCAGCGTGTCGTGCAGATCGATTTCGCTGCACGGCGCGAAGGTGAGCGCGTCATGCCCATCCGTCGCCACCTCCAGCAGCGCGGGCAAAGCGGGGATGATGACCGGGCGGCCGAAGCCAAGGGCGAGCATGATGGCGCCGGAGGTCAGGATGGTCCGGTAGGGCAGCACCACGAAGTCCGCCGCGCGCATGACGAGTTGGATGGCACCAGGCTCGATGAAGCGAGGCAACAGCGTCGTGGCGGCGATGCCGGGCCCGAGTCCGGCCACGATGCGAGCAGTGTCGGTCGACAAGGCGGGACGGCCCGCCAGGATCAGGCGGGCGGATGGGTGCGTGGCGTGCAGAGCCGCGAACGCGTTGACCAGCAGATCGACGCCCTTGTAGGGCCGGATCGCGCCGAGGAACGCAAACACCGTCTCGCTCTGACTAAATCCGAAATGCCGCCGGGCGGCGTCATCAGTGATGTCGTCCGGCGTGGCGTCACGCAGATGCGGATGGGGAAGGACCAGAATGGTGTCGGGCCCGGCGCCGGCGGCGCGGGCCAGGGCGGAGGCGGTCTCGCCATGGACATGCACGAGGTCGGCGCGGCGGGCGAGCGCCTGGCGGAACAGCGCCGAGAGATCCGGATGGCGGTCCTCGTGCGGCGCGGCGTTGTGCATGGTCCAGACGAACCGGCCGCCCTTGGCGCGGAAGGCGTCGAGATCGTCGATCCAAGTGGCGATGCGCGCGGCGGCCTCGCGCCCCGTCGCGACCGCGGCGGCGACGGCGTCCTCCCAATGCAGGTGAAACACCGTCTCCATCGGAACCGGCGCGGCCAGGGCGTCCCGGATGGTGCCGGCCCGCGCGTCGAAGGCAGGCGCGAGAGCGCGGGCGAGGAGGGTCTGATAGGGGTT
>Ga0116231_10014306_pt1 | contig 10718 bp, 8 predicted proteins | sample S1TSphgellanicum_2_FD_89695 | JGI IMG/M metagenome (GOLD analysis project Ga0116231, IMG submission 89695) | Host-associated microbial communities from peat moss isolated from Minnesota, USA - S1T2_Fd - Sphagnum magellanicum MG | ecosystem: Host-associated > Plants > Peat moss > Unclassified... | reverse complement strand
TCCACACGCAAAAATTCTGCACACATTCTGCACTCTTTCTCACACAATTGGAGCAAAAACTCGTCCCTTTCTCTCGCGTCCGTCTCTCTCCTTTCTCTCTCCCTCCATCTGTCTCTGGCCGCGCCGCTGTCTGCAGCGAAATCTGCGCCATGCAAGAAACAAAACTAGATGTCAAGAGAAAAGATTTCCAAGGACAAAATCATCGAAGGATTTCGAAGCCACAATAATCGCCAAGAATTTGCTAGTGGAATTATTTCGACTTCTTGCTTCAGAAAGTAAGTAAGTAGGGTTTAGGGTTTAGGGTTTATGTCCTATGTAGATAGATGAATGTCCTAGACAAAATTAGTTAATTAATTAGGGTTTTTTGTTATGATCCATGGATGTGATTTTATTATCTCATCTACTTGATTCATGTTGTGAATTTTCATCCATTTGGACCTTTTGTCACCCATCTTGTCAATTTCACTTTCATGTCATAACTTTCATTCATGCAATACATTTATTTTCATGTGGAAACTTTCATCCATGTCATAACTTTCATTCATGTCATACATTTATTTTCATGTGGAAACTTTCATCCATGTCATCAATTTTCATGTCATAACTTTCATTCATGTCATACACTTATTTTCATTTGGAAACTTTCATCCATGTCATCAATTTTCATGTCATAACTTTCATTCATGGGATACATTTTCATGTCATAACTTTCATTCATGTGATGCATTAACTTTCATTCATGTGATACATTTTCATGTCATAACTTTCATTCATGCACATTAACTTCAACATTCATGTGATACATTTCCATGTGGTAATTTTCGTTCATTTGAAAAAAATTCATCTGATCACTTTCAATGATGTGATAAATTTCATGAACAAACATTCATCCATGTGACAAATTTCATAAACTGAAATTCATCCATATGGTATGGTTCATTATTATCAACTCAGGCTTCTAACTGTTGTGCATTACTAGTAGTGATGATGAAATGGTTTTTTAAAAGTGAGGTGATTTTGTGGAAATCAAGCTCCATTCAAATGAAAATATTGAATGGATGAAATAATTTATTTTGGTTAAATCATATGTGACAAGATTTAACCAAATTTAGTTGTGAACAAAATGTGAATCTAAGAATATGTAACTAAATCATTATGTGACCTTAAAAGTGTAATAGGTTCACCCCATCTTAATCATTTCACCTTGCTTAAAGTTATGTTACTATAAGGTCATTATGTAATTATCATATTTCATTAATAATTGACATAATTTATTATTAATTGAAATTATTCAATATAATGAATAAGTTTTTTTTTCAAATGTTGTTTTTAAAAATATCTTAGGTTATTGTAGCATGTGTTATTTTATCTTATGATATTCTTTAGTTTTTTTTGTTATTTCAAGGTTATTGTATTTTAAGTTATTCTTGTTAATTTTAAGTTCTTTCAACCTAGGCTATTTTTATTTATTATAAACTAATACATTATAAATTATTTTAGGTTATTTCACATTAAGTTATTTTAAATTATCTACCTTAAGCTTTTTTTGGCTATTTAAAATTATTTTACCCTTGATCAAGGTTATCAACATTGGCCTTGTCACGTCATGTCACTTTTGGGTCAAATGTAGGGTCAATTTAGGTCAAAGTAATAACTTTCATATAAGGGTAAAAAATTTACCCAAATAACAACTGAAAATTACAATCACAAAAAAATAAAAATTATTAAATCCAACATTGGGAAGGTTAAATTCAATAGCCATGATTTTTGGTTGACCTATCCAAACCTTGGTTGCAATCCAATGACTTAAATCTGATCACCATTGGAAAAAAAAAAAAACTTAAAAAATTTGAATTGTTAAAAGATGGTGATCAAATTTTGATCACCATTATGACCATAATTTTTCAGTCAACCTATACAAACTCCGGTCACAGTCCAATACCTAAATTTGGTCACCAATGCAAAAAAAAATTCTGAAACAAATTTAGACCATTAAAAAATGGCAACCTAATTTCAATCTCCATTTCAACAGGCACAATTTCTCATCAACCTGTCCAAACCATAGTCATAATCCAATGACCTAAATTCAGTTGCTAATGGAATTTTTTTTTTAATTTTGGATTTTAAAAAAATGGTGATCAAATTTCAATTGCCATCTCAACGACCATGATTTTTTGGTTGCAAATGGTCTTCACCTTGGTTGGCGTCAAACAACTGAAATTTAGATGCAAAATTATTTATTTATGAAATTTTATTATTTTTATTATTTTATAAATAATAATCAAATTATTAAACTTATTTGCACAATAAAAAAATCTTAATTTTTTGTTTACTTTGGGAATGTATAATCAACATCAATGTTGACATGACAAACTAATACATCACGACTAATGTTGACATGACAATCGACACAAAAATGGCATGTCACATCAATCTTAACAACCCTAACCTTGATTACTTTCAGTTATTTTAATTTATTCCACCTTAGGTTATTTTAAGTTTTTGTACCCTAAGTTATTTTTTAATTATTTTAGGTTTTTACACCTTAGGTTATTTTAAACTATTTTACCTCGGATCAATTTTAATTATTTTAGGTTATTCCACCTTAGGCTATTCTAGGTTATTCCATTTTAAACTATTATATATCATTTTTAATTATTCCAAATTAATCCACCCTAAATTATTTTTGCTTATTTAGATTATTGTACCTTATAGGTCATTCCAAACTATTTTAATATATTTTACCACAGGTTATTCTAAGCAATGTAACCTTAAATGTTTTTAAGTTTTAACCTTATAATATTACAAGGTATAACATATAATAACCTATAATAACCTAAAGGAGAATAACTTAAAATATCTTAAGGTGGATTAATTTAAAAGAAACAAAAATAACCCAGAATAATTAAAAAATATTTAGGATAAAATTGTTTACAATACGAAAAATGGAATAACCTCAAATAACATAAGGTGGAATAATAATAAAAGTAGTCATTAATAACTATAAATTATCTACAATAGAATTGCATAAAATAACCTAAGGTGTAATAACATAAAATAACCAAAAATAATTTAAGGTTTGATAATTTAAAATAACATAAGATGGAATTGTCATGCTCGTATGCATGGCCTCATACATGACGACCGGTTATAAGCATGTCAATCACGCATTTAGGGCTAATGTACGCTTTTAGGGTTTATGTACGTTCTTAGGTTACTGTATGTTATTAGGTGTTTTAGGGTTATGGTTTGTTTAAAGTTTCAGCTTTGTTGATAGTTATATAAAAGGTCAAGCTTTTCCCTTTTCTTATCAGTTTTTCTATAATTCTTTTGTCAAGAAAAATTTCCTCTATAGTTAGACTAGATTTTTAGATGTTTATAACGACTATTACATGGCCACCATTTACATACATTATGTTTTATTTCCTTCTTTTAAATTCAATTTAATTCTAGAAAATTTGTTTTTTGTCGTTTAATGTTGAAAGTGACAAATTTTTCCTGGCTTTGAATTTCTTAGGTTTCTTTTGCTTGTTGGTTTCTTGTGTTATTGAGTTTTTGCTAAAAAAAAAATTCTACTATTGTATTGCAACTATAATAGGAACAACAACAACCATAACTAGTAACAGAGTAAACAAAAGAGAAGGGACATCGATAAAGCCCACATTGGCTACTATTACAAGCTTTTGCAAGCCTAAGCTTCCGATTTCACTCACGCGCCTATTGAATACCCACCGAGCATATACACACTAATCTGCATCCAAATTAGTCTTCCTCCTCTTCTTTGTTTGTGCTTTAACTTCTTTGTTACTCTAGTTCCTTATGCAAATTTGCTAGAGGAACTCAAGATTAGTAAACACTTGGTTTTCTTCATTTTTTCAAAGATCATTTCCCTATTTCCATTTTTGTCCGCTCTCTACACGAATGATCAAAGGAACAAGTTGCAAAATTTGTTGAAGAAACAAATAAAAAAATAAAATAAAACACAAAGTAGAAAAAAAAAAAAATCTCTCTTCTCTTTTGCATAAAATTGCCGCAAAGCTCGTGAACACAAATCATTTTGTAGCGTTGTCATCGTCACCGTCACCGTCACCATCACCATCATCATTGTTTTGTCGTTATCACCATCTATTACAATTGTTGTCCGTCACCACTAGTAGTCGTCGCAATTACCATCCATTGCCATCACCAATTGTTGCAATTGTCGTCCATTGCCATCACCAACTATCGTAATTGTCATCCATCACTGTTACTGTCCGTCGTAGTTTCGTCAACATCACCCTCCGTCACAGTTCCGTTCGACATCCATTAGCTTCCATCCAACATCCATTAACATCCATCCATTAGGCCCTTCCATCCACCAACATCCGTCCCTCGCTGTTCATCCCTGTCAACATGCCGTATTCTTCAAATCGTATGTATTACGTACATATGTGTCTGATACCGTATTTTTCAAACCATATGTATGTATTTTTCAAAATTATATATAAGTTTTTTTAAATTAATACATACATCTACATACTTTCGTATTAATACATTATTGATGTATTAATACATAAACTTACGTAATCTTATTAATACATAAATATATAATTTTTTCTTTTTCTACTTCGTCATTTAACATTGGTGATTACAGAAATTGAAAATTGCTTAAGGTACGTTTTTCTTAAGCACTTCATTTTTTTGTTTCCATTATAGTTGCATTTAATTGCATAGGTTATGTTAGAACTTTGTAGTTAATGTTCTGTATTACTACAAAATTTTGGGGCATGGGACAACACCATGTCCTCGGATGATGAGAACACTATCGTTCAGCCAAGGCCAAGGTATTAGCTACGAAATAACACATGGTCATTTGAGTTGATTTATTTGAGCTCACAGTCTTCATGATGGTACCATCAGGCCTCTACAGCGCCACCATCATCCAGTACAACTCCTACCAAGAATTCAAGTTCAGGTTACACTACATCAATGATACATCAGAATCCATTTGGAGGGATTAAATAGTGGGGTACGCTTGTTGTCTATCACAACCCTAGCCTTGGGCTCGCGACCAAGTCAAGGGCTTGCAAGGTTAAGGGCCAAGAGGGAAGCCTGGGGGGGGTCACATCTCATGCTCCCAGGAATGTAAAAGAGTGTGAAGGAATGAACCCTCACACTCCCAAGTGAACTCCCATTTTGAGAGTTGGAATCCCAATGGACTTTTAAATTTTTAAAAGGAAATTGCAGAGGTTAAAACTCATTGGATTGAGACATTCCTTATATCATTGAAAAGCTCTTGAAACATAGATGTCTAAAATGGGCTTACATGACCCATTTGGATGTCTAAAACATAAGTTATGGCCAAAAGAAAAGCTGGGAGTTAAATTGGCAATTTGACTCCCAACCACTAAAAGTCAAGAATCGACCCAATTTCCTCGCATGATGGTGGCGACATATCATTGGAAAGCTTTCGACGAGGGCTATAACTTTGTTTCAGACCTCATCCCAATCAGAAATCTGCACACAAAGTTATGTGGCCCTAAAATCATGAGAGTCCCAACTTTGGGAATTTCGGGACTCGCATTTGGGAGTCTCGGGACAAAATGCCATTTGGATGTGGGCCTCGTGCAGAGGCACAAAGTATATTATAAAGGGGAAGGTGATGGCTTCCCCCAAGTCCGAGCCGTGGTGAGTCTTGTGAATTCGAGTTTGCTCATGGCTCATCTTAACACCAAAAGTGCTCCAACTATGCATTAACCAACTTGTTGTTTGGTTGTGCAGGTCCATGTGAGTGATTGAAGTGCTTGTCAATCTTCCAAGTCCCATCCCGAAGCTCTAGCACACCCCTTTACCCCCAAAGTATTGCGAGCTAAAGAGTGTGCCCCAACTTCGTACTTTTCTATTGTTTTCATCTTAAACTCACATTTAAGTCTCTTCAGGAGGTTAGGAGTGCATCAATGTCACACCAACTTTCACACCATCACCGTATATTCCGTTGCAAGTCATTACCTCTACACCCATATACACTATGGAGGTTAGCAATTCCTTTGGGAAAATCGAGAAGTTTAGCGAAAGGCCAGGTGACATTTCTTTCAGGGTGTTCAAGGCAACTTTCTTAATTATGGTTTGTGAATTGGAGCTCAAGTATGGCGTTAATTACATTGAGGCGTTCACATTTAAACAACTAGCTCGTTATGTGCACTACGAAGCATTGGATGTCTACGAGCAACATTCTCCAAGGATTTTAAGCATCACCCGATCCCCAATCTAACTTATACCACAACCATCACCATCACCTCTCAAGTTACACTTCAAGTTGTCATTTCACATCATGGGACTATGCCTAATAATCTAGATCTGGTACCTACTTCAATAAACCTTTCTCTTCAATAATTCATTGTTACTACCGTTAACATTCTTCCCACCATTAGTGCACCAGTTTTTGCTAATCCAATGGGGGAGTTCTTTCAAGTTCTTGAGCTGGAATTTCCAGTTAAAAGTTCTAAAAAAAATTTACAGTTCGCTACCTTCTCTCGACAAAAAGATGAAACCTTCAAGATGTTCTACGAGAGGCTTTTCAAGCTTAAAGAGGATACGGAGAGCAACACAAACTTGGAAGGTGCCCATTGGTATCTTTGTTCATTGGAAGGTATTCTGACATTCCATGTGTAGGTTTTGCAATGAATTTTTGCAGAATTTAGAGACTCGTACACTTTGTTAGATGTTTATAACATTTTTTAAAAGTTGGAACTGGTTCATGCACACTATGAGGCCTTCATCACATTCAAAGCAAAGCCTTAACATCCACCAGTTACGCCAACCAAATCATCACATTCTTCTTCAAGGGCTAAAGTGGTGCACTCGGCTGCACCCATCTTACCTTTTTACAACTACTATGGTAATCTTGCCCACAAAGCTAGTCAGTGCAACATTCCTTCTGAGAATCTCTTTTGTGATTATTGTGGGAAAAAAGGACATCAGGAAGCTGTTTGTTTTGCCAAGTTCCTAAAACGGAAGTAACTCCAATTACCACAACAAAATCTACTAACATCTTCTGCTACCCCTCAATTAAAAGCCAAGGCACCTCAGCCTTCCATTCAGGCTTTCCCCATAAAGGGTAATTCTAGTAAGAATGTTAAGAAAAAAGAACACAATGCTGACAAGAAGGAGGTGTTTGAAGCCCATGCCACTTAAATTCAAATTCTACAAAATGAACTTGAATCATTAAGGGCCTAACTTGTTAATCTAAAAGGAAAATCTTCCTAACTAGCTAGTCATGCCCAACTTGTATAGGGTTCAGGATCGTGGGAGGGACCTCCTAGGTTGTTTTATGGCCTTTCACACGATGCCATGGTTGGGGAGTATGTTTTTTTCAGTGCACACAATTCTAGTTTCACACTAAAATTTGCCACTTTTCTTTACCCTTTTTATTTCGCGGCACAAGAGGCTAGTGTGGCACCTAGATTTTCTACCACTAGGCAAGTAATTCAAACTGATTGACTTGCATTTGGTTCAAGCCCTATTACCAGGGTTAAAAGAGCTCGAGCAATCATGCCATAATCTTTTCGTCCTCTCAACACGGAAGAAAAACACACCTTGTCAGCAAGGTGGGAGGAGACTACTACACCACAAGTTGTTAAGGCATCAAATTCTTGTGTCCTAAGAGTACATGTACATCAAGAAAACACACAATTTTTCATTGATTAGCTTACAGAGTGTCAACTTCAAATGCGTGAAATGGCGCAAAAGCTTGAGAGTACATCATTGTTTAGTTTTCAAGATTTGAAGCTCAGCACTAAAGACATAATTGTTGTACTAAAGGATACCCTGAAAATTACATCAGGTCTTCTACCAACCCCTAATCCACATGTTACAAGGGTCCCATCCAACAACTTGGACAAACATTTGATTACCTCATGTGTTACAGATGGCGTTCATAATTTGGTCACTAGTTATAGCATGGTTAAATTAGTGGGCTTTCCTACCTCTAATTCTACATTCATATATAAGAAGGGAGCAAAGAACATTTCACTTGTGGATTTGTTACTCAACAAAGGCGTTGTGGATAACCATTCTCTCCACAAAACCTCTCACTCATTTCCAAAGGTGGTGCTTAGTGAAAGAACTTCCATTGCCACCAAAGTTGCCATTGTCGACAATACTAAGTCAGCAATCCAAATGGGAAGACAAACCCAGAGTGGTACTTCTTGATACAAGTGCCCAACTAATGATTCTTGGAGTTCAATTCACCAAGAAGATGGGCATGCTTGACTCTAAACTACAAAAATCTATGTGGCAAATTCGCATTGTTAATGGGAGCGTAAAGGAGGTACTTGGGGAGAGCTTGGATTTGATTGCACTTAACTTCAATGAATGTATAAATTAGGAGCTTTGCCTACACATCAGATGTTTAGTCATTAATGCCACCAGTTACGATGTGGTCATTGGACAAGAGGCCCTATTTCCATTAGGTTTCACAATTGAAAATAGTTCGAGCATGCATACTACTAAGTGGATTGGGAGACTAATGGCCACCACCTGGTATACATACCCCTTGATTTACATGGGAACCATAGTCCTATGGCTCACCATTGTATGTTCAAGGAAACACACACTATTTCCTACATCCAACAAGTTAGCCACGAGTGGATAGAAGGAAATGAAAAGGAGATAACTTACGCCCAAGCTACTGATTGGAACATAATTCAAGCTTTGTAGAGTGTTGAAGATAGGCAAATGTACTTGGTTAGGGTACCATGTAGTCACATCGCTAGAATTGCAAGCTAATTAAATTAATGTTGGTGTTATGTACATTTGAAAGAATACACAAGTTACCAACAACCATGTAAGGGAATTTAAATCCATGCTTTTCCCAGTAAACTTAAAGGTGAATTTACTAGGGAAAGGCATGGACCTGAACTCCATTACATGTTGTTAGTAACTTGTGTATTTTTTCAAATGTACACAACATTAGCACTGATTCAATTAGCTTGCAATTTTGGCGATGGGACTACATGGCACCCCGACCAAGTACACTTACCTATCTTCAACACTTTACACTTCACTTTTAGTGTTGGGGGAGAGGAGGTACCATGTAATTTGACTCAAGTTGTTTCTAATACAGCTAGAGGTACATCAACTTTTGGAGAAACAATTACAACCTTCCACGAATTTGCGTAGTTGGATAATAAAGAACCCAATACACCAAGTTCTTCAAACACACTTTCCAACTCCATTCCATGTGTTCCCAACTACCCTTTTGTTATTAAGAACCAGCTCACCAAGAAGGAGAGAAACCAGGTCACAAACTTGCTAATTAAGTATGAAAATATGTTCACATTATCAATGAAAGACTTAGGTAGGTGTAAGACCATGTAATTCTCTATAGACCTTACAGATGAGACACCCATCTATAAGAGGAAGCATAGGTTGAACAAACATGAATGGGAATTAGTAAATGAAAGATGCAAAGAACTCCATAAGGCTAGTCTCATTTAGCCATCAAGTTCTGATGTCGTAGTCGTTACAATAATGCCAACAAAGAAGGATTCAGTTAGATTATGAATTGAGAATAGGATGTGTGGGGATTATAGGCCTTTGAACCTGGTTACACCTCAAGACAAGTACCCCATGCCGATCCCTAGAATTGTTTGATAGCATTGGAGATTCAAACATTTTCACAATTGTGGATCTGAGGTAAGGCTTTAACTAAATTATGCTCGCTACGAAGGATCGCAAGAAAACGACATTCCATGGAAGTAACAAGTTGGGGGAATTGCTTGTGATGCCTTTTGGATTGAAAAATGCACCTATCTTCTTTCAGCAAGTCATGGACTAAGTTTTCGAAGGGACAAATTTCCTGATGTGCTACTTACACTACTACATATTGTGCCTTTTTGCGAAGGGCCAAACAAAAAACCAGAAGGGTTTGCGAAGCAAAAATAACCTGCCATATTTGCAATGCGACAGGCATCGCACCTTGTGGTTCACCAACCATCGCTAATTTATAATGTACCTTAAATCATCGCAGCATTTTTGCGACATATACCATAAATAAAACTTTGCGACCCGCTCAGTCTCCGTCCACCTTAGCGATATTCCACACTTCGCAATGTTTAATCATACTCACAACATCGCACATTTTACAATACACAAAGTATCGCAAAACACTTTGAGAGTCACAAGAAATCGCAAGCTTGCGTTATTCGACGCATCGCATTTTACGTTTGAATATGTATCGCAAACCTCATCACAAATTTTTACAAAACTTTCCGGTGGTGGACGTATCGCAAGTTGCGATGTGCATTAGCTCGCAAAGCAGTAAAAAGGTTACTAGAGAAGGAAGTTTCGCAAAAGGTTTCGCAATGTCATCTAATTTATCACAACCTTTTTTAAGTCGCATAAAATCTCGGTGACATTGAGGTAGTACATGCGGTAGTGCAAAGGAGAGTAGTACAAAGTTCCCAGAGGGCCTACTTGTAGAACTATAAAGGCTGAAATTTGCTAAAAACTTTGACACAATGAACATTGTGCAGTAATATAGAATCACAAGCCTCAATGGCAATTTGCATAAAAATAATGAGTAATACATTGTACGTGGTCATCATCCACCTCAAAGGTTGTAAGCACAACCTCTGGTTTCTCACCTAGAATAGAACGGGACCGTGGCACATATGTGACAACAAGTGACCACTCCTCTGGGTTTGGGGGATAAGGAAGATAAAAGCATTGTTCTACAT
>Ga0116231_10014303_pt1 | contig 10718 bp, 10 predicted proteins | sample S1TSphgellanicum_2_FD_89695 | JGI IMG/M metagenome (GOLD analysis project Ga0116231, IMG submission 89695) | Host-associated microbial communities from peat moss isolated from Minnesota, USA - S1T2_Fd - Sphagnum magellanicum MG | ecosystem: Host-associated > Plants > Peat moss > Unclassified... | reverse complement strand
GAGAGAGAGAGAGAGAGAGAGAGAGAGCGAGGAGAGAGGAAGCACGGAAAGACGCAGTCCAAGAGCCTCTCCCATGTGGGGGCCCAGCAGGCCCAGAGGTCAGTAGACGACAGCCACAACACTAGCTCTTGCTTTGCGCTTTTTTCTCTCTTTTTCTGGGGTTTCCTGGTCTCTCTCTCTCTCTCTCTCTCTCTCTCTCTTGAACGAATGAATGGCTTCCCCATTTTCTTTCACAGCAGGCCAGTAAGTTTCCACATTACTACTGAAGAAGAAGGAGAACAACAACAAGATGCCGTTTTAACAGTTTGCTAGACCAGTGGATTTTATCACCAAAAAAAAAATAGTATTCTACTTAGCAAGTTGTCATTATCTCCGCACAGCTTTCCCTCGACGTACGACAACAAATTGCGTGTTGTGATTTGTGTCCAAGATGGTGGATAGTCTAAAGATGAGGTTTATGAGATAATAAAAGAAGGCAACGACGACGCGTCCAGATCGTCATGCATTTGAACAAGTCGAGGTCGCAATTATCTGGTATAGTACTCTACGCATTTTGTTTTTGTCTGTTTGTTTTTTTCCCGCTTTCTTTTTCCTCGACGTTCAAGGCAGAAGAAGAATGATACGATGCGGATCCATCAGTCGGGAATCTTTCTCAAGTTCTGATTCAATTCCTTTGTCATCTGTAGTTTGTGAGGTTGTAATAGACTTTTTGAGCGGAAACCTGGATAGAGAGATGAGATTTCCAGGGATTCTTTAGATAAGTGCGCAAAATTAGAGAGTGCTAAGAGGTAGATAGACTTGTTGGCAACGTGCTGTACTGCATTTTGATGTCGAACTTGTTTTTTCTCTCTGTCTAGTTCGAGGACTTTTGCGTGAGGGAGTCGGAGTTTCTCCTAACGACGTGCTGCTGCTCTTTGTGGCTGCTGATGTGATGAGGCCAAAGATCATGTTGAGATTGAGATGAGAAAGTCCAGAGATCGACAGGCAGATTGTCTTTGAACCTTGAAAGAGAGGGATAATAGACTTCTTCCTGTGGACGGTTTTTGCGATCTGTAGTATAGTACACTGAACACGCTTTTTTGTGTGTCTGGAATGGTCCAGCAGCAGCAGCAGGAGGTGACAAACAGCAGCTCCCTTAACGGCGGCATCGACTTGGAGCAGCTTCATCAACATGCAGTCTTAGACTCTCATGTTCTTAAAACTGCGGAAAGACAAGCTGAAGAAGAACTTCTTCTTAGCGGTACTATAAACTCCGCAAGAGGTGGAGCATCAAAAGCCTCGCACATGTCGTCGACGATCCCGCGAGCTGGTGGTGCAGGACGAAGCCGGAACAAACGATTCTTAGGAGTGCGGCAACGGCCGTCAGGGCGCTGGGTAGCGGAGATCAAGGACACGACGCAGAAGATACGGTTGTGGCTTGGTACCTTCGACTGCGCTGAAGATGCTGCTCGTGCTTACGATGAAGCCGCTTTGATGCTCAGAGGCACCAACACACGCACTAATTTCATGCCTCCTGCAGCAGCCTCCTCCTCCTTCTCCTCTAGAGCTTCTAGTACTAACTTCTCTACTTTGTTGCCTTCCAAATCTGCACGTCTCGGTCTCCTCCACCGCCGAAGCTCGCTAGCTGCGGCAAAGCTCGAGAGCACTGCCGCAGGTGCTGTTGCTTCAGAAACAGAGAATTCTCTAACTTCTTCTTGTACAGTCTTCAAAGATGTTCTGCCTAGCTGTGCAGACGAGCTTGAAGTTCCCGTTGTAACGCCAGACGCCTCATCAGGAACAGATCATTCTGTGTCTTCTTCTATGGCGCTGTCCAACCAAGAGCAGCTCCGTGAAGCTGTTGAGGTTGCTGCTGTAGAGAGGAAATACAGCAGCAGCAGCAGCAGCAGCAATGGTATTAATACGATATCTGACTCCAGTTGTAGCTATGGCTCCGGCACAGAAGAAAGCTTAACAATCTTTCCTGACATGGATCACAAGGAATGGTTGAAAGCATTTGCAGGAACATCAGAGCAACAATATCTTGGAGACTCTGGTATGACGTCTGAGACCAGTTGCACCTACTACAGCTCCACTGAAGAAAGCTTGACATTGAGTTTTCCTGATATGGGTGACAGTCTAAAATGGCTCGAAGAACCAGCTATTCGGCGAGAGCGACAGTATCTCCAAACACAGCCAAGTAGTCTTCAGGATGATGATGAAACATCTACTTGTTTTGTTGCTGCTGCTGCTGAAGACAGCCCTGAGAACGACTTCAAACATTACTACACTACTTCCTTTGATTTCTCTGCCACAGATCTGGAGCCTCTTGAGAAAGTGTCCGACACCAGCAGTCTAGAGGATCCTGCTCTCTCAGATGACACCATGTTGCTCAATGAAGATTTCTGCAGAATGAAGGTTCAATGCTCAACACCCATATCTTCTCCTCTTTGTGTGGCCAATATCTTCCAGGAGTGCTTGCTACTATCAAGCTTGGCTGCAGGGCCGGATCAAGGCTCAGCAGGCACTGAGATCTCAAACCAGGACCAGGTGATATGGAATTCATGCCAGGATCTTGCTCCTCTCTGCTTGGTTTCATAACAACCACTATGAAAACTCCAAACCCTCTGCAGTGCATGACAGAAAATCTTCTTAGGTTTCAATTATTTATAGCTAGCAGATTCTAATGTTTAGGTAGTGGTTTTGCACTCATGTCTTAAAGACATGAGGTAAAAGCTTTGAGTATGCCATTGAAGGCAATGTATTCAGAGTTTGATCTCGGACACATTTTGAAAGCCTTTAGTTTGCAAATTTTGCAGTGCTTGCATCTTATCATACAGTGCAGAGTGAAGATGAAGGGGGGTGTAATGCATGATCCTTCAAGCATCTTACAGTACAGAATCAATTTGTGAAGGAAACTGTATGCAGGATTCAGTTTGCCATATTATTATGGCAAAGGTTCATGGGTTTACTACCCATTGTTAAGGTCTGTGATGTGAAGGAAGTGTTTCTGCACCAGTTCCTGTTTTCTGTCTAGCAATGTCCTCAATTTCTGTGGCATTCAAGGAAGCACCCGAAAAGCTTGATATTGGCTTGCACTCTCAAGAGACATAGCTAATCAAAGAAAGTAATTAGAAGTTTCCTCATTCAAGCTGCAACACAGTCTGCTTCGTAATGTGTCATTGTGGCTTGAATGAGGATAGTACTAATTACTTTCTTTGATTAGCTCTATGTCTCTTGAGAATGCTAACCAACAACATAACTACTACCACCCTCTTTCTGTTGCTGCTTCCTTGAATGCCACAAAAAACTCAGGACAGACAATTTGCATAGAGTAGAAGTTTGCCCAACATTATGCTCATATTTACATATATGTATGTAATGTATGTATTGACACCCACCCTAAGGAGCTGCCTGGAGGAGGGAGCTGATGGAACTCATCATATTGAAATGAAAAATTGTCCTCAATTGAGATATTTGATTTCAATTGGAGAAAAATAGGAGCAGCACAATCACTATAAAGCTCCTTCTGCAAAATTTGGATGTGCATGTGGAAGGAAAGATGTGATTGAGGCCAACGGGTGGTGTTTGAGATGGCAAGACTGCATGCATGCATGAATGTGATTCCTGTTCTATGGAATAAATTTGATAAGATTGTCCATCATGGTGTTGACAAGAGTCTGCATCTGTGAATGTGAGTGCAAAGGGTAAGGGTACACATTGGCACAGCAGAGCTGTCCATTGCGAATGGAATCAAAGATAGCGAGTGAGGGGCCAACCCCATGGATCGATGAGCATCCCACATAATCTTCGACTCCCAAAGCATCTGTTACCTCTTTAAGGTTGTCAGTCATGGTATCTTTGAATGCGACCAGCAGCGATGTGCGTAGAGAACTTGATGGTGTCAGATTCGGGTGCATTATAGCTTGGTACATGAGGTAATTCAAGTCACCCATATCGGTGAAATGCTTCCGATTCTTGATCGCATTGTTGAGTGAGTCTGAGCAGCGCCTTGCAAGCTCCCAAAACTCAGCCATCTCGTTTAACTGATGAGTATTCATTAGAGCTGAATGATAGAAACCTGGCACAAATGCAAATTACAAGAGACACCAGTCAGAACTTGGTTGATGAAGCTGAGAGTCACCAAAGATTGGTTTGAATGATCAAGATCAACAAACAGCAGCATGATGTACTAGATTGATTGATTGATAGAAAATCACTACATTATAAAATTGACTGTGGGGTTGTGATGTACAAACCAACTGTGGAATCTGAAAGAACTGGATCCAAGTACTGGCGGCAATCCACAAGAGTGACAATGGCAAAATGCTCTGATCTATTTCCAAGCTCCTTTAAAGTAGCAGCTGCCTTCAACCCTGCAGCACACATTGCTCCATACAGGCTTGTTTTTGCATTGCTGCAGGCCTGCACCTCAAAAGCATTTTAATGAGTAATAATCCATCAACCATGGAGCATCAGAGATTGTGGAATTTTATAACCTGCTTGACAATGTATGTACGCATTAACATCATTTGCCCCTCTTGAGGAATGCTTTTAACCTGCAACAGTGCTTGAGTATGCTCGAAGCTGAGAGATGAGCGAATCAATCTGGTCTGTCGGGGCATGCAGGGTTCCTCAAAAGGCAGAAGTGCATGCCATTTTGACCCAAGGGAATATCCCAGCAAATCAATCCCATGTGCCCAGAACGGCTTGTTTGCCTTCCCTGGGGGTATTGCAGCTTCCACGGACATCAATTTCATAGAACTGTTTTTTTCTTCCTTCCCCTTGCCTGCAACAGAATCATTGCTTCCACTATGAACAATCAGGTAATAAACACAGTAGGTTATGTGTGAAGTCTTCATCTTCTTCTCCCTTTCCATCCTTTCCTGTCTTCTAAGGGTTCTTAATCTTAGTGAACCAAGAGGTTGAAAGAGGAATGAGATGGAGGCAAGGGCTTGCCTGAAGGCATAATTTCCTCTTTCAGGTCTTGACTGGTATCCACTTCCAAATTTTGAGTTGTCTCCAAGTCAGGGGGAAGACCCTTTCTAATATTAACGAAAGCCTTCAGAATATCTCTCAGCACAGTGGCAGCAGACACACGGTCACAAGTAGCAGTATGTAGTCTTAGAGTCACAAGGGATCGATTGCCTGGCAAATGGTGGAGTCGAACAACAAACACTTGCATGCCTTCCAGAGAGTGAATCTCCTTCCCATGCCAGAGATTGGTATTCAATTCAGTCTCAATGAGAGTCAACCAGGACCTGCCTTCTGCCTCGCTCTTCTCCATATTTTCTGCATTGCCATTCTCTGTAGTTTTAGCATGCTCAAAATCAGTATTATTGGTGGCTAAAGACTCTTCAGATCCAGTTGCATCCAGAACCTGAATGTTCACACATGGATTATTGGAAACTCGGAAGGCAGGCTTTCCCTGGATCCATATAAGCTCCGACCGTAGCCGTGGGTGATTGAGCTGCAAGGCACACATCGAATTCCATCAAGCACTAACAGAGATCTGGACATTGTCTTCAAGTCTGATATGAAACTTCCAGACCAACTTTGCATCTGAGAACTGCTGCAGCTGTAAAGAAATAAATTTCTGACCTGCACAACATCTACAGCAAGCTGGAGAAGGGAAGGATCAAGCTGCTGTGAGAAGAGTACGCCTAGGACAGTAATGCCTGTTCCTCCTGCTATAGCACGACACCAATTCTCTTCAGTGTCACCAAGTAGACGATCATATGGTCCTTCCAAACTTAATATCCCTTCTTCTCTTGCTCCCTCAGTAGTGTCTGCAGTTGAGCTTTCGATGGTGGTTGGTGCTATCTTATATGATCCAGAACAGGTCCCATTTGTGTATTGTGTGTCAGGAAAACCTTCCTCAGGGTGCAGCAATGCCTCTGCTGTCATTCTTGCCTGCATTTGACACCCATCAAGAACTTCAGTGACAGCTCTGATGAATGTTTCCTGGGATTGGTTTCTTTCCATTTATCCTTCATTATCAGTTTTTTCTTGTGCAAAACTTTTTGGAGGCCAAGGGTTTTGCATCATCTCTGAGTGCCTGCATCTCACCTTTCAATGAGTCCTTTCAGCAAATGGAGATAACAGCCTCCTCAGATCAACAAAAATTCAGTTAGAAAAAATCAGCAAAATAGGTGGTATGTAGAGTTTTCCATCAAGATGGCAGAGACGGTGTTGCAGAACCAGCTGCCACTGGAGAAAGCTGGGACCGGTGGAAATCCAAAAGCACAACAACGGTTACAAAACAGATTCCTAGGCCAAATTTGGAACGAAACCATACCTCGGTAGGATCTGGCACAGGCACAAAAGAGAAGCAAAATCCTCCTCGACTTATCCCGATTATCACTGGAGCCGCGTGATGGAAAATGTTTTTACCCTCGTGGTTTTCAGCTGCCTGCCAAATTATACGGACAATGTCAGAAATTGTACCACTGCAGCAGTAGCTTCTTCTTGACGGATGCTAAGTTTTGCGTGAAAGTACTATTTTGTGTGATGACTATGGCTCAGTAGCGGCGATAATGCATATCTGAGAAGAAAAGCGCCACGACATCATGCGTCCAAAGAGGACTTGCCAACGCTTGAGAAAGAATCATCTTATGGGGCAGAAATCACATCACACGGTTTGTCAGGGAGCCATAAAAACCCTCGCCAAATTTCGCAACAGTCAGTCAGCGCGCTCCAGGCATCAATCCGATGCTGCCTGACAAATTTCTTCCTACCCTAGAACAAATTTCAGATTGTTGAAGTCTGTTACCGGCAACAATTTAGTTGTATAGTTTCGACACCGGGGAGGACGTGCCGGAACGACGAACGAGCACACTAACAGGGCATTGAAAGATGGAAAATTACTCCAGAAACAAGACAAGAAGAGCCTCCTCCTCCTCCATTTGTAGTCAACAAAAGAGACCTATACAAAGGAATACGGGGCAAAACAAAACAAAGAAACAGCAGAAAACACATCTACTATCATCGAAAGCAGGAAAATGCCTATTACTCAGAGCACAACAATTTTTTTTCAGCACACGATTCCAAGCGAGTTTTGTTTCAGAATCCAAAACAGAAAAGCAAGCAAGCACAAGACATGAGGAGAAGTCTTGCCTGAAACTTGTATCCAAGGAAAACACACAATTCCAAACCAGGCTTTCATAAATGCTGCAAAACAAAAAAGAAAACAGAAAAAATATATATTCGAGCTAAACATTGTTATATTATTATTATTATTATGCCAAAGCACACAATTCAAAGCTTGCTTGACAAGAAACAAGAAACAGCAAACACATCGACTATTGTTGGAGTGAGTGACTATCATCAATAGCAGGAGGAAAGTACACAAAGTACCTGTACAGTGCACCTATTCAGAGAACAGAATTCGGCACACGATTCTCAGTGAGCTTTTTTTCCATAAGTCCAAAAACTGGAAAGCAAGCAGGAGACATGAGAGACTTGCTGCAAAGACTAAGTTATCACAGAGCACAACAAAATTCCAAACCAGAGCTTGTCATAAAGAAATCCACAAACAGAAGATGCAAAACAGAAAAAGTAAAAAGGAAATGGAGAGCTAAACAGATTATGCGAAGCACACGACTCAAAGCTTGCTTCTATAAATGAAAACAAAATGCCAAAAAAAATGCCTCCAAACAAGAAAAAAACACAGAAAGAAAAACAGAAAAAAATGAGCACTAGAAAAAATAAATTCAAAACACACAAAACTATTCCAAGCAAGGCTATGCGGAGAGTCGAAGGAGCTCACCCGAGAACTGATCGCTGCCGGCGATGGAGATCGAGAGCTGAGGAGGATCGGTTCGCAAGCGAGACTTCATTAGAAAAAAGAGAAGTGAGAAAATGGTAACAAGCCAGGGCGAAAGAGGAGGGGAGGGTAGGGGTCCTAAAAAAGAGGGAGTTTTATCCGTAAGGGCCAATGAGAAACGGCAGTTAAGGAGTGGTGTTATCCAGCGGGACGCAAGAAGCGGATTTCCCCCAAAAGAACAATTTTTAAAAAAGAAATTAAAAAAATTTAGTCCTCATCATTAGGGGGTACCTAGGCAATCCTCTCTCATAAGTTCAGTTTTCTTTTTAACTGAGAAAAAGGTTCAAGGGGTACGGAAAAGATCAAAGCACGAGGGCATTACTGGAATAAGGGTCCAAGCACATTACCAGAATAAGGGATCATGTCAAGCAGGGAATGAGGGTCCAAGCACATTACCGGAATAAGGGGTCATGTCAAGCGGAGTCCTCGGATTGAGTACTTGTTGTAACATCAGCCGGAACTACAATACAAAAAAAATGTGCAAAAAATGTGCGGAAAATGTGCAAGGTCTTTTACGGTCTTGTGCATGCACTACCCACATTTGTTTATTATTAATTCTTGGGTTTCCTCTGGGGCTCCTATTTGTTGGTTTATCCTACAACTACTACTACTGTCCATAATACCTTTCCAGGTTCGGCACTTGGCCCCTGCTAAATACTTATATTATTTTTCAAATTACACTTTGGCAATTAAAAAGTTAAGTAATGAAAATTTGGGCAATAAGAGTATAGGCAACTTCTTTGAAAATTTTGCAAATTTTGAAAATATTACAGTGTATTTTTGCAAAAATGGGGGAGACGGTAATAATGTTCCACCAACTTATAATAAATAAGATAGAGAAATGTTGTCAATTATTGAATACTTGCTTTACAAGTGAACTAGGTTACAAGCAAGAGGCTCCCGAGTTGCCACCAATCTTTGTATTTTGCCTTCTGTTATAATTTTCTTGAATTTCAGCATTTTTAAACAAATAATTTCTAAAAAAAATTAGCATTCCCAAAAATAAATTTAACTATTGCCGAACATGAAAAAGGTATTGATAGGGCCCATTTCCACCTAGGAATATGTCCAACTGGGTAGGGTATCTCGGATGAGACACACAAATCCGCCATGTGGTAACGGGTTCTTCAAAGGGGCATATTTTTCAAGATTTTTTCGCTTGCATTTTTAAAATATTTATGTAGCTCCTTAAGTAGTTCTTTAAGCAATGCTTAAATATGCCCTAACTTCGGTAGGTCCTTAGGTAGTCCCCCTATGTAAAAGCTTTTGATAGCCCTCTTTTTAGATAGTCCGTAACTTAAGTAGGCCTCAAGGGGGTGTTTAGTTAGTTCTGAAGTAACCTCATATGTTATTTAGGTAACCCCCATAAATAATCATCTAAGTAGCTTCTAACCCAATAAATATTTTTATAATCCTTAAGGTAGGTCTTCTGTAGCTTCCTAAGTAGCCTTTAAATATTTCTTAACCTAAATAGGCCCTTTGGTAGCCCCTAGCTAACTCCTAGGTAGTGTTAAGGTAGGCCCGTGTAATCTTTTCATCAAGGATAGATAAGGATCTCATAGGAAAATAAATATAGGTAAATAGCCTATGGGTAGGTGGGTGGGTAACCCATTGGTAAGTAGATTACTAGGGTGCAGATAAGTAAGGAGGTAGGTAGGCCTTAACCTAATAACCCTTACCTGGGTACTCTCACAACCTAAATAGACCATAGTTAATAAAAAAAAACCTATGATGATCACTTTTGAAAGTTCTTCCTTAGTTTTGAGAAGTTCATCTCACATTGTTAAAACTTAAGAATAGCTAAAAAGAAAGATTAGTGAATACAATGAAGACGAGAGTTAGGCTCAAGATAAGGATTTTTTAAAAATAATTTTAATGATACTCACTCTAACATTTACACTCACAATATCCCATTCTCCATGGAAGTTTGACACCATTATTATGATGGGTCCATGAAGTGTGTAGAATCGCAATAACCAAAACAAACAAAAAAAACACCAAAAAACATGCAAGTGACCACAGCTTATAATGCTCAAGTTTGGAAACTTCGGCATCTAAGTATTATTATAAGCCCATTATGAGCTCAAAGAGATCTTATTACCATGCAAGCCCATTACCATACTTGGAAACATAGAAGCAAAAGAAAAATGTACATGAGCCAGTGAAACAAAGAAAGCCAAGTGCACCAACCACCAATGAACTTACTACTAACTATGCAAGGCAAAAGTGAACAATGGAGAACGCTTACATAAGCAAAGGTCATTGCAGAAAACAACAAACAATTTTCAGGACAACTAGGAACAAAATCCCCAGTTTATAATGGGGGTACTAGTCTAGGCCAAAAATGGTGACCAACAGTTTTGAAAATAGAAATTTCATGCTGCCAATGAGAAGGCTCAGCATGCACTCAAAGTGCCTTGAGTTTTTTTCTTTTAAGTTTTAGCTGGGGGCTGGGAGGATTTTTTTTCATTTTTCCTTTGTTCCCAACATGTTCCCTTCAAGTTCCCAATGTGTTCCCCAAGGGTGTTCCCAATAGCAACTCGCTTCAATCCCATATGTTTTGCCCAAAGTCCTCCCCTTCTCACCTATATAGGTGGGCCAAAGGGAGAGGCCCTCCATCTTTCCATAGAATCTTCTATTTTGGGGAGCCTCCATAGTTTCATCTTTTTTTTGCAATGGGCCAATCAAATTGGCTCATTGCAACCAAAAAAAAGAGTTGAACTTGTGAGGCACCCCCAACTAATCTAATCAATATGGAACAGAATAATAAGTACCCCCAGTTTATATGGGGGAGCATTAGGTAGGGTGTTCATTGCAAGGGGTATTAGCCCAGGCCAAAAATGGTGATAAACTGTTTTGGGAAGAGAAATTGCATGCAGCCAATTGGAAGGCCCGAGCATGCACTCAAGGTGCCTTG
>Ga0116231_10014300_pt1 | contig 10720 bp, 6 predicted proteins | sample S1TSphgellanicum_2_FD_89695 | JGI IMG/M metagenome (GOLD analysis project Ga0116231, IMG submission 89695) | Host-associated microbial communities from peat moss isolated from Minnesota, USA - S1T2_Fd - Sphagnum magellanicum MG | ecosystem: Host-associated > Plants > Peat moss > Unclassified... | reverse complement strand
TATATAGGGATGGATGGAGGCCAAGCTGGTTAATGCGACTGTAGAGAAAGTTCTTAAAAGTTGAATCTTCCTTGTTGCTGGACACAACCATGTGCAAGATGTATAACAAGATAATCAAATATTCTCGTAACGTTGAGAAAAAACATGTCTGAACACTCATTCACAACTATGTGCAAGATGTATAACAGGATAATAAAGTATGCTAACTGTGAGGAAAAACATGATGTCTAACACTTGTTCACAACTACACATGTGTAACATGTATAACACATTAATGAAGTATGCTCACAAGCAGGGGAGAAAAAAACCCAAAAACCATGTGTCACACTTCTTCACAACTATATGTGCAAGATGTATAATACACTCATGAAGCATACTTGACTTTGAGGGGAAGAAAAAAAATAAAATAAAATTTGTCCAACACTTGTTCAAAACTATGCGCAAGATGTATTACATGTTTAACCTTTATCATTCCAGCATCTTCTTTACAATTTTTATTTTTTATGTTTTTTCCTGTTTTATCACTTTGGCAATGAAAATAAAAATTTCCTGAAACTCCTGCAGTTGCAGGTGGGAAAAAAAATGCCAAGTAAGCTTGCACTACTTAAGCAACATGTATTTGCACACTATGAAGTGCAACAGACCTGGGTATTTGCAACATGTATAACACACTAACAAGTATGTTACCTTTGAAGAAAAACATGTCTAACACTTGGTTGCAACTATATATGCAACACATATAGGTATAACACGAAGGTACCTTGAAGAATTAGAGTGTCTTTAAAGACTTCACTTTGACAGAACTGTGTGCAACATGCCCACCAACCGATGCATGTCCAACAGCCATGGAATGGCGGAACAGAAGACATTCAACCATGGGCCCCAGATAAAAGTAGATCCAGACTTACAAGTTATTCTGTTTGAACTCAAGACACTTGGCAGCATCTTCCACAGTCAGCACCCTGCAATCATGTGTGTATAGCAAAAATTTCCAATATCCCCAACAATGTCTAAGCAGCTCCAATGTGTCCAACACCTTGGAATCAGCAAGCAGTCTAACAAATCCAACATCCAAGTTTTCAATCGGGCTCACCATCCCCAAAATTAACTATGGTGGTAGACCAACCCTGGTACCGTGATCATGGTTTACCACTAGCTTAGCTGGCAAATATGTACAAGAGAATGTGGGCTGCCTCCCAGTGAGTGTCTAGGGTGAAGCCTGGCGACAAACTAGAGGCAGAATACACTCCCAACAGTGCATTCCCTAGTGTAAACCGTCCATGGGTAGATCACTACCTATCATAAGTGTAGTGTAACACCCAGCTCTGAGGGCATTACCCTGTGTAAAGCACTGGCAGATTTTTTTCTTTTTTCTTTTTTCTCCCAAGAAATGAAAAAAATCCAGCTGGCATTTCACATTCCAAAACAACCTGCCTTTTGCAGAAAACTGATTCTTCTTGATAGATAACATGCCCTCCAAATTTACCAAAACAATTTGCCAGTGCTTTATGTGGGTTGTAAACTAGGGTATGGAGGTAGGAAATTACTAAAGTGGCCATGGCCAATCCTGCCATTTACTACCAAATCAGCAGGTGCAGACTACAAACCCTTACATGTAGGGGGAGGGTGCCAGAGAGGTTTAGGGTTTAGGCCTTCAGACCTGTAAATTTTTTTTTAATTTCTGTAACAAGCCTTTTTAATTGGCCCATTATAAAATATGTATTTCTAAGCTTAGGACTCCCTCCCAAAATAGAAGTTTTTGGATTGGTTGTTTGCAGCACCAAGTCAATAGTGCTCACAAATGGAATGTTCCTTCAATGTTTTAGACACCAAACTGGGTATGTTCCACATGTTTAACAGCCTACTATGTTTAACAGATGTTAGTGTATACATATTAGAAACAGTCCTGGAAATTCATCATGCAAAAATTGTACGTGTATGTGGCATGCACAAAGAAAAAAAATGTCACTATAGGAAGTGGGTGTAAACTCTGGAGTGTAGAACATGACACCTCATGTGGGCTTTTCGAAATTACAAAGGGTACAAAACCTTGATGCCCACTCTTGCCAAAAAGACCACAAAAATTTGGCAGTGAAAATGTGGCCCACAAGGGCTTGCCATTCACATGGCTACCTTTAACTCTTCTTGCAAATGAGCCCTTTTTGGTATCTCTTGTCTGGAGACTGGAGTTCCAACAACGTGTCTCTATACTTTATATATATATATATCAGTGATTTTTTTTTTCAAGTTTCAGATGTGGTGTCGTTGGTTAGCATCCCAAGAGGGATTTAGCATTAAAAGCAAGTACATTAACGCCTTTTCAAAATATAAATGCAATTGGAGAACATTGCTTTCTACCCTTTAGAGCTGCAAACAACATCACATGGTCTGCAAATAATAATCTAAACCAACTACAAGTGAAACTCAATAATTGGATAAAGATAATTCAAAGGTCAAAAATGAAAACACAATAAAATAATTTGCCTCAAGTAGAAAAAGAGTTCATACCTAAAGGAAGTTGAGTAATGCCATTATGCCCATTATCACTTTTCATATATTACGTGAACCAAAAATAATTCGGTGAAAAAAAAATCAACCCAGGCTTTGAATATTTGACAATGATTTCATAATGGATGCCAATTGTCCTCACCAATAGCAATCCAATCAATGTTCACCATAAGTGGGATGTGAGGTCCAACCATTGGACCCTTTTTTTGACAATTTATGTCTTTTAAAAAACTCAACGTAGAAACCACCGTGCTTGGAATTTTGAAGGACCTTACTTGGCTCATTGTCAATGAACAACATTTGGTCTTCTATCCCATAGTGTAATGCTCGGCATACAATGTACACATGATTCAAATCCTTAAGATAATAATATGTCCCTACAATGAGTTGACCCAAAGTCATAGTGCATTGTTCACATCCCCAAATAAAAACAAATTGATCAACAAATGCTTGTGACACCAACAAAGGAAGAACCTACATCGCATCTTCCAACAACATACAAGACCAAATTGCAATTTATGAAATATTTTGAATGTTCGAGAAAGAAAATGTTGCATTCTAGCTTTTGATTCTAATTTGTTGATGTCAATATTACTCCCCTTCACACAATGATTTCCTTGCAAAATAATACATTTTGGGTAATAATATATCACACCGTTCACAGAAAAAAACGAAAGTTTTTTGACTAGATATACCAAGAGTGTTTGTGCGGACCTCAGATGGACGAAGATGGACATAAATAAGAAAGTTTAAAAAATCATGAAATGTTAATCCAATTAAAAATTTGAAAAAAGTGAATTGAAATAAAAAATATGGAAAGATATTTTTGAATGTTGGCCTTGAACATTCGTAAAGAACTAATGAAATTCGTTGATAACATGGATTGGAAACACACAAAATACCACTTTGGGGGCCAATGGGTAGATTTAAGTCTAGAAAGTCAAAAGTATGACAAAGAACACCAAGTGGCCACCAGATGGTTGCATGTAGAACAAAATGACAAAAATCAATGGGAAGTTCGACCCAAGGGCCACCAGGCCAAAAGTAGATGGGTGAACACATGGTAAAATATACAATTCAATTACCTTGGTAGACTACTTGTCAAACTAATAAGAAGTAGGATCAAAACCCATCATAAAATTATTATACATTTAATATTTGTACTTAAATGATTAAAAACAAAATGTGTTTTCACAATTATGAATTAATTTTTTAAGTTTACATTGTAAAAGTAGGTTTGAAGTAGACTTTTCTAAATGTAAATAGCTTTTGAAGCCTACTTTTTGTAATGTAACATTTGTTTCAAATATGTGTCAAGTATATTCTACCAAAGAGAAAGTAAAATTTATTTATTTTCCTTCCTTTGAATATACAATGATCTTTATGTTATAATTTCACACAAATCTATTTCATTAAATTTTCTAATGAAAAATTACTTTTGAACACCATATTGATTAATCAAATTCAAAAGTACTTGTTCTCTATTTTTATTATTCCAAAGTTTCTCAAATTTTGTATTCAAACTAATATAAACCCAATGGAAAGCACCATGGTTTCAAAATAGATTTTAAATATAATTTCTTGTGTTTTCGTAAAAAATTATCTCATTTTTTCATTCTAAATCAAGAAGATTTAATTGTATACGTTAGCATGCTTTCACCCAAATGCCTTGAATAGAAAGGCTAAAAGCAACATTGAAGGTAATTGAATTAAAGATTTAATAGATTTTTTCAAAAGGAAATATATCAAATACTCAAAATAAAATATCGAGATGAGCAATTAATAAGTTACTTTTTGTTTCAATTTCAATTTCGCATTGTTACAAAATGAGGGTTTACAACCACAATTGCATTTCACAAATAACATTTTAAATTGCCTAGGATAATCACAATTATTAATGCATCTAATCCTACTAAAGGGCTTGTGTTGTACAAATGTGGAAACACCATATTCAGAAGAATGAAAAGATTCCAACTAAGGGAGAATAGTTCCCAACAAATAATTGTTGTGCCAATGAAGGTTGTCAAAAAACTTCAAAAAAACGCTAATATACGGCCTGTTAAAAATGATTTTGCATGGCATATAATCTACGAGCAACATGTTGTCAAGATGAATATAAAGATACTTATTTTTAAAAAGGTTAAGATTTTTATGAAAATTTGGCTTGTTAGGTTTATTTGCCAAGAGATGTGGATTTTGCATGTAAAATTCATGATCAAGTACTATAGAACGATTGATGAAAATTTGTGTTTCATGCCAGATTTGATCCAAATAATTATAGATATTGTGACATTGGGTTGCAAACCAAGTATACACATGGAATTGCGCAACACATCTATCCAATAATTCCTTTAATCCAAGCTTGACAACAAGATAGTGCAAGATGGAGCTCTTTGACATCTACCCTTATCGAAGCATGTGGTGACAAGAAATTCATTCAAATAAAAAATGACATGTAATGGACTCACCTTTCATGAAGGTGAATGAGGCACTGGGGAATCCACTCCTAAAGTCAGTGCATCTCATGCAACTTTAATTCATTAAAGGCCTATGAAATTAACAATTCCACTTCTTTAACTTCCTTAGGAAACAACACACCAATTACCTAAAAGAAAAGAAACAAAGCAGAGTTGGGAAAGTCCAAAAATTGAAGTGCCATATAAATAAAGGAACAAAAAAATCAAAAAAAAAATTTAAAAGAAAATGTAAAAGGGTTAACTTGGACTACTTACTATAGATGTTGATCAATTTTTACAGAAATTGGCATTATTAAACCATGGTGCATTTTTCAAATAACGTCTAGAATTTAACATCATTTTTTTTGAAACTTCTAATGGCACCAAAAGGCTAGTTTTCTACAAAGGTTGGAACACTAAACCAAGAGTAATGAAACAACTTTAAGTAGGGAAAATAATCCTAAGGTAATAATTATCCTCTTTTAGCACATCCTTGTAAGATTGAATCAAAATGACATTAAAGGGTAGATTTTAATAGGGTTTGTAAGGCTTATTATCTACCAACAATGTATTTCCAAAGTGAACATTAAGATACCGATAGAAAAAATCTGAATGGTTTTTATGATAAATTTTTGTATCACAAGTGGGTCAACAATAAAAGCATTTATTGTCCTTTTTAAAAGGAAACTACATAATTGCTTGTTAATTTTGCATAGATTTCAACCAATAATCCTTTGTGGGTCAATCTCAATACCTGTCTCTTTTATTATTTTCCTCATGTAGGTTTTCATCTTGCCAAGCGAAACTGACATCCATATGTAGATAATAAATTAATTTATACACCTTATGAAGAATTCCTTGACACCTAGCCTCGGAATAACCTTCTTGTTTAGTAGGGTGGGAAGATGACCTATGTTATATGGCAAAAACAATAGGTGATTAATTGAAAAATATTTATGGTTTGATGCATTTTTGGATGTAGCTTAAGTGGACATAGAAACTAAAAAGTTAATTTATGTCATTTGGTATTATGGCAACCAATTTGGCATGTGAATGTTTTCCAAAAGATTTTAGTGAAATTTTGAATTTCAAGTTTACTTCAAAATTTGTATTGATTCATGTAAATATTGCTGCTTTACAAATTCAAATTTTGTTGTGTTAGTGGAATAAAAAAATATGAAACATTAATAATAAAAATATCATTTCTTTGGCCATGCAATACCTACATATAAGTATTTCATATTGCCTTCTATCATGTTTTCACCCAGTAATACTTACATCAACATCCCAAATTTTTCATTGGTTATTTTGGGCAACCATGCAATAATTTCATCCATTTTGTAACGTTGTCACCCCACAATACTCGCATTGCCTTCCCAAAATTTTCATTGGTTTTTTTGGCCAACTATGCAAGACCCACATCCCTAATTTCGCAACATTGGCATCTTGTAATACCCACATTGTGTTTCCAAATTCTTCATTAATTTTTTTGGTCCACTATGAAATATTGGGTCCTAAAATGTCCACTATTGTATTAACCAATTATGTAATATTTGTATACCTACATGTTTTTTCAAATCAAAATTCCTTTATATGTGAATATGCATGTGTCATGTTTGACATGTGGTTTTGGCATAATACCAATGTGGGTATTGCATTTTGAGGTTGAGGTCCATTTGAGATAGGCTTGGACCAACAAATGTTGGTTTTGGCATGACCGTTGAAATAAGTATTGCATATTGAATAATTAATACAACTTGCAATACCTGCTTGGTTTTCTAACTCATAATTGTTATAGATGTGGGTATTATAAATTGGGTAATTAATATAATTTGTTAATGGTGGATGAAGGTATTGTATTATGATTTATGGTGGGTTCATGGAATTTATCCATTTGAAAAGGGTATTGCAAAATTGTTTCAAAAGTGTGTTGAAGTTCCATTCAACCTGAAATGCAATAATTTTTGCAATACTTTCATCGACGATAATCATCACCTTCCATAGTACCTTTAGGATTTTCCTGCATGTGAGCAATACCAAAAAGATAATGATTTAACCAAAAAATGAAAAGGTTTTGATGAAATGTATAAGTTTAGCCAAAAAGATATTAATTTTGCCAAGAAAAAAAGTTTGAACCGATAAATAAAAGGGTTTTGTCAAGAGATGGAAGTTTAACCAAAATAGAAATAGAACTTTTAGAATGATAGTATGAACGTCAGGGTTGAGAAAAAAACAGCCCCCAAAAATAACTCATAGGTGAGAAACCAAAAAAGAGTTGACTAATTGTGGCTGCATCGGTGGGTGCTGGTTCATTCTGACCCCTTTTCCCACGACATTTAAACCAATCTTAGTGCATCTAGTGACAACAAAACCTCTGAAATGGTCACTTGAAGCCTACACCTAGGATGACAAACTCTAAACCTGAGATCAGTACTCAGATCAGTAGCAGTGTTGGTGCTACACCATGGAGGTGGTCTTTCACAACTACGTTGTATGTTATAGGCTGGTCAATTTGATGGCCATAACTTATGATAGTTTGGATTTGCAAGTTTGCCTACAATTGACGAGTTGGTGGCTCTTTGCAAACAATTGGCAATTAATGTGGTTGCAAGATAAGGAATTATAAATATAATGGGTTCAAATAATTTGGTTGAAATTGCAAGGTTTTGGTGCAATCTGAGTGTTGAGAGTGCATTCGGATGTGGTTGGAATAATTGTTGTTACTGAAATTCTAAGGAGAAGCTTGGATGTCTGGGCTTTAAGGTTTAGATTTTTATTCAGAGGTTTGGGAGTTGTCAGTTGGTAATCACTTGCAACATGACTTGTAAATTTGGCGCTTTCAAGGGAAAGATCCATCTCTATCCCACAAGGGGGACTGAAAATTTGCAAAACAAATAGTGGGTTGTTTTCATGACCAACACAAAACATAAGGTAGAGGCATTTTGAATCTTTAGAATAAGCATTGTGAACGAAATCAGATGTCAAATTTTTAAAGCCTTTAAGAATTTTGAGTACTTGTTTTTAAAGGCTTTACTTGGGCGCCTAAATGAAGAGATTGTCATCATAAATTATAATTTAAGTCATCTTAAACAAGTGAATCATATTTTTTTTTTTAAAAATTCAACCATATTGTATAATTTTTAAAGCATCCCTAAATCACTCATTAATATAACCTCACATTCCCAAGAAAAAATTGAACAATTGTAAAGAGCAATAGCAAGGTGCCTCCCTCTACCTTACAAACTCAGGAGAGTCCCTAAAAAATGTGGGGGATGAGGGACCAATAAAGTGCCACAAAGCAAATCGTATTAGACATTGTCATTTAAAAGGGGAGAATTGATATGAAGCACGATATTCTCCCAGAGACTAATACTCGCTCTCTAATCTAATGATCTTCTGGTCAACTTACAAGAAGACCATGGGTGCATCAGTTCCATTGAAGCACCGTCTACTCATGATCAGGGAATCAGCTGGGTGGTCAAGTTAAGTCATACTCTTCATTTTATTAGTCAGGAAAAAGAAAAGAAAATTCTATATTCTCGAAAAGGATTTTGATCAAGGTGACTTCTGGTAATTAGGCCACTTTGATTTTCAGCCTGATGGTTTAGGTTGTGGAGATACACACACAAGGGCCACAGTAAACTATAACCCACCAGTGCACCATGGACTGGATGTTGGTTATTATTCAGTTGTGGAGTTCATACTTGGTTGCATGGTGGTAACCAATTCTGTAGGAAATAGGTCTCATATATAGGTAGATAGGTAGGAAAATAGTTAAGTAGTTATTAGGTAAGTAAATGGTTTATACATAGGTAAGGCCTTTATTTATTACTAACCTACTAACGACCTGCTCGTGGGTTGTTAATAGGTAGGTTAGAAAAAAAGAGTTAACCACTATGGTTAGCTAGGGAAGGGGAACCCAACAGAAAACTGTTTCCTGACCACTTACCATTCATCCTTCATGGGGCACTGGTGGGTGCTGGTTCACTGTGGCTGGGAAAAGGCCATGAAAGAATGCAGTAATAGTTGTGTTGAAAAGTGTTGAATTTTTTAAATGGATTGATGTACCTGGTGGGCAGGCCTGTGGGGTCAGTCAAGGACTCAGGATCAGATTTGTCACACAACAACTCTGTGCAACGGGAGTAAGACCAAGATCAAAGGATTCAAAATTGTCCATGTTTACAATATCATTCTAACATGTGTAACAACACCCAACTTCTGTGTGCAACTTGTACAAACTGCAGAACATGCTGAACATCTATCTATGAAGGAAGGTAGTTTTTTTTGTTTTGTTTTGTAGTTGTGAGATCCACACTGAACGGTATGCTTCAGATCATATCTTTGGAAAGCTCCTGACAAGGAGGGGTGCATGGGCTTGGTTCCACTATGATTGGACTTGCGGTGCAAAACTTCTTAAATATTGAATGATTTCTTGACTGGAAATTAAATTAAATCGAAGCTGAAAATTTTGGAGGAATTGGAATGTGCCTTTGGTGCTGTTGGAAACATCTTGATGAGCAGGATTTAATGAAATTTATTTGGTAAGATTTGGATTCAGAATGTGGGAGATATTGATTTTTAAATTATTTCTGCCGCTGAAAATTCAAATAAATTCTAAAAATCCAGGTTTTGAAAGGAAAAATCCATTGGGATGTGGTAACACTTGCGCCAATGGCACAGGTCACACTAATAATTACATATATTAAAGGACGTCATGACGTGAAGCATCATTTCATCCATTTGTCTTATCATCCGTTCATCTCGTCATGGTCTGTTTTGGTATAAAAGAACAAATTAGGCTTTGGGTTTGGTGTGTACCTGCTACTCTCCAAACTACACAAGCTTTTTCTCCATAATAGTCTCAGGCAATAATGTTAGAAGTTGCTCTTTTTTCCTCATGTACCCATTTTGGAAGGAATCGTCAACAATAGCTATTAGGTCTTATTCTCCATTTTGATGGACTGACCCATTCATCTGAAATCAGCTATTCAGCATGGGTGCCAATTCTGCAACAACTATTACACAACAGTTTTGGCCGGTTACAGATCCTAGCTTGCCCTTGCCCTTGCCTACCTATAGTGTGTAATAAGGATGTTTTAATCAAGAAGGTGAGAGTATCAGTGTAGAGGATGGTTCATCTTGGCCACTCTCAAATAATGAACTCAGAATTCCCAATAACATTTGGTGACCATTCCTCAAAATGTGGGACAGATGAATCTGCATTATTGTTCCTTAGTCCCTTTCACCCTTGCCAGAAGAGGTGACCTTTTTTTTGGTGAATTTTTTTTTGTTTTTTCAAAACTTTGTTGCCAAATTTCTTTTTTTCTCTAAAAAAGTGTGTGTGTGTTGTTACAGATATATCTGTTGGCTATTGTTTTGATGGTGTCATACAAATGTGTCATTAATTAAGTCAAAATTTGCCTAGGGATAGTTTTGATCCATCTTTTACCAACCTTAATATGGGATTAAAGCGAGGTGCTATTGGGAACACCCTTGGGGAACAAATTGGGAACCTGATGGGAACAAGTTGGGAATTCAAAAGGAACATGTTGGGAACAAAGTTAAAAAGAAAAAAATCCTTTCCCCACCCCCCTTGCCGCCCCCACCCAAAATTTAAAAGAAAAAAAATCAAGGCACTTTGAGTGCATGTTGAGCCTTCCCATTGGTTGCATTAAATTTTTATTTCCAAAAGTGTTCGTCACCATTTTTGGCCTGGGCTAATACCCCCATTATAAACTGGGGGTACTTATTTATTT
>Ga0116231_10014299_pt1 | contig 10721 bp, 8 predicted proteins | sample S1TSphgellanicum_2_FD_89695 | JGI IMG/M metagenome (GOLD analysis project Ga0116231, IMG submission 89695) | Host-associated microbial communities from peat moss isolated from Minnesota, USA - S1T2_Fd - Sphagnum magellanicum MG | ecosystem: Host-associated > Plants > Peat moss > Unclassified... | reverse complement strand
TAAAAGACAAAAAACCAGTGCTACGTGATTGCGATGATCGATTGACGGTAAGGCGCGCGCTTCACTTTTCCTGCCGCAGCGTGCCAGCCGCGATTGGATGAAACGCCGTGCTGCCAGGTGGGGCCATCGCGAAGGCGACGCTCAGCGTTCCGCTCTTGACCGCATAGCTCAGCTGGAAGTTGGGCGCGCCCGTTGCCGCAGCTGTGCTGAACACCACGGACTGCCCGGGCGTGATTTTGGCGTTAGTGTAATGAATAACATGGACACCATCGAAATAATCCGCGTGGATCGCGCCGCCCTCGGCGTAAATGGTCATTAACTGATCAAAGCTGCCGCTGCGCTGGCCAGCTTTGTCGAATAGCTCGGTATGGTCACGCCGCACCAACACGCCACCACCGGCTTGCGCGATGAAGCTGGAGCTGCCGGCGGACCGGCCGCCGGTCTCCGCCACACGCCCTGCCCCAGCGCCCCAACGGCCCAGCAAGAACCCAAGCCCCGCCAGCGCGGGTTGCAGCGTCACGCTGGGCGCCGGTGCCGCCCGCGACGCCACCGGCCATGCGATCGCAAGTATGGCCAGGAAGAAACTAAAGGCGCGCATGGTGGAAGCCTTCTGCAGGGGGCGCAAACTCTCACCCAGCCGGCGCCTCGGCGCCAGCGCTTTGGTTGCTGCAAGGAATTCTGTAGCCGCGCCGCAGCTTCACTACGTTCGGGCATCAAGCCAAACGGCGCGCTTTGCGGGGACAAACGTTTTTGATTTTTCAAAAAAGATCGAAGACGGCTTTTTGAAAAAAAGAGGCAAAAACTTCTTGCGCCTACGGTTGCGCCGGCCGTGGCACGCCTTGACCGCGGATAGCGGCCGCATGCGGGACTGTGATCTGCACCGGCAGCTTCGGCAGCGCCGCGTCATCGGCCACCACCTGCACGAACATCGGCGGAAAGCGGGGGATCACAATCTTGCCGATCACGCCCCAGGCGAAATACAGCCCGGCATGCACCGCCACCACCACGGCCACCGCAATGGCGGGGCCAGTATAGTTGGGCCGTATTTTCGGCATTAGATGGTCGGTGGCGGACATTTTTCGGGCGGCTCCGGACAATGCCTGATCATAGACGATGCAGGGCGGGGGGCACAGATGGATCGCGCCGCCCGCCTGCGCCTCAGCCGGCCTGGAACACCGGCCAGTCGGTGTAGCCCGCCGCGCCGCCGCCGTACCAGCTCTCGCGCGGCGCATCGACCAAAGCCTCGTCCAGCCGCAGCCGCTCCACCAGATCAGGATTGCCAATCCAAAGCCGGCCAAAGGCGATCAGATCGGCCGCATCAGTCGTCCGTGCCTCAATCGCCAGGGCCTTGGTGTAGCCGTTATTAGCCATGTACAGGTTGCGGAAGCTGCGGCGCAGCGCGGGGAAGTCAAAGCCCTGCAGATTGCGCGGCCCGATCGTCTCACCCTCCACGATATGGATGAAGCCGATATTCAGCTGGTCCAGGATTTCCACCGCGCGGTGGAAGGTGCGGGTCGGGTCGGCATCCTCGACATCATTGGCGTGGCTGACCGGGGCGAGACGCACGCCGATGCGGTCGGCATCCCACACCGTCAGCAGCGCCTCGGTCACCTCACGCAGCAGGCGCACGCGGTTTTCCAGTGTGCCGCCATAGGCATCGGTGCGGTAATTGGTTTTGCTGCGCAGGAACTGGTCGATCAGATAGCCGTTGGCGGCGTGCAGCTCGATACCGTCAAAGCCGGCGCGCTTGGCGCAGGTCGCAGCATGCACGTAATCGGCGATCACCCCGGCAATCTCGTCGGTGCGCAGCGGCCGCGGCGTCGGACATTCCTTGAAGCCGGTTTCGGTGAACGCTTTCACCTTCGGCTTAATCGCACTGGCCGAGACCGGCAGCCCGCCATCTTCCTGCACATCGTTATGGCTGATGCGGCCGACATGCCAAAGCTGGCAATAAATCAGCCCGCCGGCCGCATGCACGGCGTCAGTGACGTGGCGCCAACCCTCGACCTGGGCGTCGGTGAAGATACCCGGTGTCCAGGCATAGCCCTTCGCCTGCGGCGAGATATTGGTAGCTTCCGAGATGATCAGCCCGGCGCCGGCGCGCTGCGCGTAATAGGTGGCATGGATGTCCAGCGGCACGTCACCGGCGCCGGCGCGGCAACGCGTCAGCGGCGCCATGGTGATGCGGTTCTTCAGCGTCAGCGAACCAAGACGCACCGGGCTGAACAGATCGGTGGTCTGCGTCGTTTGCGTGTCCATGCACTCTCCTGCGGCGGCGGGCGGCCGAGTTGGCCGCCGCTTTTATCTAACCGGCGCAGATGTAGGGCGGCGGGGGCGCCGTTACACTCCCCCGCGGCGTGTGGTCAGGCCGCCTGGGCGGCGGGCTGCATGTTCAGCTCGGCCAGCATGCGCGCGGTCATCTCCGAGTTATCATGCTGCCAGGGGTGGAAGCCCGGCTTGAACCAGCTGAAATAGCCCGGCATGCGGAAGAAACCCGGCTTGCCGAACAGGAACCACATCACCTTGGCGAAGGATTTCGCCCGGCCCATGCCATCGGCCTGCAGCAGCAGGGCGGCATACCACGTGATATGCAAGTTGAAGTCGATGGTCGTGTAGATCATCGCCTGCAGGCGGATCAGGTAGCGGCGCCAGCCGGGCAGGGTCTTGGTCACTTCATTGAACACGTCGAACGCCACCGCCTTGTGCTCGGTCTCCTCAATGGCGTGCCACTGCCACAGGCGGCGCACATCCTCCGGCGCGCCGGCCAGCACGGAGGGATCGCGCAGAAGGGCGTCGCCCAGGAGCGCGGTGAAATGCTCCAGCGTGATGGTGGCGGCCAGCTGGGTCATTGTCCCGAGCCGCTCCGCCAGCTCGCAATTTGCCTTGATGTGGGCGCGGATCTTCTCCAGCGGGTAATGCCCGCCATCCATGATCTTGTTCAGCGACACATGCTCACGCGTGTGGATGGCCTCCTGGGCGATGAAGTTGTTGGCGTCTTCCAGCAGCTTGCCGGACAGCTTCGGCTTGTAGGCGCGCACCGCATCCATGAACATGCGCTCGCCATCCGGAAAGGTCAGGGACAAGGCGTTGAACACCGCGGTTGCCACGACGTCGCCGCCCAGCCAGGTAGCGGCTTGCGGCAGGTCTTTCATGAAGCGGATATTGCGCGGCGTGATGGACACGGCGCCGGGACCTGGGACAACGGCAATATGGCTCATGGGAGACCTCCCTTGGTTAACGGCGTTAGGTTAGATGGCTACCGATAAAATTGTCAACAACAAAAAACAGCGCCAGCGCCGTTCGCCGGAAGCAGCGCGCGACAATATCCTGGTCGCCGCCGAGGCAATATTGCGTGAACGCGGCCCGCACGAGCTGAAGCTGACCGAGGTGGCGCGGCAGGCCGGGGTGGCCACGGCGACCGTGCTGCATCATTTCCCGTCGATCGCGGCGGTGCAGACCGCGCTGATGGAGCGGATGGTGGAGCGGCTGGTGGCCAAGGTGCTGCATATTACCGAGACCGCGCCCGCCGGCGCCTGGGACAGCGCCGCCGATATCGCGCTGTTTGACGCTTTCGAGGAGCAGGGTGCCGCCCGTCTGGCCGCCTGGCTGGTGATGACCGGGGAGGCTGGGCGGCTGGGCGTGGTGCGCGCCGCGGTGGATGAGGTGATCATCCGGGCGCTGCGGCAACGCCCGGCCGCCTCGCCACCGCGCGAGCAGGTCGAGGATTTGATTTTGGCCGGCATCACCATGGCGCTGGGGGCGGGGCTGTTCGGTCAGCCGCTGTCGGCGCTGCTGGGCCATGCGCCGGACCGGGCCCGCGCGGTCACGTTGGCGGCACTGGCGGCGCGGGCGGCGCAATTAGGGGTGGTGTAGGGACAGCGACGCCCGGCTTGCCGGTGCGCGGCGGTCCCGGCGCAGCCAGATCCGTGCGCATCACGTAAGCTGTGAACCTGGGAATGCCCGGTTTCACTTGACTTTCTGCGACAAATTCGCACACATAAGCAGTAATTAAGTATTTTCGAGACGAATGGCCGCGTCCGTGCAAAAATTGATATCAGTGCGAAAATTAGGTAAAGCCCGTTTCAGCCGCGCCGCCTCATGGGTGCTCGCCACCGCGCTCGGCTGCTGTCTCGCCGCCGCGGCCCCTGAGCCGGCACAGGCCGGCACCCAGCTGATCCAGAATGGCAATTTCACGCTCACACCGCTGACCGCCGGCGGCTTCATCTGCGTTAATACAGGGTCGACCTGCACGTCTAACGTTACCGACTGGACGGCCACCTGCTCATCCTATGGTTGTTCGGGGACAAACACGCCGGGTTCGCTGCTCTTTGGCGGTCCGGTCGACGTCGTTGTCACCGCCTTTAACAATGGCTATGGGCTGTATCCGACGATCGTTGACCCGCCGACCGGCGGCAACATCCTCGCCGTCGACGGCGACCCGAATTATTCGCAGACCATCTCGCAGACCATCAACGGCCTGACCAAGGGCGATCACTACCAGCTGACCTTCTATCAGGGTGCCGCCCAGCAAAACGGTCTGTCTGGCGCCACCACCGAGCAGTGGCAGGTCACCTTCGGCACCAGCGGCACGCAAATCAGCCCGATCATGAACAACGCCTCGCAGGGCGTGGTGGGCTGGGGCCTTGTGACGATGAACTTCACGGCCACTGGCGCCTCCGAGGTATTGTCCTTCCTCTCGCTGGGCACGCCGGCTGGTGAGCCGCCTGTGGTGCTGCTGGCCGATATCTCCCTGTATGACATCCCCGAACCTGGCTCACTGGCGCTGATGGGAGTTGGCGCGCTGGCGCTGTTGCGCGCGCGCCGCCGCCGCGCGGCGTAAGCCGCGGCGCGGGACTCCCGCTGCGTCTCAGGTGCCAAACACGTCCTGGTGATACACCCCGGTCTGGATCAGCGATTCCAGCCAGGCCGAGGCTGCCTCGTGGCTGATGCCCTGCTTGTCCTGGCAAATCGCGATCAGCGCCGCCCGCACCGCCGGCGCCATGAAGCGGCCATCGCCGCAGACGAAAATCGGTGCGCCCTCCTCGATCTTGTCCCACACCGCGTCGGCATGGGCGCGCAGCGCGTCCTGCACGAAGCGATGCGGATGCCCGTCATGGCTGGAAAACGCGGTTACCACCTCCACCACGCCGGCTTGCGCGAGCTCGGCGAATTCACCGCGGTAGAAGAAATCATGCTCCGGATGGCGGCAGCCATAAAACAGCAGGCTTTTGCCGATCGGCTCGCCGGCGCGCGCCTGGGCCGCCCGCTCGCGCAGGAAGCCGCGCAACGGCGCGATGCCGGTGCCGGGCCCGATCAGGATCATCGGCAGACGTGGATCGGCCGGCGGCGCGAAGACCGGGTTGGGCCGGCGCACATAGCCCAGCAGCGTCTCGCCGGCCTGCAGCCCCATCAGATAGGAACTGGCAAAGCCGCGATATTGGCCGATGCCGGACCAGGCCGGCGCGTCCAGCGTGCCCACCGTCAACGTGGCTTCGCGCGGGTCATCCAGCGGGGTCGAGGAGATCGAGTAGAAGCGCGGCCGGATCGCCGCGCAGAGCTCCAGCAGCCCGCCAATTTGCAGCGCGATATCGGGATGGCGCTGCAACAGATCCACCACGGTGACGCGTTTGTCGGCGATCTGCGCCTGGAAGGCGGCGCTGTTATCGGCCAGCCCCAGCAGCAGGTCACGGGTGGCGTGCGTGCTGGCACAGGCGGCGAGGGCGCGCAGATCGGCGCGCCCCGCGGGGTCCTGCAATTCGACGAAATCGCTCACCAATTGCCGCGCGGTAACCGGCACGCCGATCGGCAGATGGCGGAGCCGGGCGGATTGGCCGGCCAGCACCAGCACGCTGTCGGGTGCCAGGTTCAGCCGCCGCAGCACCGCGTCCACCAATTCCGGCCGATTGCGGGCATAGACCGCGATATGGTCTCCAGTGGCGTAGCGCACGCCTTCCGGCAGGCGCAGCACGATATGGCGGGTGCTGGCGCGCGGCGCTTCCCGGCTGTGGTCCCATAGCCCGGTGGCGTCACGCACCAATTCGGTATTGCTGATCACCTCCAGCGCCATCGCCTGATCGGGCATGACGCGGCTGCGCAGTTCGGTGCCATCGACGATCTGTGCGGTCAGCCGTGGCGCGTCCACTTGGGTGGCGTCGCCCAAGGCCGCCCAAAATTGTTTCAGCCAGTTATCTACAGCGGAATCGAAATCCCGATCGGCATCCGCCTCGCCGCGCGGCAGGATGGCGGTGGCCCCGGTGGCCGCCAAGGTCGCCTCCACCAGTTTCGGAAAGGCTTGATAGGTGTCGCGCCATTGCGTGTTGCCGCAGCCCAGCACGGCATAGCGCAAATCAGGGCGCGCCAGCCCGGCCAGCCGGCCGGCGAGGATTGCGGCCTCCAGCTTGCCGGCATTATCCGGCGCGCGGCCATTATAGGTGGAGGTCACCACCACCAGCAGCCCGGACTCCGGCACGGTGTCCGCCAGCTCGTCCAACGCGCTTTGGCGCACGGCAAAGCCGCCGGCGGTGGCGCGTTCGGCGATTTGCTCAGCGATATCACGGCAGGTGCCCAGCGAGGTGCCGGTCAGGATGGTCAGCGCCTGGCCTGCGCCCTGGATGGCGGCGGTCTCCGCGGCGCCACCGCCGGCGGTTTTGCCGGCGCTGGGGGCGGCGCTGATTTTCTCATGCGGCCGGCGCGCGCGCACCCGGATGCGGAAATCATCCGGCTTCAGCGTCAGCGTTTCCTTCACCGATAATTTGTAATCATCAGCGTCGTACAGCGCGAAATTCTGCAGCACCATGGCCAGCGCCAATTTCGCCTCGACCAGCGCGAATTGCCGGCCGATGCAGGCGCGCACGCCATTGCCGAACGGCTTATAGGCATGCGGATGCATCGCCGCCTCGCGCTCCGGCAGGAAGCGGTCGATATCGAAACGTTCCGGGTTTTCCCAAACCTTCGGGTCACGGTGCAGCGCCAGGATCAGGAGCTGGATCGGGTAATTCTTGGCGATCGGATATTGCCCGCCAATGATCTCGTCCTCATAGGCGCCCACCGTGATCGCCGGCGCCGTCGGCCAGAGCCGCAAAGTTTCCTTCAAAATACGGTCGATCGTGGTCAGTTCGGCCATTTGGCTGAAATCGGGGCGTTCGCCGCCCAGCACCCGGTCCACCTCGGCATAGGCCTGCGCCAGCACCGCCGGATTGCGCACCAGCAGATAAATCGCGAAGCTCAACAGCCCGCTGGTGGTCTCGTGCCCGGCAATCAGGAAGGTAATCACCTGATAGCGGATATTGACGTCCTCGAGCGTCGTCTTGCTCTCGGGGTCGACCGCGGTCAGCATCAGATTGAGCAGATCCGCACCCTCGGTCGGGTGCCGCTTGCGCTCGGCAATCACATCATCCACCAGCTTGAACATCTTGGCGATGTCGTCCTGGTAGCGCGCCTCGCGCGCCCGGTTCGGGATGTTCTTCAAAAACGGCATGCGGGTCAGGCTGCTCATCGCCTCACCCAGCGCGCGGCCCATGCTTTCCAGGAACGGATGCATCCGCTCGCTGGCAAAGGAATTGAAGCGGTAGCCGAAACCCGCCAGCGAAATAGTATCCAGCGTCAGCCTGGTCATGTCGTCGGCGACCCAGAGATCCTCGCCCTGATGCAGCTGCCATTTCGCCACCAGCTGGTCCGCCACCTCCAGCATCATCGGGAAATAGCCGCGCATGGCGCGGGCCGAAAACGCTGGCATCAGCACGCGATGCGCCTTGGTCCAGTTCGGCTCGGTGCCATGTGCTGTAAACAGGCCGTCGGCGGCGAAATCCCGCACCTTGCCCAGGCCCGCGCCGATGACCTTGCGGAAACGCTTCTCATCGCAAATCTCGGATGCCAGTTCGGCCGAGTGCACGAAAATGCCGATCCGGCCGCCGAAATCCATCTGAAAAATGCCGTCATGCCCGCTGGCCACCGCCAGCAAATGCTGCATGAATTTTCCCCTGGGCACCTGATGCAGATTGCCAATCACCGGCAGGCGGGGGGGACGGGGAATTTGGTTCATGGCTGGACCTTGGGCGGACGGCATTTCGCAAAGACAAGGCTCTTCTTTTTCTGCAGAAAAAGAAGCAAAAAGACGTTTGCGATCAGGCTTGGACCTTTTGTTTTCGCATGGGCACCACGCTGGGGTCGGTGACGGGCTCGGCGGCGGGGGCGACAGCCGGGGCGGGGGGTGAGATGGCGTCGGCCAGCTCCTTGAACGACACTGCCAGATAATCCGCCAGGCGGTCGATATCGGGCACCGCGCGCCGATCCGCGGTCAGGCCGAAATCCAGATTATCGACATAGCTCTGCACCGTCAGGTTCAACGCCACGCCATGCGCGGGGATGGAAACGGGATACAGCCCGCTGACCTTGGCTTCGGCGCAAAACAGCGGCACTGGCGGGCCGGGCACATTGGAAATCACCACATTGCAGGGCGGGTTCACCCAGTTAGACACGCCGCTGCGGCCATACAGCCGGGACAGCGTCGAAAGCACCACCGGCGCGCCGACAAACGAGAAATCCGTTGGTGTCGCGTCCTTGATCTCCCCGGCAATGCGCTTGGAATTGCGGCTGCTCTCCACAATCGCGCGCAGCCGGGCCACCGGATCGGCGATATGCGTTGCCAGCCCGCAAATCATGCCGGTGACCTGATTGCTCATGTCGGTATTGCCGAGCTCGCGCAATGAGATCGGCACAAAGGCGGTCAGCTGGCGCTTCGGCAGCGCCTTGCGGTCGAGCAGATACCGCCGCAGCGCGCCGGCGCAGACCGCCATCACGATGTCGTTCAGCTTCGCACCCGAGGCCTTGGCCAGCCGCCGGGCCGGTGCCAGCGGCAGGCTGCGCGCGGCATAGCTGCGCTCCGGCGTGATCTGCACATTCAGCACCGTGCGCGGGCTGATCAGCGGCGGCAGCTTGGGCAGGCTGTCCCGCTTGGGCAGCAAATCGGTCAGCTTGGCGTCCTCGGGGATCTTCGGCAGCAGCAGATTATTCGCCGCCCGCAGCAGATCGGGGAATTTGTTCAGCTGATCGACCTGACGGCGCAGGAAATCCACATACAGGCTGCCAAGCCCGGCCAGCGGACCCGCCTGCTCTACCGGCAGCGGCGGCTTCACCGGGGCCATCGGCGGCCGCGGCTGCGGGCTGACGTCATACATCGCCTGCGTCAGCACCATGCCGGCGCCACCATCCAGCGCTGAATGATGTACCTTGGAGTACAGCGCGGCCCGGCCATCGGCCAGGCCCTCGATAATGGTGAACTGCCACATCGGCCGCGAGCGATCGAGCAGCTCGCCATGCAGCCGCGCCACCGTCGCCTCCAGCTGCGCGAAATCCCCCGGGGCCGGCAGCATGATGCCGCGCACATGGTAATCCAGGTCGAACGTTTTGTCCGGCACCCAGCTGGGGTGATCCAGCGCCATGGTGGTGTTGGCCAGCTTGCGCGTGAAGATGTCGGCCAGATGCAGCCGGGTGGCCAGAAAGTCGCGGTACACCTGATGAAACCGGCCCTTATAACTCTCTGGCAGGTCGAACAGCGTGCAGCCGGCGACATGCATCGGGGTTTCCGGCGTCTCGAAGTAAAGGAAACTGGCATCCAGCCCTTTTAACCTGCCCATCGCGCTGACTGCCTTCCCGTTATTGCTGGCGTTAAACGTTAATCTGCCAACAAAGCCGGGCAAAGACCAGCGCCGGTTATAACCGCATGCGATCGCATGCGACGCTACGCCATCCGGACCTGTCCTTTGCGCGCGTGCCCTCTGGCCCTATGCGGCCAATCCGCTAGGCTGCATGCAAGGCCGGGCCAGCGGCCAGCTCAGGGGATGCGCCGTATGACTGAACAACCTTGGACCAGATCCTACCCTAACGGGGTGCGCTGGGACGCGCCCATCCCGGTGGGCCCGGTGCAGGGCATCCTGGAATCGGCGGCAACCAGCTGGGGGGACCGCACGGCACTGGCCTTTCAGGGCTGCAGCCTGAGCTATGTCGAGCTCAACGCGCTGGCGGACCGCTTCGCCGCCGGGTTGCAGGGCCTCGGCGTCGGCCCCGGCGTGCATGTCGGCATCTATCTGCCCAACACGCCGCATTACTTCATCGCCTTTTTCGGCATCCTGAAAGCCGGCGGCACGGTGGTGAATTACTCGCCGCTGGATGCCGCTCAGGTGCTGGAACACAAGATCGAGGATAGCGAGACCCAGTTCCTGATCACCATGGACCTGAAATCGCTGCTGCCGCAGATGCAGGCGCTGCTGGGACACGCGACCTTGCGCGGCCTGATTGTCGGCTCGCAGGCCGATTTCGCGCGGGACCCGACTGCCATCCTGGCGGCGCTGACCGCGGCCGGGGAGCTGGCGCCGGTCAGCTATGGCGGTGCGATCAGCAATTTCGTCGAGCTGATGGACACGGAAACGCCGCCGGTGGTGCACGCCATTGCCGATCCGGCCGCCACCATCGCGGTGCTGCAATATACCGGCGGCACCACCGGCCTGCCCAAGGGCGCGGTCCTGACGCATGCCAACCTGACGGCGGCGACGCACCAGATCATGCTGACCGCCATGGTGGACCCGCCGGTGCTGCGCCTGGGCGCCGAGCGCTTGCTGGCGGTGCTGCCGCCCTTCCATGTTTATGCGCTGGTGGTGAACATGCTGTTCGGCCTGCGCCTGGGGGCGGAGATCGTGCAGCATATGCGCTTCGATCTGACCGCC
>Ga0116231_10014298_pt1 | contig 10721 bp, 11 predicted proteins | sample S1TSphgellanicum_2_FD_89695 | JGI IMG/M metagenome (GOLD analysis project Ga0116231, IMG submission 89695) | Host-associated microbial communities from peat moss isolated from Minnesota, USA - S1T2_Fd - Sphagnum magellanicum MG | ecosystem: Host-associated > Plants > Peat moss > Unclassified... | reverse complement strand
CGGTCCCGCTCGAGCACGTGACGATCGTGAATCGCACGCACGAGCACGCTCGGGCGTTGGCCCACGACGTCGACGACCCGCGGGTCGACGTCGCCGACTTCTCGACGTTGCGGTCCCAGATGGCGTCAGCTCGCCTCGCGATCGTCGCGGTCGAGACGCCCTCCTTCCTACTCTCGCGCGTCGACCTCGCGTCGTCGACGTCGCCGCGCTTGATCGTGGACCTCGGCGTCCCGCGCGCCATCGCGAGTGACGTCGACACGCTCGAGGGTGTTCGCCGCGTCGACATAAGTGATCTTCGCGAACGCATCGAACGAGTCCTCGACGAGCGCCACGAGGCGGCGGACGCGGCCTTCGAGATCGTCGTCGCCGACGTCGAGAAGTACCTCGACGATCAACGGGCGCGAGGGGCCGCCGCGATCGTGAGCGAATTGCGCGAGTACTTCGACGAGATCGTCGCGACCGAACTCGCGCGGCGTGAGAGCGAACTGGCGGGACTCAGTGACGAGCAACGAGAGAAGGTCCGTTCGCTCGTGCGTTCGGTGGTTGCGAAGATCGCGCACCGTCCCACGGTGGCGCTGAAGGAAGCGGCCGGGACGGATCAAGGCATTCGGTTGAACGAGGCGACGCGCGCACTTTTTGATTTATGAGCGTGCTGCGTCTCGCGACCAGACGTTCACCCCTCGCGCTGCTCCAAGCCACCTTCGTACAGACCGCCCTCGCCATCGCCGGTGTCACGAGCGAACTGGTGCCGCTGTCGACCAGCGGTGACGCGCAACTCGACGTGCCCCTTTCGACGCTGGGCGGCCAGGGCGTCTTCGCCGTCGAGATCCAGCGCGCGGTGCTGCGCGGCGAGGCCGACGTGGCGGTGCATAGCGCCAAGGACCTGCCGAGCACGTCACCGGACGGACTGATGCTCACGTGCGTGCCGCAGCGACTCGATCCGCGCGACGTGCTCGTGGGTCGTACGCTCGCGGGTCTCGGACCGGGCGCGACGGTGGCGACCGGTTCACCTCGTCGACGCGCCCTGTTGCTCGAGCGACGACCCGATCTGCACATCGTGGAACTGCGCGGCAACATGGCGACGAGGCTGGCGAGTCCCGGCACCCACGGCATCGACGCCGTCGTCGCGGCGGGCGCGGCGCTCGAACGCCTCGGCGAGAGTGCCCGCGTCGCCGAACACCTCGACACCTCGTGGTTCGTCCCCCAGGTCGGTCAAGGGGCCATCGCACTCGAGGCGCGAATGGACGACCTCGACACGTTGTTGACGCTCGCGCCGATCAACGACGTCGACGCGTTCACCTGCGTGGACGTCGAACGCGCGTTCCTGCGCGAACTCGGCGTCGGTTGCGCCATTCCGGCGGGGGCGTACGCGTCGCTGCGTGACGGCGTGCTCTCGTTGAGCGGGGTCATGATTGGGGTGGACGGCACGAAGAGCGTTCGGTCCACGATCGAGGGTTCCGCGTCACCGTCGCTCGGCACGCAACTCGCGGTGCGACTGCGTGACGAGATGGGTGGAGGATCGTTGTCCGGCTGGGACCGAGTGGGGTGAACATCGTGCTGACGCGCGAGCGTGGCTTTAACGGGGGACTTCGCCCGTTCATACCCCGCTCCGCGACCGTCGACGAGGTACCACTCACGAGGACGCTGTACCGACCTCGCACGGAGGTACAAGCGGACCTGGAGAATTCGGGGCACTACCGTTCCTTCTGGTCGCTCGTCGTGACCAGCCCGCGAAGTGCGGACTATCTCGAGACCGCGATCCACGCGTGCCAGCGACGCGTCGCGGTGTTCAGCGTCGGCCCCGCCACGACGCGCGCGATCGTGAGTCGCGACATCGCCGTTGCGGCGCAGTCCGAGTCCACCGCGGCGCAGTTGGCGGACCAGATTCGTCGCGGTCCCGTGCTGGAACTCGGTGCGCGCGCGATGCGTGACGAATTGTCCCAAGCCCTCGAGCAACGAGGCATCGAGGTGACGCGCGTGGCCTGCTACGAGACGGTGCCCGCGGATCTCACGAGCGCGCAGCGCGACGTGCTCGCGCGAGCCGACGTGGTCTTCATTGGGGCGCCGTCGACCTGGGGCGTGGCGCGCGACTACGTGGCTCGCGACGCGTGGGTGGTCGTGCCCGGACCCACCACGGGTGACGTGGTGCGCCACACGCACGAACGCGTGCTCGAAGGCTGGGAACCGTCGCTCGTCGAAATCTTGGCGAACCTGGAGCGATAGACCCGTCGAGGGTCGTCGTGGGACCGGACAATAGGCTGGGGGGGTGTTTCCCACCGAACGACCCCGACGACTACGCCGCACGCCCGCGTTGCGGCGTCTCGTCGCCGAGACCACACTTCGCGCCAGTGACCTCGTCGCGCCACTCTTCGTCGCCGAGGGACGAAGCGAACCGACACCGATTCTCTCGCTACCGGGACACTTCCAGCACACCGTCACCTCGCTGGTCGACGAGGTAAAGGCGCTCCAGCACGCGGGCGTGAGTGCGGTCATCCTTTTCGGGGTGCCCGCACAGAAGGACGAGCGCGGCTCCCAGGCCTGGGACCCGAACGGGATCGCCCAGGTGGCGCTTCGCGCATTACGCGACACCTTCGGTGACGAGATGGTGATAATGGCCGACCTCTGTCTCGACGAGTACACGAGTCACGGTCACTGTGGCGTCTTGAATCATGACGGCACGGTCGACAACGACGCGACCCTCGAGCTCTACGCCGCGACCGCACTCGCCCAAGTCGACGCGGGTGCCGCGGTCGTCGCACCCAGCGGAATGATGGACGGGCAAGTCGGCGCGATTCGCCAGGCGCTCGACGCGAACGGACACCTCGACACGGTGATCATGGCCTACGCCGCGAAGTACGCGAGTGGGCTCTACGGGCCCTTTCGCGAGGCGGTCGGTGTGCAGATCACCGACGGGGGCGACCGACGAAGTTACCAACAGGACTACGCCAATCGTCGCGAGGCGCTGCGCGAGGCGCGCGCCGACGTCGAACAGGGAGCGGACATCATCATGGTCAAGCCCGCCATGACCTACCTCGACGTCGTGTCCGACCTCGCGCGCGAGATCGACGTCCCGCTGTGCGCGTATCACGTGAGTGGCGAGTACGCCATGATCAAGGCCGCCGGTGCGAACGGTTGGATCGACGCGAGTGCGGTCGCGCTCGAACAATTGACCGCGGTGCGCCGCGCGGGTGCGGACTTCGTGCTCACCTACTTCGCGCGCGAGGTCGCCGAGGAGCTCGGACGTTGAGCGACACCAACGATTCGTGGTTCGAACGAGCGACGCAGGTCATCCCGGGAGGCGTTGACTCGCCCGTGCGCTCGTTCCGGTCCGTGGGCGGCACGCCCTACACCGTGCGAAGTGGCAAGGGCGCGTACGTCACCGACGTGGAGGGAAACGCGTACCTCGACTTCGTCCAGTCCTACGGCGCGTCGCTGCTCGGTCACGCGCACCCCGCCGTCGTCGAGACCCTGCGCGACGCGGTCACGCTCGGCACGACCTTCGGTGCGCCCACGCCCGGCGAGGTCCTCCTCGCCGAGGCCATGACCTCGCGGGTCAATGGTCTCGAACAGGTGCGCCTCGTGAGTTCGGGTACCGAGGCGGTCATGAGTGCCGTGCGCCTGGCTCGAGGGTTCACCGGGCGCGACACGATCGTGAAGTTCGACGGTTGCTACCACGGCCACTCGGACGCCCTGCTCGTGGCGGGCGGCAGTGGCGTGGCGCAGTTGGGTCTCGCGGATTCGGCGGGCGTGACCGCGGGCGCGATCGCCGACACGATCGTCGCGCCCTATAACGAGGTACCCACGCTCGACGACCGCGTGGCGGCGGTACTAGTCGAACCGGTGGCGGCGAACATGAACCTCGTCGCGCCGGCGAACGGGTACCTCGCCGCGCTTCGCGTCGAGTGCGATCGGGTGGGGGCGCTGCTCATCTTTGACGAGGTCATCACTGGTTTTCGTCTCAGTCTCGGCGGCGCCGAGGAGTACTACGGGGTCACGCCCGATATCTGGTGCTTCGGCAAGGTCATCGGGGGAGGACTGCCCGTCGGCGCCTTCGGCGCGAGTCGACGCCTGCTTCGTTCGCTCGCACCCGAGGGACCGGTGTACCAGGCGGGCACGCTCTCGGGCAATCCCCTCGCGACGGCGGCCGGAGCGGCGGTGCTCGACCTCGTGAGCGGCGAGGACCTCACCGACCTCGCCGACCGGGTCGAGCGATTCGCGCTCGGGCTTCGTGACGCGATCAGGTCCGCGGGCATCTACGCGCTCACCCCGACGGCGGGACCCTTGCTCGGTCTCTACCTCGCGCGCGAGGAGACCCCGGTGCCGCTCAACTTCGCCGAGTCGAAGGAACTCTGTGCGAATGGTCTCTACGCACCCTTCTTTCACGAGATGCTGCGCCAGGGCGTCGCGTTCGCCCCGGGTGCCTACGAGATCCTCTTCACCTCGCTCGCCCACAGTGAGGAGGATCTGGCGCGCACCATTGCGTGCGCGGGTGAGGCCGCCCTCGTGTTGGCGGACCTATGAGAACCGCGTTTCGTTCCGAGGGTTGGATCGTGCGTCCGTCCTTCGTGCCCAACGGCCCCACGTCACCGGTAACGCTGCTCGGCGACGAGGAGGGCCTCACGCAGTTGGTCGGTGACCCCGCGGTCGCGTGGCAGACGCCCTGGAGCGAGCTGTCCAACGTCCACCTCGTGCGCTTCGCGCGCTCGATGGCGCTCTTCGCGACCGCCGACGGCGTGCGCTACAGCTGGCGCACCACGAACCGGTCGGACTTCGACGTCGTCGCCGCGGTGCTCGCCCCACACGGCGCGCGCGTCGTGCGACGGCGTCGACGAGCGGGCGTGTACGTCGCGGTCCTCGTTGTCTTGGTGGCGTCACTCGCCGGGGGCATTGGTGCGTACTTCTCCAAGGGTTCGGCGAGTACGACCATCATCGACGACACCAAGGCGGTGAACCTCAGCGCGCGTGATCTGCCCAGTGGTTTCGCGCCGACCTCGGAGTCGTTGTTGAGCGATCTCTTCTCGACCCCGAACAAGGTGATCACGTCGACGACCGTCACCACGGCCCCACCCGCGAAGACCTCCACGTGGGGTCAAATCTCGGCGTTCTTTCAGCGCTGCGTCGGGGTGACGGCGGCGAAGGATCGTATGTACGGCGCGGCGGGCCAACAACCCGACTACCAAGTCTCCTCTCCCGTCTTCAGCGCCAGCACGAACGGCGGTGAAGAGGTGGCCTCGGCGGCGCAGTACTACCGCACCACGACCATGGTGAAGAAGGACACGACCGAGATGACGAACGCCAAGTTCGGCGCGTGCTTCGCCGAGACGAACGCGGCGCTGCTCGAATCGGTGTACGCGAAGAACTACACGCACGTGCCGGTGGCCACGAATTGGCGCCCGGTCACCTTCGAGCGGGGATTCTCACGTGGCGGCGTCGAGACGTTGCACGTGCCCGGTGTCACGGGTTCGCTCTACCTCGTCTTCGTGCAGATCACCGGTGGTCACTACGAGGTGACGCTGGGGGCGCTCGTGTCGAAGTGGCCCAAGGACCAGTCCTTCGTCTCGACGTTGGTCAGCACGTTGCTCGCGCGCATGAACTCGAGCACCTCGACCGCTACGTAAGAGGAGCGGGACGCTCTCGGGTCGAACGTGACGTGACGCGTATCACGCTCAGTCGCACGAACATCAGACTGCTGAGCGCGACGTAACCAACCCACACGACCGCCTGGGCGATGGTGGGGTGGTCGGCGTATCCGAGGAGCGAATGCAAGATGTCGCCGAGATTCGAGGACTCGGCGATGAAGCCGCTCGAATTCCACATGACGTGCGAACCAACCGTGATCCAGCGCAGTTGCTCGAGGTTCTCGACGGCGTCGGCGAGGAGACCCGCGGCGAAGAACATGAGGATCACCGCGAGCACGCGAAAGAACCGACCGAGGTTGAGCTTCGCGCCCATCTTGTACATGGCGTACGCGAGTCCGAGCGCCGCGCCGAGCCCGAGTAGTGCTCCCACGAGCAGGAGGTCACCGTGCACCGGCGTCGCGGCCTGGCGCGAGCTCGCGAAGACGATCGCGAGCGTGAAGACCATCGTCTCGAGGCCCTCGCGACCAACCGCCTGGAACGAGAGGACGCCGAGTCCCCAGCGCGTGCCCGTGGAGAGCGCGAGGTCGCTGCGGCTTTGGAGTTCCTTCGCCATGTGGCGCGCGTGCTTGTGCATCCAGTAGGTCATGCCCGTGAGGACTCCCGCGGCGAGGACGTAGGTGGCGGTCTCGAAATAGGTCTGGACGTTGGACCCTTCGTAGTGTCGAATGAGGAAGTAGGCCCCGAATCCGCCGCCCACCACGAGGAGCATCGCCGCCCCGACCCCGAGCCACACGTCGCGAAAGTGCCGCCGTTGATCGATGCGCGCGAGATACGACAGGAGGATGGCCACGATCATCGACGCTTCGATGCCCTCACGCAAGAAGATCACAAAGGTGGGTATCACGGCGTCGCTTTCGAGATGACGTTCCTGTTAGGTTCCCCTAAGGCTACTGGCCCGTCCGATCCGCTGGTCGCGCACTTGCGTTCTAGCGGTTCGAAGCCCCTGCGTCGCACGCGACGCAGGGGCGTGCCCTCAGTTGTTCAGCGTGGCTTCCATGAGACTGGGGCTCGTACCGGTGTAGTAGGCGGCGTTCGCGATGTAGACGGTAGAACCGCTCACGGCCACCGAACTCGGGTTCTCGAGGCCGTCGGCGCTGGTCAGGATGATCGAGTGCGCACCGCTCGGCGTGACGTAGGCGACCTCGTTGGCCCCGTTGAGCGCCGCGATCACCGCGTCGGACGATCCGACGAACGCGAAGTCGTCGATGGTGGTGAGTCCGCTCGCGAACACCTTGATCGCACCAGCCTTGCCGTTGGCGAGAATCGGGATGCGCAACAACGTGCCGTTGCTCGTGTTGCTCACCCAGACCGCCCCGTTGTGGATCTTCAGCCCGTTCACGCCGAAGGACTTGACGGGCGCGAGCGCCTTGCCGCTCGCCCAGGTCGTGGGCGTGCCGCCTTGTGCGGGCACGCTCCAGATGACCCCGAGCGCGGAGTCGGTGATGTACAGGGTGCCCGTCAAGTTGTCGAGGGCGATGCCGTTCGCGAGACTGTCCGCGGGTAGGGCAGCGATGCGCGTTGGCGTGCCGCCCGGTTCGGTGCGGTACACGCCGTTGAGTGACGAGAGTCCGGTGTCAAAGACCGTGTAGATCGTGCCGCTGTTGTTCACCATGCCGGCGGAGAAGGGCATCTTCAAAAACGGCGTGCCGGTGCCGCCACCGGGAACGCTCGGGAGCGAACCCAGGACGGTGACCTTGCCCGACGACGACACGTTGGCGATCGTGTCGGCGCCGTTCCAGTTCACGTCGACGCTGCCATTGGCCGCGGCCGCGATGTTCTCGGGCAGTTGGCCTTCCATGATGTTGAACGGTGCCAGTACCGTCGCTGAGCCAATCGGTGACGCCGACGCCGGTGCGACGAGCACCACGCTCGTCACGAGTGTGGCCCCCACCGCGGCCACCGTCAGTCGTGTCGTGAGACGCATTTCCACCCACTTCATGTTGAATCCCCCTCTTCGTTCCCCTGCACGCCCTATTGAACTAACTGGTTAGGGGGAAACGAGTCGATGATGAAGGTAGCAGGGCGCCGCGCGATTCGTCAAGCGTCTTTGACCGCGAGGGTGTCGTTGCCGAGCAGGAGGTCGTAGGCGCGCTCGGGCACCACGTCGGCGAGGGCGAGGAGACCGCGATAGGTCGTTTCACTCGGACCACGGTGGTCGTTGTCCATGAGGTTGGCCATGATCGCCAGCAGCGCGCGCATCACTGGTTCGATGCGAAGGCCCACGCCCACGGCCGCGGAGAGGATCCGGGGCTCGGAGATGAGGCGCACGAACGCGCGCGCCACTTTGTAGTAGTCGCCGTAGGCCTCGTCGAGTAGTTCGTCGTAGTGCGCGAGATGACGCGCGTCGTTCGAGAGGAGGGCCTCGCCCAGCACGCTCGCCGCGAGACGACCGGTCTCGTAGCCGTAGGCGATGCCCTCGCCGTTAAAGGGATTGATCGCTCCCGCCGCGTCGCCGATCGTGAGCGTGTTGGCACCCACGTGGGGTCCGAGGGCGAGACCCATTGGCAGTCGCCCTCCCGTCGGCGCACCACATTGGGTCTCGTCGTTGAGTCCCCACGCGTCGGCGCATTGGGCGACGAAGTACTCCTGCAGTCGCGAGGTGTTGACGCCCTTCCACGCGCCGCCGGTCGAGAGCAGGCCCACGCCGACGTTAACCCGGCCGTCGCCGAGTGGGAAGATCCACCCGTAACCCGGGACGACCTTTCCCTGTGGGTCGCGGATGTCCAGGTGCGAGTCGATCCAGGGCTCGTCGTGTCGCTCGCTCGTGTAGTAACCGCGCAGCGCCATCCCCATGGGCCAGGACTTGTTACGCGCGACCCCGAGTTCGCGTCCGATACGCGAGTTCTGTCCGTCCGCGGCGACGACGAAACGTGCACGCACTTCACTCGTCACACCCGAGTCCTTGTCCTTGATCACGACGCCGCTCGCACCCTTGAGTCCGCCCGACGCTGAGGCGGTGGGCTCGAGGAGGTCGACCACCTCGACGCCGTTGAGCAGCGTCGCGCCGTTCTCTCGCGCGTGTTCGGCGACCAAGCCGTCGAGATTGAATCGCGTGATGGTGTAGCCGTAGTTGGGAAATTTCGGATGTTCGGGCCAGCGCATGGCGAGGGTCGCCCCGAAGCCGAAGGCGCGCAGTCCGTTGTAACGGTGGCCGTGTCGGGCTACCTCGCCCTCGAGACCCATCTGTTGGAGCTGGTACACCGAGCGTGGAGTCAGACCGTCGCCGCAGGTCTTCTCGCGAGGAAAGGTCTTCTTCTCCACGAGACAGACCGACCAGCCCGCGCGCGCGAGCCAGAAGGCGCAGGCGGAACCACTCGGGCCGCCGCCGACGATCACGACGTCGTAGGTCGGCGAGGTCGAGGCGATGTCGCGGGCGTCGTTCACGCGACGAGCCTAGGGCGTTCGACACAACGTCCGTCTGCGCTGAGCGCGTTGAAGTCTGATAAGAAGGTCGGGTGGACCAGTACTTACCATTGCTGGGACTCCTTGTTCTGGGGGTGTTGTTCGCCTCGGGTTCGCTCGTGGCGTCTGCGTGGTTAGCGCCGCATAAGCGGCCAACCGACGCCAAGCTCGCTCCCTACGAATGTGGGATCGTCCCCGAGAACGAGCCCCCTTCTCGGTTCCCGGTTCGTTTCTATCTGGTCGCCATGATCTTCGTCATCTTTGACATCGAGGTCGTGTTCATGTACCCCTTCGCGGTCGTGTTCCGTCAACTCCACGTCTTCGGTCTCATCGAGGTGCTGACCTTTTCGGTGACGGTGTTCGCGGCCTTGGTGTTTCTCGTCAGCGAGGGGGCGCTGCAGTGGGGACCCGTCAAGCACCTGACGCCCGGGATGCCCGCGCGCACGAGTTCCTCGACCATCGTGCGCATTGGTCAAGACCCCGAACAGGCGGCGTAGTCCGTGGGTCTCGAGGATCTTCAGCACAACTTCCTGACCGGTCAGATCGAGGACCTCGTGCGGTGGGCGCGACGCGCGTCCGTGTGGCCCGCGTCCTTCGGGCTCGCGTGCTGCGCGATCGAGATGATGGCGGCGGGCGCCGCGGACTTCGACCTCGCGCGCTACGGCATGGAGGTGTTTCGTAATTCGCCGCGCCAAGCGGACCTCATGATCGTGGCGGGACGCGTCTCTCAGAAGATGGCCCCGGTGCTTCGTCAGGTGTACGACCAGATGATGGAGCCAAAATGGGTGATCTCCATGGGGGTCTGCGCGTCGACCGGGGGGTTGTTCAACAATTACGCGATCGTCCAGGGCGTCGATCAGATCGTGCCGGTCGACGTCTACGCGCCCGGGTGCCCACCGAGCCCCGAGACGCTGATGCACGCGATTTTGACGCTGCACGAACAGATTCGCACGGGTGAGATCTTGCGGCGCCGTTCCGAAGGACGTCCGACCCACGTGGAGGATGCACAGAATCTCTGGACCCCAGAGGTGCCTGTCGCGGTAAGGGTGGGCACGCCGAAGTGATTTCCCTTTCTCCGTTGGCCCCCCCAGGCGTGCGTACCAGCGAAGGTACCGCCGCAGACCTCGTGTGTTATCCCACGCGATCGCAGTACTTCGCGTTAGTCAAATCCTTCAAGGCCGACGCGTTCGAGATGTGCGTCGACGTCTGTGGCGTCGACTACCTCCATCACCTCGAGCGTCCGTTGCCCGACGGCGTGGAGGGCACCCGATTCGAGGTGGTCACCAACCTCCTGAGTCTCTCGAAGCGACAGCGCGTGCGCATCCGAGTGCAGGCGGGCGACGACGAGCCCGAAGTCGAGTCGCTCTTCGCGCTCTACTCGGGCGTCGAGGCAATGGAGCGCGAGGCCTTCGATCTCTTCGGCATCATCTTCACGAACCACCCTGATCTGACGCGCATACTGATGCCCGAGGACTGGGAGGGGCATCCCCTTCGCAAGGACTACGGCGCGGGCAACGTGCCCGTCCAGTTCAAGGAAGCACCGGGGCCGCGGTGAGCGAACCTACCGTGCGCACCATCGAACGAGAGGAACTCCTCGTCGCCGAGACCTCCGAGGGTGAACAGGAACTACAGCGTCGCTCGAACACCGCGGTGAATGAACTCGGTCGTGAGATCGGGGCG